>SXGR01519733.1_pt1 | contig 22865 bp, 21 predicted proteins | sample 3174711 | NCBI WGS metagenome assembly SXGR01 (sample SAMN11356860, study PRJNA531348) | freshwater metagenome | isolation source: freshwater sample F1-60 | place: China: Fuxian Lake, Yuxi | collected 2017-12-25 | reverse complement strand
GATGACGACCAGGTTGCCGTTGGGCAGAACCTGCGTGATCGTCGCCGCGATCTTCAGCTTGATCTCTTCGCTGCGGTCGATCGCGCCCTTGCCTTCGTTGGAGAGGGCGGAGGCCGTATCGACGAGCGACGTGTTGTCCGATCCCGGCAGGATGCGGTTGATCGGGCTCTGCAGGCCGAACAGCGAGGTCAGGGTGGCCGAATCCGTATTGGTGCGGCTGCGGGTCGTGGTGTTCTCGTACTTGGCCTCGTCATTGATCTCGATGAGGACCGTCAGGATGTCGCCGACGCGGTTCGCCCGCTGGTCCTTGAAGAACCCGCGCGAGCCCGCGGCCCACAGCGAGGACGGCTGGCGCTCGGCGGTAATCGGCGCCGGCATCGGCATGCTGACTGGCTTGTATCCGGTCGACGCCTGCGGGTTGGAGATGTCGGTCATCTTCGGCGCTTCGCCGATGTTCGCCATGCGGTCGAGGGCGGAGCAGCCGGCGAGGGCGATGACGGCGAGGCCGAGCGAGGCGAAGCGGGCGATACGCATGAGATGTCTGCCTTCTGGAAAGTCGGTTCGAATGTCGGGTTAACGCTGGACGGTCTGACGACTGGCGGCGTTGGCGGAAACCATGGCGCCGATGACCACCACCACCTCGCCGGGGCCGGTGACGCGGCCCTCGACCGTCCGGCTGCTCTTGGGGTTCTGCACGCGGATGGTCTGGCCCTCGACGCCGTCGTCGAGCGCCTTGCCCTGGACGGTGAGGGTCATGGACTTGGTGCGGATGATCATGGTCACGCTCTCGTTGCGCTGGACCAGGGTGAAGGGACCGACATCGGCCTGGCGCATCGGCTGGCCGGCCTGAAGCGGACGTTTCGGGGTGCGGCCGACCACGTCTTCGAGCAGCGTCGCGTAGTTGGCCAGCATGGCGCCGGAACGCATCTTGACCCAGGTCAGGTCGGAGGCGCGGATGACCTCGCTCGGCATCATCCGGCGGTTGAGGACCGGGATGTCGATCATGACATGGGCCCGGCCGGCGACACGGATGCGGTCGGCCCTGGGCTCGTCGGCGGGCGCACGGAACTCCGCGATGAAGGAGCGGCTGTCCGGATCGTAGTGGTTGAGGTCGACCGCGACGGTCGGCGCCCGGGTCTCGGAGACGTAGACCTGATAGGCGCGGCTCGCGATCTCGAACTCGAGCTCGCCGGTGACGCCCTTGGCCGCCAGGGCCTTGCGCAAGGCTGCGTCGATGGTCTGGCGTGCCACCAGATGGCCGACGCGCTCGACCACCACCTTGTCCATATAGGTTTGCGGCTTCCAGTCGATCGAGTGCATGCGGGCGAAGGCGGCCAGCTGGGAGGGCTGGTAGGTCACGCTGTTGCCGGGGGCGGGGGCCTGATCGAGGCGGATCTGGGCCTTCTCGGCGCCGATGTTGTCGAACAGGTCGCCAAGGCGGACTGCGTCGCCCGAAACCTCGGTCTTCTGCTTGAGGATCGGCTTGCCCATCTCGGCGACGCTTCCGGCCATAGGGGCCAGGGCGAGGGGGAGGCAGAGGACGAGGATGCGAAGCGTGCGGGTCATGGTGCGAAGCTTTCAGGAAGTCGGATCAACGCAGCTGGTTGATGGTGCCCATCATGTCGTCGGAGGCCTGGATCACCTTCGAGTTGAGCTCGTAGGCGCGCTGGGCGGTGATCAGGTTGGTGATCTCGGCGACCGCGTTGACGTTGGACGCCTCGAGGAAGCCCTGCATCAGGCTGCCGAAGCCGAGCGATCCCGCGGTGCCGGCGATCGGATTGCCGGAGGCGGGCGTCTGCAGCAGCAGGTTCTGGCCGACCGACTCGAGGCCGGCGAGGTTCGGGAAGTTGGTGAGCGTGAACTGGCCGAGAAGCTGCGGGGTCACGGTGCCGTCGATCTTGGCGTACACCTGACCCGAGGCGTTGACCGAGATGTCTAGGGTGTTCTGCGGCACGGTGATGCCCGGCAGCACCGTATAGCCGTCCTGGGTGACGACCTGCCCCGTGGGCGAGAGCTGGAAGGAGCCCGAGCGCGTGTAGGCGGTCTGGCCGTTCGGCAGCTGGACGTTGAAGAAGCCTTCGCCGCGGATGCCGAGGTCGAGGGTGTTCTCGGTCAGCTGCAGGGTGCCCTGCTGGTTCAACCGGTAGACGGCGGCGGCGCGGACGCCGAGGCCGACCTGCAGACCGGCGGGGACGATCGTGCCGGCTTCGGAGGAGGCCGAGCCGACCCGCCGCTGATCCTGGTAGAGCAGATCCTGGAACTCGACCCGGGAGCGCTTGTACGCCGTCGTGTTCAGGTTGGCGATGTTGTTGGAGAGCACCTCGACGTTGGTCTGCTGGGCCAACATTCCGGTGGCGGCGATGGTGAGTGCGCGCATGGCTGATGAGCTCCCTTAGATCCCTTAGACGCCGACCGGCTTGCCGATGCGACGGACCGCGTCACGCATGCGGTCGTGCTCCTGCTCGACCATGTTGTTGGCCTGCTGGAAGTTGCGGACGATCTCGCTCATGCGCGAGATCTCGAACATCGGAACGACGTTCGACTCCTCGATGACGCCCTGGGCCACCTTGGCCTGGGGCGCCTTCTGCGGGGCCTCGTCGGCGATGAGCAGGCTGTTGGGGCCGCGCTTGAGGGCGCGGTCATTGGTGAACCCGACGATCTTCATCTGGCCGACGACCTGGTTCCCGGCGAGGATCGTCCCGTCGCCGGCGACGCGGACTTCGGTGGCGTTGGGCGGGATCACGATCGGGCGGTTGTCGGCGCCGAGCACGCCGCTGTCGTTCTGGGTGACCAGCCGGCTGGCGGAGTCGAGCTTAAAATTGCCGTTGCGGGTGTAGCGCTCGCCGGCGGGGGTCTGGACCGCGAAGTAGCCGGCGCCGCGGATGCCGAAGTCGTAGGTGTTGTCGGTGACCTTGAGCTGGCCGTCGGCGGTGTTGGTCATCAGACCCTGGTCGACGACCGAGGAGAGGTATTCGGTCGGGGAGGTCTTCGACAGCACTTCCTTGAATAGCGGCGCCTGCGACTTGTAGCCGGTGGTGCTGGCGTTCGCGAGGTTGTGGGCCACGGCTTCCATCTCGCGGCGCAGCACCGCTTGGCGCGCAATCGCAAGATACATCGTGGTTTCCATGACACTCCTCGGCGATAACGGTTGTGACGCCGCCTTCAAATGCAGGAAGCAGGCCAGGGATATTTCTCGGTAATTTGAAGGAGTTAGACTCGCTCCCGGGGCGCTCGAGGCGGCGCTTGGGGCGCCTTTCGCGCGAGCCTGCCCGGCAAGACTTGCCGGGCTCTACGGCGCGAGCTCGAAGCTCTCCGGAGGGAGGCCGGCGACGTGGCGGCGGAAAGCCGTGCGATAGGCGCGCTCCAGGTTCCGGGCGAGGCGCGTCTGGTCGAAGAGCGGGTGGGTCCCAAGATTGGACCGCAGCCGGGCCTTCACGGCCGCCAGACGGGCGGGGTTGGTGGCCAGGGCCACCGCCAGCTCTTCGAAGGCGGCGACGTCGGCGCAGGTCAGGTCGTCGAGACCGATGCCCGCGTTCAGGCTGGCGCCGACCCGCCGGGCGAAGGTCGAGCCGCGGACGGTCAGGACCGGGACCCCTCCCCAGAGCGCATCCAGGCTGGTGACCCCGGAGGCGTAGACGAAGGTGTCGAGGAACAGGTCGGCGAGGGCGAGGCGGGCAAGGTGCATCGGCTTCTCGGCCAGCGCCGAGAACACCAGCCGCACCGGATCGACCCCCCTGGCCTCGGCTTCCCGGCGAAGATTGGCGACCGCCCGGGGCGTATCCCAGTGGTTCATCCAGAGCACGCTGCCGGGGGCCCGCCTGAGAATCCGCATCCAGGTATCGAAGGAGGTCGGCTCGACCTTGTAGAAATGGCCAAAGTTGCAGAACACCGCGCCGGTTTCCGGCAGGCCCCAGCTGCGGCGGTCGGTGACCACATCGGCCTTGGGGAGCGGGGCGGCGGGGTAATAGCAGGGCGGCAGCCGGATCAGCCGCTCCCGGTAGCCGGCATCGTCACGGGCATCCAGGAGCTCGCGGTCGGCGACGACGTAGTCGACGAAGTCGGTCCCGGTCGGGCCGACATAGTTGTGATAGAGCATCTGCACCGGCGCCGGCCGGTGGCTAGCGGTCTCGATCGTCAGAAGCCCGCTGGCGCTGTTCACATATCCATCGAGGTCGACCAGCACGTCGATGCCGTCCGCGGCGATCATCTGGGCGATCGCCGCCGGCGACTTGCCGTCGATCGAACGGAAGACGTGGGCCTGTTCCTTGAGGCCCGCCTGGATCGAGTCGTCCCGGGTCTGGCCGTAGAGATGGATCTGCACCTCGCGCCGGTCATGCCCCGCGAGGATGCCGCGGAGGCTGTAGCCGATGTGGTGGCCGTGCAGGAAGGCCGAGAAATAGGCAAGGCGGATCGGCCGGTCGGGATCGCCGCCGCTCGCCGGCGTCGGGCGGCGCCTGGTCTCCGGAAAGCTGTGCCGGGCGAAATGGTTCGCCGAGCGGTAGATCAGGTCGCGGTCTGCGGCCAGGAACACCCAGAGGCTGGGGTTCATGCGGAAATCCGGATCGTCGGCGGCGATCTTGGCCTCGGTGAGCGCCGTCAGCCGGCGGATGTAGTCGATCCGCGCCGGCCAGTCGCACTGGTTTAGGAAATTGAAGAAGTAGGAGTAGGAGTGACGCCCGGGATTGGCGAAATCGAGCTCGACCGCCCGGCTGAGATAGCGAAGGCCGAGCTCGGTCGCCTGAAGCGCGACCAGGGCCTCCCCGGACCGGGTCAGGAGGTCGAGATTGGCGTCGCCGGCCATTTCCGCCGTATCGGCGAAGGCATCGACCGCGGCCCCCTTCTCGTCCTGATCCCAGAGCGCGCGGCCATGGAGGAAGGCGATCTGGGCGCTCTCCGGCTTCAGCCGGCGGGCGGCGGCGAAGGCCGCCGCGGCAAGGCCGGCCCGGCGCCGGGTCAGATGGGTCTGGCCGATCCGCGTCAGCGCCGCCGCATCGCCGAATCGCGTCTGCGCGTCGATGAGCTGTCGGGCGAGGCCGGCATCCTCCGGCTGGGCCTGGGTCACCGCCTCGAGGAGGCGCACCGCGGGCTCGGGCTCGCCGAGATCGACCAGCAGGCCGGCGAGCTCCGCGGCCTGGGCCGGCCGCTGCCCGCTGACCGCGTCGAGCATCGGCCGCAGCAGCGCCCTCGCCGCGTCCTTGGCTCCGGTCCGGATCAGGGCGCGGGCGAGCGCTAAGGTCGTCGGCACGCTGGCGTCGAATCGGATCGAGCGCTCGAGCCATGACAGCGCGTCGCTCGGATCGGCGGTCGCGGCCAGCCCAGTCATGGCCGAAGGGTCGGCCGGATCCCGCGCGAGCACGGCGCGGAAGGCGCGCGCGGTGCCGATCATCCTGAGCGCATCCGGCTGTTCCGGATCGGCGGCGATGATTCCCTCGGCTACGGCGCGGGCGACCTCGCCCCGCCCCGCCTTCGCGGCGCTCTGGGCGACGGTCAGGGCCGAGGCGACGAGACCGCGTCTGGCCAGAGCCTCGCCCAGGATCCGGGCGGCTTCGGCGTCTTCGGCGTCGGCGGCTAGCCGCCGGCGGGCGAGCCCGATCGCCGCGTCGGCTTCGCCGAGGGCGAGGCGGAGACGGGCGAGGCCGCGGAGAGCGCCGCCTTGAGTTCCGTCGGCCGCGAGCACCGAATCGAAGGCGCGCCGCGCCCGTTCCGACCGTCCGCTGCGAGCCAGCGCCTCCGCCCATTCCGTCAGCGCGCCGGCGGTCGGCTGGAGGGCGAAGCTGCGACCGAGCCAGGCGACGTCATCGCTGAGGGCCCTGCCGAGCGCCGTCGCCGCCTCCGGCGCGTCCGGCCGGTCGGAAAGCGCCGCCCGCAGCGGTGCCAGGGCGCGGCCGGTCTCGCCGAGAGCGACCAGCGCCCGCCCGGCAAGAAGGGCGAGGCCGGCATGGGTCGGCGAGCCGGTCCGGCCGATGCGCGCGACGTCGAGGGCGACCGCCGGCCGCTCGCGGGCGAGCTGCCCGTTGCCCAGGGCCAGCAGGCCATCGAAATCGCCCTGAGCGGCGAGCAGGCGAGCCAGCGCCGGCGCCGCATGATCGGCATCGCGATCGAGGGCGAGGGCCGCTTCGTACCAGGCGCTGGCGCCGCCGGCCTCGCCGATCCTGGCGAGCATGTCCCCGAGCTGGACGGCGGCGCCGGGGTAGCCTGGGTCGCGATTGACGACCCGCGTGAGGAAGCCGACCGCGGCGGCCGAGTCGCCGAGATCGCCGGCGATCGCACCCAGGACGAGAAGCGCATCCGGGCGTTCCGGTCGGCGTTCGAGAATTCGCTGGCAGATCTCGGCGGCCGCCTTGTGACGCCCGAGCCGACGCAAGGCGCGGGCGTTTTCGAGTTCTGCGGCGGTGTCCATGCCTTAGCGAAACTACACCACGCTCATCGGGCGGTCATCCGCTTGCGCCCTAGGGAACGGCTTCTATACTCCGCGCCACTCGCGGCGAGGCTGGACGATTCGTATGACCAACACGGTGCCGGACGGATTTCGTGATCGCATCGTCTGCATCATGGGTCTCGGTTACGTCGGGCTGACGCTGGCGACCGTCATGGTCGAGGTCGGCTTCGAGGTCTGGGGCGTCGAGGTCCGCGAAGACCTTGTCCGCCTGATGAAGGAGGGCAAGGCCCACTTCTCCGAGCCCGGCATCACCGAGCGCCTGAGCCGCGCCGTCCGCAACGGGCGCCTCAAGATCTTCCCGAAGATCCCCGAGGGCTGCCCGGCGACGGTGTGGATCATCACCGTCGGCACCCCGATGGGACCGGGCGGCCGTGCGCGCATGGACATGATCGAGAGCGTGTCGCGCGAGGTGGCGAAGAACCTCAAGGACGACGATCTCGTCATCATGCGCTCGACGGTGAAGATCGGGACGACGCGCGAGCTCGTCCATCCGGTCCTGGCCTCGTCCGGCAAGCGCTTCGACCTCGCTTTCTGCCCGGAACGCACGATCGAGGGCCAGGCGCTCGAGGAGCTGCGCTGGCTGCCGCAGATCGTTGGCGGCGAGAGCCTGGACGTCGGCGTCCGCGCCGGCCAGCTGTTCCAGTTCCTGACGCCGACGGTCGTCCGCGTCTCCTCGGTCGAGGCGGCCGAGATGGTGAAGTTGGTCGACAATTCCCAGCGCGACGTGCACTTCGCCTATTCGAACGAGGTTGCCCGCATCTGCGATGCCGTCGGCATTTCGGCGGCAGAGGTGATCCAGGCGGGCAAGCGGGGTTATCCGCGCACCAACCTGCCGATGCCCGGCCCCGTCGGCGGGCCGTGCCTGGAAAAGGACAGCTACATCCTGGCCGAGAGCGTCGAGCGCCACGGTATCAAGCCGGAGATGACGCTGGCCGCCCGCATGATCAACGAGCGCCAGCCGGACGAGGTGGTGGCGGCGATCAAGGCGCATGCGGTGCGGCTCGGCGGCCTTCCGGCGAAGCCGGTGATCGCGTTGCTCGGCATCGCCTTCAAGGGCCGCCCGCCGACCGACGATCTCCGCGGCACCACCGCCAGGCCGCTGCTGGCCAAGCTTGCCAAGGCGTTTCCGGGCGCGAGGTTTCGCGGCTTCGATGCGGTGGTCTCGGCCGAGGCCCAGCGCGGCTTCGGCCTGGAGCCGATGGCGTCGCTGACCGACGCGCTCACCGGCGCGCACGTCGCCGTCATCCACAACAACCACGCGGTCTTCGCCACCATGCCGCTCGAAAGCCTTGCCGATCGCATGGCGACGCCCGGCATCGTCTACGACCTCTGGAACAACTTCGCGCCGAGGAGCGTGCTGATGCCCGAGGGGAGGGCCTATGTCTGCCTCGGCAGCCACGGGCTCGGGCCGGCGACGGCCTCGTGACCACCCTCGTCACCGGCGGCACCGGCTTCCTCGGCGCCGCGCTGGTCAACCGTCTGGTCGGGCTCGGCCGCAAGGTCCGCGTGCTCGACAACAACTGGCGCGGCAACCCCCGGCGTCTCGACGGTGTCCTCGACAGGGTCGAGATGGTCGAGGCCGACATCCGCGACGCGGCCGCGGTGACCCGTGCCGCCAAGGGCTGCACGCGAATCGTCCATATGGCCTCGGTCAACGGCACGGCCTATTTCTACACGCAGCCGGAGCTGGTGCTCGACGTCGGCATCCGCGGCATCCTCGCCGTGGTCGACGCCTGCCGGGCCAACGGCATCAGCGACCTGGTGGTGGCGTCGTCGTCGGAGGCCTACCAGACGCCGCCGATGGTGCCGACCGACGAGACCGCGCCGCTGGTCATCCCCGACCCGCTCAACCCGCGCTACTCCTATGGCGGCCAGAAGCTGGCGAGCGAGCTGATCGCGCTGAACTACGGCCGCACCGGTTTCTCGCGCGTCGCGGTGTTCCGGCCCCACAACGTCTACGGCGCCGACATGGGCTTCGAGCATGTGGTGCCGGAGCTGGCGCTGAGAGCCGACGACGCCGTCCGGGCCCAGCCCTCGGGGCATGTCCGCTTTCCGATCCAGGGCGACGGCCGCCAGACCCGGGCCTTCGTCCATGTCGACGACTTCACCACCGGCCTGGTGACGGTGATCGACAAGGCGCCGCATCTCTCGATCACCCATATCGGCAATCCGGAGGAGCTGACCATCGCCGACGTCGCCCGACGGATCGTCGGCTGCTTTGGCCGCGAGACGGATCTTGCCTTCGGCGCGTCGCCCGCCGGGCAGACGCAGCGGCGCTGCCCGGATATCGGCAAGCTCCGGGCGATGGGGTTCGAGCCGAAGATTCCCTTTGCCGAGGGTATCGCCCCGGTGGTCGACTGGTATGTGAAGAACCGTCATCTGAAGCCTAAAGAGGCGTCATGACCGAAGCCCTGTCGCGCCCCGTCACCAGCTGCCAGATCTGCGGCAGCGAGCGGCTGCGGTCGATCCTGTTCCTGGCCTACGTCGCCCCGGTCAACACCATGGCCAAGGTCGGCACCCGGGCCGTCGAGCAGCCGACGTTTCCGCTGGAGTGGCTGCGCTGCGAGGACTGCTCGCTGGTCCAGATCGGCACCGAGGTCAGGCCCGACATCCTGTTCCCGCCGAGCTACCCCTACCGCAGCGGCACCACGCGGATCCTCAGGGAGAACTTCGCCGAGCTCTACCAGGAGTCGAAGCCGGTCGTCGGCCTCGGCGCCGACGATCTGGTGGTCGACATCGGCTCCAACGACGGCACGCTGCTGTCGAACTTCCACGGCGGCGGCCACAAGGTGCTTGGCATCGAGCCGTCGGGCGCGGGCGACGTCGCCAACGCCAAGGGTATCCGCACCTGGATCGCCTTCTTCGGCAAGGAGACGGCGAAGAAGGCGAGGGCCGAGATCGGCGCCGCCAGGCTGATCACCGCCGCCAACGTCTTCGCCCATATCGGCGACGTCCATGGCGTGGTCGACGGCATCAAGGAGCTTCTGGGGCCGAACGGCGTCTTCATCTCCGAGAACCACTATCTCGGCGACCTGATCCGCACGCTCCAGTACGACACCATCTATCACGAGCACCTCCGCTACTACTCGGTCGGCAGCCTGCAGCAGCTGTTCGGCCGCCACGGCATGGAGGTCTTCCATGTCCGCCGCATCCCGACCCATGGCGGCTCGATCCGCGTCTATTCGGCCCGCAAGGGCGAGCGCAGGATCGAGCCCAGCGTCGCAGCCTTCCTCGCCGAGGAGCGTCAGCAGGGCCTGGAGGACGGCTCGGCCTTCGCCGACTTCAGGAAGCGCGTGCGGCAGTCGAAGCTCGACCTGCACACGCTGCTGGCACCGATCAAGAAGGCGGGCGGCCGTGTCTACGGCATCGGCGCGCCGAGCCGGGCGTCGACCCTGATCAACTATGTCGGCCTCGACGAGGCGATCCTCGACTGCGTCGTCGAGGTGCCGGGCTCGGACAAGCTGAACAAGTACATGCCCTCCACCCGCGTGCCGGTGCTGGAGGAGGCCAGGCTGTTCGCAGACCAGCCGGAATACGCGCTCTTTCTCTCCTGGCATATCGGCGAGGAGCTGGCGCCGAAGCTGCGCGAGAAGGGCTATAGGGGTAAGTTCATCGTGCCGCTGCCGACGCCGCGCGTGCTGGAGGTTTAGGCATGACCCAATCCCGGCCGATCGCCATGGTCGGCGTCGACAAGGATCTGATCGACCTGATCCAGGAGCTGCCGGACTGGGATCTGGCCGGCGTCTTCGACAGCCATCCCGCTGCCGACGCGCTGGGCATTCCGCATCTCGGCGGCGACGACGCCTGGGCCGAGGTCCACGCGTCCAGGCCCGACCTCGGCATCGTCATCGCCATCGATCCGACCGGCCTCAAGTCCAAGCTCGTCGCCCATTACGGCCGCGACGCGCTCCGCACCGTGATCGCCCTCGACGGCTGTGTGGCCCGGAGCGCCACGCTCGGTCCCGGCTGCATCGTCCAGCGCGGTGCCCGCGTCCTGCCCGACGCGGTGCTGGGTCATTCGGTCAAGCTCAATGTCGGCGCCACCGTTCATCACGACGGCCGTATCGGCGACTGTGTCACCCTGGCGCCGGGATGCACGATCCTTGGAACGGTCACGCTCGAAGACCGCGTCTATGTCGGCGCCGGCGCCATCGTCCTGCCTAAGGTCACGGTGGGGAAGGGCGCCACCATCGGCGCAGGGGCGGTGGTCGCTGCCGACGTGCCCGAGGGCATGACGGTGGTCGCCGTGCCGGCCCGGCCCCTGGAACGCCGCCGCAAGCGGGAGCCGCAGCCGTGAGCGCGCCGATCCCCTGGTTCTCCGTCGAGACCGGTCCGGAGGAGACGGCGCGGGTCAACGAGGTCATCGCCTCCAACTACATCAACGACGGCAACGTCACCCGCGAGTTCGAGCGGCGCTGCGCCGAGGTCCTGGGGGTCAGGTACTGCGTCGGCGTCACCAGCGGCACCGTCGGCATCGCGCTCGCCCTCATGGCCGTCGGCGTCGGGCCGGGCGACGAGGTGATCGTCCCCGACCTCACCTTCATCGCAACCGCGAACGCGGTTCGGCTCACCGGCGCCTCGGTCCGGCTGGTCGACGTCGAGCCGCGGCGCTTCGCCCTCGACATCGCCAAGGCCGAGGCGGCGATCGGGCCCCGTACCCGCGCCATCGTGCCGGTCGACGTCAACGGCCGCGGCGCCGACTACACGGCGCTCGAGGCGCTCTGCGCCAAGCGCGGCCTCGAGCTGATCTGCGATGCGGCCGAGGCCTTCGGCTCGCGCTTCCAGGGGAAGCCGCTCGGCAGCTTCGGCCGCGCCGCGGCCTTCTCCTTCTCGGCCAACAAGACGGTGACCACCGGCCAGGGCGGCATGGTCGCGACCAACGAGGACGCGGTCCACGACCGCCTGCGCGAGCTCAAGGACCAGGGCCGGCGCCACCAGGGCACAGGCGGCAACGACCTGCATCCGGTGCTGGGCTTCAACTTCAAGCTCACCAACCTGCAGGCTGCCGTGGGCCTGGCCCAGCTCGACCGGCTGGGGGGCCGGCTCGAAGGCTTCCGGCGGCGCAATCGCTGGTACCAGGAGCTGCTCGGCGACTGTCCGGGGATCGTGCTGCCCGCCGTCGACCACAATGGCGGCGAGATCACCCAGTGGACCGATGCGCTGATCGAGCGCGCCGACGCGGTCGAGGAGGCGCTGACGGCCGAGAAGATCGGCAGCCGCCGCTTCTGGCTGCCGATCCATCGTCAGGACAGCTACAAGCAAGATGACGTCGGCTTCGAGGCGGCGATCGATGCGTCCGAGCGCGGCCTCTGGTTGCCGTCGCACTTCTCGCTGACCGAGGCCGAGGCCGAGCGCGCCGCCTCCGTCATACGTCGCGTGCTTGCCGGACGGGCATGACCGGACTGCATCTGTCGGCGATGATCGAGGCCGCCCGGGCGCAGCGGGAGGCAGGCAAGCTCACCGAAGCCGTCGGCATCCTCGGCGCCGTGCTGCAGGCGGCGCCGCAGAACGGCCGCGCGCATCACGAGACCGGCCTCGCCATGATCGCGGCGGGCCTTATCGACGGCGTCGCGCATCTGGAGAAGGCGGTGCGCATCGAGCCGACCAACGCCGGCTGGCGCGCCGATCTCGGCGAGGCCCGGATCGTCGCTGGCGAGGGACCGAGTGGAATCGAAAGCCTTCATGCCGCGGTCGCGCTCGCGCCGGCGCAGGATGGGTTGATGCTGCGGCTGGGCAAGGGACTCGGCCGGGTCAATCGCATCGACGAGGCCGATCTCTGGCTGCGGCGGGTCACCGGCCTCCGCCGCCCGTTCGGCGAGGCGCATGTCGCTCGCGGCATGATGCTGCATGGCGCCGACCGCTTCGAAGAGGCGATGAAATCCTTCTATCGGGCCGTGGTCGAGGACCAAGCCTATACCGAGGGCTTCGTCGCGCTCGCCGGCGCGCTGCAGGAAGCGGGGGCGCCGCGCGAGCTGGTGATGAAGCCGGCACGCATCGCCGCCGAACGGATTCCCGACAACCCCGCCGTCGTCATCCCGGTCGTCCAGTATCTCCGCGACATCGGCGAGGAGGCGGAGGCCACCCGCTTCTGCACGACGCTCATCGACGCGGAGATGTCCCGTGCCGCGACCGATGAGGTCGGTGCGCTCGGATTCCGCGTCCTCTTCCCCGATGAGCTGACGACGCGGATCGGCGAGATGGCGCATCAGCTCGAGCTTCACGTGAAGATGAAGCTGCTGGGGTGGCTGCCGCCCTTCGTCACGTTGTTGATCGCGCCGCGCAATCGCGTCGTCAACCCGTGCCTTCTCGACTACTGGCGGCAGTACATCACGGTCATCGACGATCCGAAGCTGATCGAGCGGATCGAGCCGCTGAGGCAGCGAGTTCCCTTCAATCCCGTGTATATGCGCCTGCCCGACGGCCGCGCCATGTCGAAGAACCGCGTCTATCATGCGGTACAGGAGGAGTGGCAGCGTCAGAGGCGCGGGCCGCTTCTCGATCTGAGGCGCGACCATGCGGAGCGCGGGCAGGAAAGCCTGCACCGTCTCGGCGTCCCCGCCGGCGCCTGGTTCGTCTGTGTCCATGTCCGCGAATCCGGCTTCCTCCGCGAGGACCCGTCATCGCCGGAAGCCGCGCGGAACGCCGACGTCCGCGCCTTCTTCCCCGCGATCGAGGCGATCAGCCGCCGAGGTGGCTGGGTCGTCCGCCTCGGCGATCCGACCATGACGCCGCTGCCGGCGATGGCGAACGTCGTCGACTACGCGCTGTCGGCCGAGCGATCGGACTGGATGGACGTGTTCCTCGCCGCGAGCTGCCGCTTCATCCTGGCAACGACGTCCGGCATGATGGTCGTCGGCTTGAACTTCGGCGTGCCGGTCGCCGCCACCAACTTCTTTCCCCCCGGCGACCGGATGGCCGGCACGTCGGACCTGTTCATCCCGAAGCTGATTCGCGAGCGGCAGAGCGGCCGCTTCCTCAGTTTCGACGAAAGCATGCAGATGCCGCTGGCGCTCACCTACGATGCCAGGCGCCTGGCGGATCGCGGCCTCGAAGCCGTCGACAGCGAAGCCGAAGACATCCTGACTCTCGCCGAGGAGATGCTGGAAAAGGTCGACAAGCGTGTCAGCTACTCGTCGGAGGACGAGGCTCTGCAAAGGCGCTGGCTCGCCCTGCTGAACCCCTACTCGGTCGGCGAGGCGGGAGCGCGGGCCGGCCGGGGCTTCCTTCGCCGGCATCGCCACCTGTTCCGTTCCTGGTGACGCCGATTCGTGATTCGATCGTCGCGGCGAGCCCGGCCCGCTTCGCTTCCAGCCGGTTATGGTATGGTGCGAGCTACGTTGCCGAGGGGCATTTTGCCGCCCGCGAGGCCGCGGCGGAAGCGTGATCGTCATGAATCGGCCAGCGGATGCTTCAATGGCGGGCGTCGACATCTCGGGCCTGAGGCGGGACGGCTACCAGATCCTTCGCGGCGTCCTGTCGCCGGGGGTCGTGAGCTCGGTGCAGGCGTTCCTGCAAGAGAGCCTGGCCCAGGCTTTTGCGGCGATGGCGCCGTGGGACATCCGTGCCGACGACCCCGACAACAGCCGCAAGGTCGCGGCCGTCCTGGCGGATGCCCGCCCCGGGGATCTGCCGGAGGCGGTCCAGTCGATCATGCTCGGCCACTTCCCGCTGGCGACGCGGCTGTCCGAGCGGCTTTGGGCCATTCCCAGGGACGCCGGACTGCGGGCGGTCCTGGACGCCGCCTACGGCGGACGCCCGATCTTCATGCACATGCCGCCGACGGCCCGGTTCATCCTGCCGAACAATTTCGGCGCCGCTGTGCCGCCGCATCAGGACGCCACCTACAACCAGCATCTGGCGGACTTCTACACCGTCTGGGTGCCGCTGGTCGAAATCGACGACTTGTGCGGCGGGATGGCCGTCTTCGAAGGCAGCCAGGATGAGCCCGAGCTTCTGGATGACCGCAAATCGGAGCAGTGGCTGGCGGCGGTAGCGACCACCGGCTTCCCCCGGCGTGCCTGCCGGCCGTTGTCGCCCGGCGACCTCATCATCTTCAACAAGCAGCTGAATCATCTTCAACAAGCAGCTGATTCACGTCTCCCAGCCCAACGTGTCGGCGCGCACGCGGCTGAGCATCGACATGAGGTTCTTTCCGGACTCGGTCGTCTCGCGCAAGCATGCGCTCGATCTGCAGCAATGGCGCGTCCTCGCACCCGGCGAAAGCCCGGCGCGGGCGCGGACGTGACGAGAGGGAGCAGCCTGACGTGAGCGAAACCTTCGATGCTTCATCCGGCTTCAAGAAGCAGGGGCTCGACACGCAGATCGAGACGGCGCTCGCCGACCATTGCCGGGCCTTCGCGATCGAGCCCATCGACGCGGTCAAGCACTTCACCGTCCTCGCCCGCCGCCAGCACCTCAAGCGGTTCCTCGCCCATGTCGACCTGTTCAAGCTGACCCTCGACGTGCCCGGCGACATCGCCTAGATCGGCGTCTTCCGCGGCGCCGGCCTCATGACCTGGGCCAACCTGCTAGAGGCTTATTGCATCGGCGATCGGACCAAGACGGTCTTTGGCTTCGACAACTGGCAGGGCTTCTCCGGCTTCAGCCCGGAGGACGGCAAGCCGAAGCCGTCCGCGGGCAAGGTGGTCGGCGGATTCGACCCGAAGAAATTCAGGGACGAGCTGGAGAGCGCCATCCGCATCTTCGACCAGGATCGCTTCATCCCATGGAAGCCGCGGATCAAGCTGATCGACGGCCATGTCGAGGAGACGATGCCGGCCTTCGTCGCCGACAATCCCGGCGTCCGCTTCTCGCTGGTGCACTTCGACTGCGATCTCTACAAGCCGACCAAGGTCGCGCTCGATGCACTGTGGCCGCGGGTGTCCAGAGGCGGAGTCCTCATCTTCGACGAATACGCCATCCCGGACTGGCCGGGGGAGACCAGGGCGGTGGACGAGTTCCTGGCCGGCCAGCCCGGCCTCCGCCTCCAGACCTTCGCCTGGACCAACGTCCCCGGCGCCTACCTGGTCAAGGCTTAGGCGGCGGCGATACGAGGAGGTCCGGGTAGAGGGCCTCCAGAAGATCCTGGGTCTTGTCGCGCATGCATGACCATCCGCGCCCGACGACGGCTGGATCGAGGGCATTGCCGTAGCGCGGATTGAAGACGATCCGGCTGCGGTCGCTGCGGTTGAGGCCGCTCCGATGGAGCAGCTTGCAGTCGAAGAAGGCGACGTCGCCCGGCTCGACGATGTCGAGCTCGATGGCGCCGGCCTCGAGTGCCGGTTGATTGACCTGGAATTTCACCGTCGCGTGGGTCGTCCCCTGGCCGGGGACATGCGCGCGGCGGTCGAGCTCGACCTTGGCGAGCGCGCGATGGGACTCCGGCGCGACGACCAGCCGGCCCATGTGACGATCGATCGGCGACAGTGGGAACCAGGCGGTGACCGCGTTTTCGCTGGTCAGGTTGTAGTGGAAGTCCTGGTGCCAATCGAAGTTCCGGACGGCGTCGTCCGGCGGGTCGATGCGGATCTGGGCGATGTCGTGGACGCATTGCAGGATGTCGGAGCCGACCAGGGCCTTGGCGAACTCCAGGAGGCCCGGATGGGTGAAGGTGCCATAGAACTCGGGCAGGTCCTTGCCGATCCGGATGACATCCATCACGTAGCGGCGATCGCGGGCCTGGAGCGCGTTGATCAGCTCGTGCGCCGACGCGCTCGCGAGGCCGTCGATGCCGACCGCGGCGGCGCGTGCGGCTAGCAGCTTGCGCAGGGTTTCGAGCGCGCGTCCGACAACGTCCGCATCGAGCAGGCCGCGAACGACGACAATGCCGAGGCGATCGTAGATCGATTTTGCGAGCGCGAGATCCGACGACGATACCGTCAACTCCATGCCCGAGGAGGATGCGGGCGTGGTCATGACTTGATGAGATATCCGTGCGGCGTCTGGGTGAAAGCGTGCTTCTTGATCGCCGGCGCAATGCCGATCTTGGCGAAATACTCGTCGACCGCGCGCGTCTCGCCTTGCCAGGGCACCAGGCCGTATTCATCGAAGCAGACGACGCCGCCCTGCAGGACGAGAGGGAACAGCTGCTCCATGCCGAACTTGGTCGGCTCGTAGAGGTCCACGTCGAAGTGCAGCAGGCTGATCTTGAGACCCGGATTGTCTTCGAGGAACCTGGGGATGGTGTCCTTGATGTCGCCGACGATCAGGTTGGCCCGCTTCGTCCCCGGGATCATGTTGTCGCTGTTGTGAAGCTGGGTCAGGGTCTCGAGCTCGGCTGCGGTGCATTTGTAGCCGCCGACGACCTTGTCGGCCGACGTGTCCATGCGGCCGTCCTTGGCTGAGAACTCGGTCAACCCTTCGAAGCTGTCGAAGCCGAAGACCTTCCGCGAGCGATCGAAAGGCACGAACGTCTCCAGGAGCATCGACCAGGTGAAGAAGCTGGCGCCCTTGAACACGCCGAGCTCCACGATGCATCCCGGCAGGTCGATGACGTGCTTGAACAGCTCGTAGTGAGAGAGGAACCGGGGGATGTCGCGGCGCAGGACGTAGGCGGGCCAATGGCGGAGGATGCTCTCGGTCGAGTAGCCGCGCTCCTCGATCACCCTCGACAGCTCGCGCCAGTAGGTTTCGTCCCTCGCCCGCGAATCGAAGGTGGCCTCTTTCATTTCATGCTCCAGGCGGGGATACGAATGCGCACCGGGTCGGGCCGGGTTGTTCGGCGCGATCTTACAAGCGTGAGGTGGCGGATCAAGACATCGACGGAGACGGAAGCAGGAGGATGCGGCTCGGCATTCGACGGAACGTGGCCGGTGCACTAGATTGCCGGCGTCGCTGCTACCCGTGGAGCGCCTTCGGTTGAATGCCGAGGTCATGAGCGCGAAGAGGCGCGCGGGGCCGGCGTGCCAGGTGTGCGACGGCCCCGACCTGCAGGAAGTCGCGGTATACCGGGCGCTCAGGCGCGTCACCTCCGATTGCCGGCCGTGGCCGGCCGACGGGCGGCTTGGCGTGTGCATGTCCTGCGGCACCGCCCAGAAGTTCGTCACCGAGGCCTGGCGGGACGAGTGCCGCGAGATCTACGCCGACTACGTCGTCTACCGCCAAGGGCCGGAGGCCGAGCAGTCGGTGTTCCTGAACGGGATCGCCGAATCGCGGTCCCGTGTGTTCCTTAGCTGGATGATGGAGCGGCTCGGGTCGCCTGAGCACGCCCGCGTCCTCGACTTCGGCTGCGGCGACGGCGCCTTGCTTCGGAATCTGTCGTCGATGGCGCCGGGATGGCGTCTCTCCGGCCAGGATCTCGGCGAGCGCTACAAGGACGCCATTCTGGCGATGCCGGGGGTCGAGGCGTTTCATACGGCGGCGATCGAAGAGCTGCCGGACGGTTTCGACCTGATCACCGCCGTCCATGTCGCCGAGCACCTTGTGCAGCCGGCCGAGTGCCTTCGCCAGCTCGCCGGCAAGCTCGGCCCGGCCGGCGCGATGGCGATCGAGGTTCCGGATCTCGCAAGCAACCCGTTCGACCTGCTGATCGCCGACCACGCCACCCATTTCACCCGGCGAACGCTGTCGGTCCTGCTGGCGAGGGCCGGTCTGGTGCCGGTCGCGCAATCGGACTCGGTGGTGCGGAAGGAGCTTTCGACCATCGCCAGGCGGGGGCCTGCGTCCGCCCCCGTCGCCTCGGATCAGACGGCGGCCCTGGCTCTCGTCGAACGGCATCTCGCCTGGCTCTCGCGGCTCGGCGGGGCCGCTGCCGCCGCGGCCGACCGTGGCGATGTTGCTGTTTTCGGTACGGCGATCGCAGGGACATGGCTCGACGGCGTGCTGGACCTCGCCCCCGTCCTGTTCGTCGATGAAGATCCCCGGCGTCAGCGCCACCTGCATTTCGGCCGAAGGATCGTCGCGCCGGGAGAGGTCCCGAAGGATCTGCCCGTCATCGTGCCGCTCCCCCCGGAGGTCGCTCCCGCGGTCGTCGGGCGGCTCCAGGCGATCGGCCTGTCGACCGTGTCGGCGTGACGGTGATCGACGTCCTTGTGGTCGGCAGCGACGGCGCGATCGGGGCGGCGCTGGTCCGCGCGCTCCGTGCCAGCGGGGCGTCGGTCCACGCCGGGACACGGCGTCCCGGACTGGCCGCGCCCGAGCGTCCTCATGTCGATCTCGCCGCCGGGGACTGGCCGGCCCTGGAGAGGGCGAACTACGCCAGTGCCGTGATCGCCGGCGGCGTCACCGGGATCGCGGCCTGCAATGCCGACCCCGAGGGCACGGGGCGGATCAACGTGGACGGTGCCGCCCGGCTGGCCGAGAGCCTGGCCGGGAAGGGCACGCAGGTCATCCTGCTCAGCACCTCGCATGTCTTCGACGGGCGGCGGCGCTTTCCCGGGCCGTCGGATCCGGCGACGCCGACCGATGCCTATGGCCGCCAGAGGGTCGAGGCCGAGCGGCGGATCCTCGCCCTGCCGGGCGGGGCGGTGCTGCGCCTCGCCAAGGTGCTGACGCCCGACCTGCCGGTCCTCGCGGCCTGGCGGCGCGACCTTCTGGCGGGCCGGCCGGTCTCGCCGTTTTCCGACCGCTACCTCGCGCCGGTCTCGATGGCGCAGGTTTGCGATGCTGTCGCCCGGATGTGCCGCCGCCGCGTCTCCGGCATCTGGCAGCTCTCGGCCAGCCGGGACATCAGCTATGCCGAGCTCGCGACGATCCTCGCCGACCGCCTGGGAGCCGACCGCTCGCTGGTTCGCCCGGTGCTTCAACCTCAGGCCATGGCCGAGGGCGCGACCGGCCCGCGCTTCACGGCGTTCGATGTGTCGCGGCTCTGCCAGGAACTCGGCCTGCCGGTACCCGATCCGCTGAAAGTCGCCGAGGAGGCGGTCGAGGCGCTGGTCGGCCAACCGCGATCCTAGGCCGGCGCCGCCGCCTCGGCCGGCGCCGGCTGCTCGTGGCGGTGTGGCGCTGGCGATCCTTCCGCGCGCAGCCAGGCGATGAACGCTGTCACCTTCGGATCTGCGAGGCGACGCGGCCGGCAGACGATGTAGTGTCCCCAGGATCGCGTGGTGATGTGCGGAAACGGCCGAACGAGCTGGCCGCTCGCCAGCTCGGGCTCGGCGCAGGCGGTCGCCGTCAGGGTGATGCCCATGCCGGCAGAGCAGGCTTCGAGCGCGAATTGCACATGGTCGTAGCGCGGCCCGGCCGAGGGCGGCTCGGGCACGCCGGCGATCTCGAACCATTCGCTCCAGGCCTCTGCGATCGAGCCGGAGCGGAGCAGGGGATAGGCTAGGATGTCCCGGGGTTCCCGCAGCGGCGGGCCGGCGGCGAGGCGCGCGACGCTGACGATCGGGCTGTGATCGTCGGGCAGAAACCACTCGGCATGCAGTCCGGGCACCGGGCCCTTGAGACAGCGGATGCCGAGGTCGATCTCGTCCGGCAGCTCGTTGGCGCGGTGATCGGACGGCGACGCGTTGCCGGTCGAGACATGGACCTCGATCTCCGGATGCGACTCGTGGAAGCGCGGCAGCCGCGGGATCAGCCACTTCATCGCGATCGTTGGCCCGACGCTCACCGTCAGCACCTCCGGCGTGCGCCGGTCGGTGAGCGCGCCGACAGCCTGGTTCATGCGGTCGAGCGCTTCGGTGAGCGCGGGCACGAGCCGTCGCCCCGCCGGGGTCAGGACGATACCGTGCGCGGTTCGCCGGAAGAGCCGCTGGCCGAGTTCGCGCTCGAGTTCGCGCACCTGGCGGCTGACCGCGCCCTGGGTGACGGCCAGTTCGGCCGCCGCCCGGGTCAGGCTCAGATGCCGGCCGGCGGCCTCGAAGACACGCAGCTGGGTCAGCGAGCGGAGATGTCTGCGCATCGTTAGATATTACCTGAGATCATATCTTGTTTGAAGAGAAATCGTTTGTAGATCAATGATTTCTGGATCATTTGGAGCGAATGAGAAGCGAAGAAGACCGGCGTCGTCAAGGCTGGGGCGAGGGCGACGCGCTCCTCGCCTTCCTGGCGGCGGTGGTCGATCCGACCCGCGGATGGCCGCCTCCGAAGCCCGTTGTCCGGCCAGCGCCGGCCTCGTGGCTCGCACGCTGGCTCGCCGCGCGCGTCCTCATCCGCGAGATTCGTCGCAAAAGTCCACCACCCCCTCCGTCGGGTTCCCGGTACGTCGACGAAGGTGGAGGCCTGAGCCCGGCGGCTGGAATGCAACGCCGCCGATGCGGCCTGCGGCACCGGCGCGCATGATGAAATGACCCTACGGGGGCCGGCGGCAATGCCTTATGCTTGCGACCGGATTTCGGAGCCACAGAACGGTCGGGATGTCGCACGCCAGCCGCTATTTCGCTGAAGCCACCACGATCCTCGCCCAACTCGACGCCGCAGCCGTCGACCGCCTCGCAGGAGAGCTCGCCGCGCTGCGTGAGCGGGGCGGGCGCCTGTTCCTTCTCGGCGTCGGCGGCAGTGCCGCCAATTGCAGCCATGCGGTGAACGACTTCCGCAAGCTCTGCGGGATCGAGGCCTATACGCCGGTCGACAATGTCTCGGAGCTGACGGCCCGGACCAACGACGAGGGCTGGGATTCGGTGTTCTCCGAATGGCTCAAGGTCAGCCGGGCCAACGCCAGGGACGCGATCTTCATCTTCTCGGTCGGCGGCGGCGACGTCGAGCGCAACGTCAGCCCCAACCTGGTGAAGGGCATCCAGGAAGCCAAGGCCCGTGGCCTCAAGGTCTACGGCGTCGTCGGCCGTGACGGCGGCTACACGAAAAAGGCGGGCGACACGGTGATCGTTGTCCCGACCACGGACGTCAGCCGGGTGACGCCGCACACGGAAGCCTTCCATGCGGTCGTCTGGCACTGCCTCGTCTCGCATCCGGCGCTGCAGATCGTCGCCACCAAATGGGAAAGCGTGAACAAGCCGGCGGCGGCTGCCAGATGAGCCGCGCCGCCGTGTTCTTGGATCGCGACGGCGTCCTCAACCGCGCCTTCGTCCGCGCCGGCAAGCCCTATCCGCCGCAGACGCTGGAGGAGTTCGAGATCCTGCCCGGCGTCGAGGCCGCGACGCGCCTCTTGAAGGGCGAGGGGTTCGCCCTGGTCGTCGCCACCAACCAGCCCGACGTCGCCAAGGGGATCCAGCGGCGCGAGGTGGTGGAGGCGATGCACGACCAGCTCCGCTCGCAGCTGCCGCTCGACGCCATCAAGGTGTGCTGGTGCGTCGAGGGGCCGGGTTGCGACTGCTACAAGCCGAGCCCCGGCATGCTGCTCGATGCGGCGGGCGACCTCGATCTCGACCTCTCGCGCAGCTTCATGGTCGGTGACCGCTGGCGCGACGTCGGTGCCGGGCGCAACGCCGGCTGCTTCACCATCCTGATCGATCGCGGCTACGATGAGCCGCTGAGGGAGACGCCGGACGCGGTCTGCGCCGACCTTCCGGAGGCCGCCGCCGTCATTCTCGCCCGCAGCCGCGGCGCCGGGGCGAAGGAGGCCAGCCGATGAACCTCGGCCATCTGAGGATCAAGCTCTTCGCCGACGGCGCCGATCTCGCCGGCATGAAGGCGATGTATGCCAATCCGGCGATCAAGGGCTTCACCACCAACCCGACCTTGATGCGCAAGGCCGGCATCTCCGACTACAAGGCCTTCGCCCTCGAGGTGCTGAAGGCGATCCCGGACCGTCCGGTCTCCTTCGAGGTCTTCGCCGACGAGCTCGACCAGATGGAGGCGCAGGGACGCGAGATCGCCACCTGGGGGCCCAACGTCAACGTCAAGATCCCGGCGACGAACACCCAGCGCGTCTTCTGCGGACCGGTGATCAAGCGGCTGTCGTCCGACGGCATCCAGGTCAACGTGACCGCCGTCTTCACCGCCGAGCAGGTGAAGGCGATCGCCGACAACCTCTCGGCCGCCACGCCGGCGATCGTCTCGGTCTTCGCCGGTCGCATCGCCGATACCGGCCGCGATCCGATCCCGCACATGAAGGAGTGCCGGCGCATCCTCGCGGCGCGGCCGAAGGCGGAACTCCTGTGGGCGAGCCCGCGCGAGGTGCTGAACGTCGTCCATGCCGAGGAGGCCGGCTGCCACATCATCACCGCGACCAACGACATCCTCGCCAAGCTCGGACTCTTCGGCAAGGACCTCGCCGACTACTCGCTCGAAACCGTGCAGATGTTTCATCGCGACGCGACCGCCGCCGGATACACCATCCAACCGGCGGGTACGAAGCGCGCGGCCGCTTCCTGAAAAATAGGTTCAGATGAAAGTCCGCTATTCGCCGCTGCCCCAGCAGTTCGCAGCGCCCGAGGCCATCTTCGAGGAGCTGCGCCACCTGGTGGCGTCCGGAGATTTCACGCTGGGCAAACCCGTCGGCGAGTTCGAGCGGCAGTTCGCCGAGACCGTCGGCACCCGCCATGCGATCGGCGTCGGCTCCGGCACGGACGCGCTGAAGCTGCCGATG
>SXGR01609982.1_pt1 | contig 22868 bp, 16 predicted proteins | sample 3174711 | NCBI WGS metagenome assembly SXGR01 (sample SAMN11356860, study PRJNA531348) | freshwater metagenome | isolation source: freshwater sample F1-60 | place: China: Fuxian Lake, Yuxi | collected 2017-12-25 | reverse complement strand
GGAGGTTCTTCATGGAACCGTCACCGTCGGCTCGGTTGGCGCCCCACGTGTAAACGTATTGGAGCGCCTTCGGAGCGGAAGTTTTCTTGGGAGCGGAGGCTGGGGCCTTCGCGGCGGGTTTCTTGGCGGTGGATTTGGCGGCCATATTGGATGGGTTATCTGAGTGGAAAAACGAACGTTTGGTGAGTACGCAGACTGTCAGAGGCAATAGGGCGGGAAGGGGCCCTGTCAACGGCGCAGCCGCGCTGAGTTAAAAATCGCTGGAAAGACGCTTCCGTTTTCAGAAAATCTTCCCACCATCCCGCTTCCCTTTCCTCCCTTGAGCGACTCCACCGACCAACCCGACAACTCTGATTCGACCGACGAGCCGACCTCGCCGCGCGAGAAGCCGATGGGTTTTTGGGATCATTTGGAGGAACTGCGCGGGACGATTATCAAGAGCGTGGTGGTGTTCGTGGTCTTCGCGACGTTGATTGGCGTTTGGCTGAAGGAGTTCAACGAGGTCCTGATGCGGCCGTTGACGCAGCTGAAAGTCGATTTTCCGGCGGTGATTATCGAGCTGGGTACGACCTCGATCATGGAGGGCTTTAACGTCGTGATCCAGATGTGTGTGCTGGGTGGGTTGGGGATGTCCTTGCCGTTTATCCTCTTTTTTGTCGGGCAGTTTGTTTCACCGGCGCTGACCCCGAAAGAGCTGAAGGCGGTGCTGCCGCTGTGCATCTCGGCGTTCGTGCTCTTTTTGTTGGGTGCGGCTTTTGCTTTTTTCCTGCTGGTGCCGAGCACGCTGCGCGTCTCGGTAGAGATTAACCAGCTGTTTGGCTTCGCCATCCGCTGGACGCCCGGGAGTTATTATAGCTTGGTAACCTGGCTGACGTTAGGGGTCGGGGTTTCGTTCGAGTTTCCCCTCGTGATCGTGCTGCTGGTCTGGCTGGGTGTGATGACGACCGACTTTCTTCGGAAATACCGCCGCCACGCCGTCATCGTGATTTTTATTATCGCGGCCATCGTCACGCCGACGCCGGATCCGATTACGCAGACGATGTTCGCGATCCCGCTCTATCTGCTCTACGAGATCGCGATCATCGCCTCCTCGCGCGTGGAGAAGCGCAAAGAGAAGCTCAGGCTCCTCGGGTGATTTCGGGGTGAGCGCGCCGCTAGGCTCGGAGCTAGTGCGGTGGACTGATCGCGTTTGGGTCGGTCGCTGATGGGCCGGCTCCCGTAGGTGCGGGATGGGCGGGTCGATGCCCAAATTCCGTCACCGAATGAAGGTCGACTCCCGGTGGTTCCTGCAGCTCCTCAGCCGATCGATGGCGCACCGTGACCGCCCCTACGCCCGGACCGCGCTCACATCCCCTTTTTAATGAAGGCGACGTCCTTGTCGGTGTCTTTGATCCGAATTATTTTTTGGCCGAGGGAATCTTTGCCCACGTAGTCGATGCTGGCGGCGGCGAGGATGGGGAGGGCCTTCCGGATATCCCTACTCTCACCCTCGCTGGTAATGTCGACCGTCCAAATTTCCGAGGGAGGGCGTCCTTCCGCAGCCGGTTTGTTTTCGGTGGCGTTCAGTCGGAGGAATTTTTCGTAGACGGTCACCGTGACGAAGTATTCACGATAGCCGGCGAATTCCGTCCGCGGCGGGTCTTGCACGGTGACGGTCTGGTAGACGGGGTTGCCGTTGCGGTCGGTACCGACCTGCACGCGCTCAGTACGCATTTGGCCGGGCAACGTGACGTAAACCGGCTCGGAAACGACTTCGCGGCGGGATTGGGGTGGGCCGACTCCGTAGTCGATCGAGACTACGAGATCGGCATTTTGCGCATCCGGTGCTTCGTAGAGACCCTTGCCCGAGAGGGCGGTGCGCACGTAGCCAGCCGCCTCCCTGTAGCGCAACGAATCGTCGTCCACGGCGGGGTTTTTGTTGAGAATCTTGTAGGAAATCGATTCCTCGGCCTTGGGTTTGGCGAGCGAATCGACCTTAACCGTCGTGGAGTTGGCGCAACCAGCAGCGAGGAGAAACGCTGCGGCGATGCCCACGAGCGAACCCCATCGTCCCGCGTGGGTGAGGCAGCGAAGATCTGAGGGGAGTTCAGATTTCATAGTAGTAGGGGAGGTTAAGGGACAAACTCCGTCGTGCAACTCTCGCGTGGAGATGTTCGCTGGTGAAGTGGCTGACAGATGCTGCGCGCGGACGCAGCCCCAAAAAACGCGCCCGGACGAAGGGCGCGTTGAGAAACAGCGGGGTGGCCGAGGGGGGCTTATTTCTTCCCCGCCTCGCGCTGGGCTTTGAGCACCACGCGGAACATCTGGATGCACAACCAAAACACTCCGCTCATGCAGACGGCGGTCAGCCCGCTCCAGAGCATGATCATCTTCGGGTCGGAGGACGGCACGTGGATTTTCACCAAATTGAAGAGGAGGGTGAAAAACGCGATGACGAGCACCGCATCGACGGCGAGACTGAGGGGCGAAAGTGATTTTTTTTCGGACTGTGCCATGGCAGGAAAAGAGAGGGACAACGTGCCGGTTGTCCATGGAAAATTTGGGCCGCGTGGGCCCGCCCAGGGCAGTGTCAAAGTCGTTCCGCCAATCTTTCCTCTTTCTCTTTATCTTTCTTATTCGTCAGGCCTCCGGCTCGGAGAGGCTTGTCGGCCGGAAAGAAAGATTAAGAGAAAGAGGCAAGAGAACGATTACCGGGCGCGCGACCGACTTTGACGCCGCCCTGGGCCCGCCACGCCGGTCGCGGATCACAATGATTTCGGGATGGACGCGGTCAGGTCCTCCGGGGTGCCGGGGGGCACGAGGAGATTGTCGTCGATGCGCACGCCACCGAGGTGGGGATGCTGTTCGGCCAGCGGCCAATTGACGCAGTCGTGGAAACGTTCGCGTCGCGCCGGATCGTTGAGCGAGGCGGGGATAAAATAGAGACCGAGCTCAATCGTCACAACGTAGCCGGCCGCCAACGGTAAATCCATGCGGAGCGTGCGGAGGCAAGGCCGCGAATCTTTGGTGCGGCCGGGCGCGAGTCCGCTGCCGGCGCGCACCCCCAGACCCACCCTATGCCGGAGGCCGTGGGGGAAAAACAACGTGTGCGCCTCCTGCTCCAAAGCGATTCGGGCGCACCGCACATCACGCCCATGTCCACCAGGCCGCCGACCATGTCCACGGCCGACGCGACCTGGATTTGTTTCCATTCGGCTCCCGGTACGCAACGGGCGATGGCGCGTTCCTCGGCTGCCAACACAATCTGATAGAGGTCGCGTTGAAACGCGTTCGGCTCTCCGACGACGGCGGCTACGGCTTGCTCAAGGTGAGGCAGCGCCCATCGTGCGAAGCTCTCATGCGTTTCGATTTCACCGCCCTTTCCCCCCGCGAAGCTTACGCTTGGATGATCGCGACGATCTTGCCGCGGCCCATCGCGTGGGTCTCGACGATCTCCGCCGATGGGAAAACTAACCTCGCGCCATTTTCGTTTTTCCAAGGCGTGTGCGCGAATCCGCCGACGCTGATGTTCGTGCCCGTCAACCAACGCGACGGCACCAAAAAGGACACTACGCGCAATATCGAGGCCGTGCCGGAATTCGTCGTGAACCTCGTACCCTTCGCGCTGAGCGAACAGATGAACTCTACGGCCGAGCTGCTGCCGTATGGAGAGAGCGAGTTTGAAAAATTTGGCATCGCTGCCGCGCCCAGCGAACGCGTGCGTCCGCCGCGCGTCGCCGCCGCCCCGGTGGCGTTTGAGTGCGCGCTCGACCGCATCGTGCACATCGGCGAAGGCCCGCTCGCGGCCAACGTGATATTCGGCCGCATTTTGGTCGCGCATGTCAGCGATGGCGTGATCGGTGCGGAAGGGCGGCCTGACTCGGCGAAGCTAGATCTCGTCGGCCGGCTCGGCGGTGACGCCTACGTGCGCACGCGCGATATTTTTGCGATGGAGCGACCGTGAAGCGAAGTCGCGAGGGGCGCGATCCGACCCGCGGTCACCAACGTGGTCGTGACCTCCTACGGGCCGAATGCTTGGGCCGACTTTATGGCGATCAACGCCACTCCCTACCAGCAGCCGCACTCGGTGATGTGGACGAACACGATTAGTTTCTGAGGCGGGCCGCTTGGCGCAGGTTTCAGCCGCCGGACTTTTCAACCGCAGATGGGGAGCCCGGTCGCTGCGCTCGATAACGCAGCGTACGGCCGAGGCCGCTGGAGTCTTTCCCGCGATCCCCTCGAGGCCAGCGCGATTCCCCGCACCCTGATCCGACGCGGACGCAAGACCGTGGGATCACCTGCCGGCAGCGCTCGTTCATTCGAGTGGGCGAGGTGACGAACGTACGCTCGCCGGACTTATTTCCCGCCGCTCGTTGCTCGCGGCACCGCGCCAAGCTGCTCGATCCATTCGCGGATGAGTTTCACGCCCTCCTCATCGGTCCGTTTGCTCCCGAGGAGCGGCATGCGCCCGCCTTCCTTGAGCGTGAGCCGGTGGAGAATTTCCGAACTACCCGGGGCGCCGGGCGTGATGAATTTTGAATGCGGGCCGAGCAACGGCACGAGCGGCGGACGGTCGAGGAGGCCGGTTTTGCCCAGTGGCAGCGAGGCGACGAGCTGAAAGGTCGCGCGTCCGCCCACGCCATTCGGCCGGTGGCAGTGCGCACAGTTAATTTCGAGATACGCGCGGGCGCGGAGCTCCAGCGGCTGGGTCCTCTCCTCCGGCGTGCTCAGGCGCGGCCACTCGGTAGACGCTCCCGCGGGCGCGGACTTGAGCAGGCCCACGTCGGCCAGAACCGCGATTTGGTTTTCGACGCGGCGGCCCAGCGCGCTGAAATCGGCGTTGCGGTTGAGCTGTGCCGTGCTGAGCCCGATCGTGAAATGCGTCTGCGCAGTATGGCAAATCGCACACTCGCTGCGGCCGGAAAACCGCCACGTACGGCCCACGATGCCCGGCACGGGTCGCGTCTCGCCCGCCTCGGGCACGAGCTCCGCGTCGGTCTGCGCCTCGTTCCAAGCGTACGTGTAAAAGCGCCACGAGCCCTGCTCGCGGTACATGAGCTGCGTCTCAACGCGCCGCGGGCTGGGCGACGCGCCTATCTCCAGCGTGCGTACCACGGCACTGCCGTTGGGGAGTATCCAGCGATCATCGTCCGCCGAATCGACCGTCACGTTTTGCCGACCGGCTATCGCCAGCAGCCGCCGCGCGTGCGCGCCGTCGGACCAGACGCCGGCGTTCAGTTCGTAAGGTACGACCCCGGGTGCCGGCGAGTGTCGCGCGGTCGAGGCGAAGAGGCCCGTCTCGCTCAGGCGACGCGGAAATTCCGTTGTGGGTGCCAACGCCGCCGGCACCGGCACGAGCCGGTGAATCTGGCCGTCGTTGCGTGTCATTAAAATTTCCCCGGCGCGATCCGTGCCGAACGCGATGATCGGGCCGCGCGTGTCGGCGATCTTGCGGAAATTTCGCGGTGCCTCGCCGTCCCACTTGAACGCCCACACCGAACCCGTCACGTAATCGCCGAAGATATAATGCCCAGCGAGCGCCGGAAATTTCCCCCCACGATACACGAGGCCACCGATGACGGAGCGTGCCTCGGAGTGAGGGAGCTCGATCACGGGCGGGGTGAGCCGCGGCGTCGGCCCCGCGAGCGCGTGCTGGCGCTTAAACGGATGCGAGCCTTCGAACACGCTCCAGCCGTAGTTGGCGCCCTTGCGGATGAGCTGGACGGTTTCCCAACTATCGTCGCCATTGTCGGCCGCCCAAAGGTCGCCGTTGGGGCCGAAGGCGAGCCGCCACGGATTGCGCAGGCCGTAGGCCCAGAGTTCCGGACGCACGTCGGGCCGTCCGACGAAGGGATTGTCGGGGGGCACGGCATAATTTTTCCCTGCGGCGGTGCGCTCGATGTCGAGCCGAAGCACGCCACCGGAAATCACATCCACCCGCTGCCCCATGTCGCGCGGATCGCCGGGTGAACTGCCGTCGCCGGTGGAAACATAGAGAAGGCCGTCGGGCCCGAACGCCACCTCGCCGCCGTTGTGGCCGTCGCTGGGCCAGCGCAAAATCTCTTGCTCGCTGGCCGGATCGATCACGGGCGCCGCGCCGGGCGCGTGGGTGAGCGTGAAACGCGCCAGCACGTTTTCCGCCGGCTTCGGTTGCAGGCGGTTGGAGAGCACGAAGACGTGTGGCACTGCGGGATAACGCGGGTGAAATGCGAGCGAGTAGGTGTGGGTTGGCCGCTGAAACCGTGCCGGCAGATCGAGCGTGCGTTCGGGGGGCGGGGCGTCCGGCCGGTTGAAAAATGTCCAGATAGGTCCATCGATTTCGATTAGGAGGAGCCGCTCCGGTTCGTCCGGCCGCGCGGTCGGCACGGGGAGCAGCGTGCCGAGACGGCCGAATTTGAACTGCGAAAACCGGCGCTCATTCGTGAACGGTAGGCCGGGCCCACCGGTGCCGCGCAAGGCTTGATCCGACCAGCGCGGGAGCGCCGGGCCGGCGGCGGCCACTGCGGGCGCGGGCGGGATGGCCTCCGCCGCGAGCGCAATGGTCCGGTCCGTGAAGGTGTAGTTCCGGTTCTCGGGCGGATCGCTCAGCCACGCGCCGCCAGTGACGACCAGTCGATCGGCGACGACTCCGGCCGCGCCCCACGCGAGCGGCGTCGGGAGATCGGGCCCCTTGCGCCACGTAAGCTGAGCGGGATGAAAGAGGTGCGTCGCGGTGCGCTCGGCAATATCGACGCCGCCCATGATCCAGAGCTCGCCGCGCCAAGCCGCGACTTGCGCCGAGCGCGGCCGAGTGGGGCCGGGGATCACGCTCCATGCGCGTGCTCCCGGATCGAATACAGCGAGGCCCGTGTCGGGCACGCAGACATAAAGTTTGTCGCCGAGCGCGGCGCCGGCGAGCGCCCACATCTTCGGTAGCGCCTCGGGCTCGACGCGCCACGCGTTCTCGCCGGGGCCGATGCTCGCGAACTGGCCGAGGTCGGTGCGATTGCGCGCGCCGACGAGCCAGAGCCGTCCGGCCGCCGCGAGCGCGAGCGGGTTCGGCAGCGCCACCGGCAGATCGGGCGCCCGCGTGAGCGCACCGGTGCGCGGATCGTAGATTTCCACGAGCGCGGAGGCTCGGCGCTGGTTGTCCGCGTGCAGCACATCGCCGCCGAGGACCCACACGCGATCCTCGAACGCGGCGGTCGCGCAATAGATCCGCGGGCGGGAAAATTTCGCCACGGCGCGCCACTTCCACGTTTGCGCATCGAGTTCCCAGATTTCGTCGAAGGCCCGGACTTGTCCCGTGCCTTGGTAGTCGTTGGTCACCCCGCCCGCGACGTAGAATTTTCCGCCCACGACGGCAGCGGTGAGATCGTGGTTGTCGGCCGGCATGTGCGCGACGGTTTGCCATGGGCTCGCGGGCTCGGCGCTGCGCAGCGGTGTCAGGGCCAGCACGACGGCGCCGAGCGTGGCGCCGAGGCGGCGGAGCCCCGAGGCTCCCGTCGCGCCGAGTGCGGTGCGAACATTCATGGCGTGAGCGCAGTCGCCGCTCCGTGGGTGGCGAGCGCGGAAGCGGCGGTGGTCGAGAGTGAGAAATCGCGGTACGTCATCGGGTGAGGTGAGGGAAGTGAAGATTGCGGTGCGTTCGCCAGTGCTGAAGTCGAGCACGCGCTGGCCCTCGCCGTGCGCGATTTCGCAGCAGTTTGGACGATAGGAGGGGATGCCGAAGGGGTTGTCGAGCCGTGCCTCGGTCCGCGCTCGATTTGACCCGCCCACCGCAGTGCAACAGACCTGCCTGTGCCAACGAATCCGCGCCGACAGCCGACGTGAGGCAGCTCGTTGATCCGCGCGGCTGCACGACTGTTTCGTTGAGCCCCGCGGCTGCACGACGATCGACTATTCCGAGGACGTCGTCCGCGGCACGCTAGCGCACCTCGCTAGGCGTGAGTCGCGTGTTGCGGCCTGGCGGTGGGTCGCGTTTTCGCACCGCACGACGCCTTGGCCGGCGACCTGGTCCGATCTTTCGCGGGATCTTTCGCTTGCTCGTGGCGCGCAAATGCGCGTTTTCTGCGACGACCCCGTGAGTTCGTTGCCCGAAAAATCTGATCGCTGGTTCCATACGGAAATCCTGCCGCACGAGCCGATGCTGCGCGCGTGGCTCGCGCAGGGTTTCGGGTCGCGGCTCCCCGTTGACGACGTGGTGCAGGAAGCGTTTCTCCGCGTGTTGCGGGCACGGGAGACGGGCGAGTTGCAGGTCCCGAAAGCGTTTCTGTTCGCGATTGCGCGCAACCTCGCGGTCGACCAGCTCGCCGCCGTGTCGCGCACGGATTTTTTAGGGGAAGCGGACTTCTCAAACGTCTTGGATGATTATGCCAGCATTCCCGAGACCGTCGCCCGCGAACAGGAGCGCGCCCTCTTGAACGAAGCCATCCAGTCTTTGCTCGACCTCTGCCGCCAGGTCATGACGCTGCGTATCGTCTACGGCCTTACGCAACGCGTCATCGGCGAGAAACTCGGTATCTCCGATCGCACAGTCGCCGCGCAGCTCGCGATTGGCACGAAGAAATGCACAGACTTCGTGCTGCGTCGTCTCGCCGACCGAAGGCCCGCGCGATGAAACGCCCCGAACCGGAATCGCCGGAGGCCGAGCGCCGCTCGCAAACCGCCGCCGACTGGCTCGTGCGGCGCGACCGAGGGCCCACCGCCGCCGAGCAGGACGAGTTTCTCGACTGGCTCGCCGCCGATTCGCGCCACGGCGAGTGGTTCGCGCTGCACCGAAGTATCGTCGGCGACTTTGCTGCGCTCGCACAATGGCGGCCGGAGCACAGCGAGGAACCGAATCCCGATTTGCTGGCGGCCCCACCGCGGAGGATTCGTTGGTTCACACCCACGCTGCTTGCGGCGGCAGCGGCCATCGCCCTCGCGGCGGTTTGGTGGCGTTCGCCCCCTGCGCCAACGTCGGTCGCGGTGGTCGCGAGTGCGGAACTCAAGCGTCGCATTCTCGAAGACGGCTCCTCGGTGGAGCCCAACCACGGTGCGATGGTGACCATGGAGTTCACCGCGACGGAACGTCGCGCGACGCTCGTCCGGGGCGAGGCCCTCTTCACGGTAGCGAAAGAGTCCTCACGGCCATTTATTGTTCGCGCCGGTGGCGTCGAAGTGCGCGCCGTCGGCAGGCCTCCGAACCCACGCGCCCTTTCGACGTTGCGGCGGGCGAAGCAGCGGAAACACTCAAGCTCGCCGCTCGCCAAGGCGGCCTCGAAATCGCCTTCTTCGCGGAGACGGTGCAGGATGTGCGCACGGCGGCTCTCCGCGGACGTTTCGCTCCGCGCGACGCAATCGCTCGCCTCGTGGCCGGTACGGGACTGCGCGTGGTCGCCGCAGAATCGCCGAGCACGATCATCGTAAAGCGCGCCTCGCTGATCGAATCAAGCTCCGGCCCTGCCACGATTTTTTCGTCTACAAACTCTCTTCACCACCCATCATGAAATCAAAAAATATTCTCACCGTTTTGAGTGCGTTCCTCGGCCTCGCCGGCGTCCCCGGCCTCGCCGCCGCCGATGCCAGTGCGACGGCCTTTGGCGCCGTAACCGGACGCGTGCTCAACGTCACGACGCGTGACTATGTTTCCAGCGCGGAAGTGCGGCTGCAGGGTACTGAGCTGAGCGTAACGACGGCGAGCGACGGTTCGTATCGCCTGACCCCGGTGCCCGCCGGTCCGGCGGTAATCGCGGTCTCCTATACTGGGACGAAGTCTGCGCAGGTGGCGCTAACGATCGCTGCCGGCCAGACGATCACCCACGACTTCGAACTCAAAAGCACGCTCCATGGCGCGAAGCTCGACGAGGTGGTGAAGCTCGGCGCCTTTGTCGTCTCCTCCGAACGCGAGGGTCACGCCAAGGCCATCATGGAGCAGCGCAATTCGATGAATATCACCAACAGCGTGTCGTCCGAATTGTTTGGTGACGTCGCCGAGGGTAACGTGGGCGAGTTTCTCAAAAACATCCCCGGCGTCGATCTCGACTATGTCGGCCCCGACTCACGCGGCCCGCGCCTGAGCGGCATGGACCCGCAATACGTCGGCGTGAGTGTGGACGGTTTCAAAATGGCGAGCAGCGACGGCTCGCAGGGCCTCGGCGGCGGGGCGCGTTCGTTCAGCTTCGACCAAGTGTCGATCAACAGCATCGATCGGATCGAGGTGAACTTCACCAGCAGCGCGGAGATGGATGCCAACGCTCCTGCGGGCACCATCAACCTCAAGACCAAGCGCGCCTTCGAGCGGAAGGGGCGGCGCATCAGCTGGCAGGCCAATTTCATGGCCAACACCGACCGCTTCAGTCTCCGCCCGAGCTACGGGCCGGGTGACACGCAGACGCGCAAATTCCGGCCCGGCGGCATCCTCGAGTATTCCGACGTGTTTTTCCGCAACCGCCTCGGCGTGGTCCTGAATATCAGCGAGTCCAATCAGTATGCGCTGCAGCAGCGGGTGACCACGAACTACAACACGGCGTTCACGCCGACGGACACGCGGCCGTATGTTTTTGCGAGCAATGTTTTCGTGCAGCAGCCCAAACTCTCCGAGCGCTTCACGCCGACGCTCACCGTGGACTTCAAGGCCACGCCGTCGCTGGTGCTCTCGCTCGGCGCAATGTATAACTGGTATGACACTTTCTTCGACAACCGTGGCGTGACCGTCTCCGCCGCGAACCGCGCGGCCGTGATTGGCGATGGCCTGACGAATTTCCGCATCGCCAACGGCGGCGGCTCCGTCGCGCTCTCCACGAATCACTCGCACAAGATCGCGCGCACGCGCACGCTCACGCCGAAGTTTGAGTTTTCCCGGGGCGGCTTGGTCTTCGACGGTGCGTTGCACTACTCGATCTCAACGAATCAATACGAGGCCATGATCCGGGGTGGCCCGGTGAATGTCCCCACGAACGCGCTGACGGGGCTCGAGTTCACGGTCGTCCGCACTTCGCGGACGGAAAAGGACTGGCAGTTCACCCAGACCGCCGGACGTGATTTCTCCGATTTCGTCAACTTCACCAACCCCCGGGCCGCGGACGATGGGCGGTTCGCCGAGGATGAGATCTACCTCGCGCAGGCCAACGCCCGCCTCACGACGGGGTGGCGCGTGCCGACGTGGTTTAAGTTCGGGACGAAGGCGACTGAGGAGTATCGGCGCTATCGCAATCCGAACTCCGCCTACACCTACCAATATGTTGGGCCGAGTGGCGGGACGACCGGCAGCTTCGCCGGCGTCGCCTTTCCAAGCTACCAGTGGAAGACCGAGGCTGTGCAGCTCACTTCGACCTCCGGTCGCGGGCCGGTGTTTCCGAATCGCGTCGCGCTCGGCGAGCAGTTTCGCGAGCACCCGGAATATTTTGTGAGCACGGTGACAGCGGATAATTTTTATACGGCCTACATCACGGGCGCCGCTTATTTCAGAGAGCGGTTTCTGGCCAACTATGCCATGGCCAACACCAAGCTCGGGCCCGTGCAGGTGCAGGGTGGCCTTCGTTGGGAGGATACCCAGATCACTGATCGCGCGTTCAACGCCCGCTCAGCGGCGGAAGTGCGAGCGGCCGGCTTTCCGGTGGCGGTGGCCAACGGCCGCGCCACGACCGTGCCTGGCTTAGCGTATCAATACATGAGCCAGCCGAAGATCGAGCGCACCGGCGGTTACGACAACCTGTTCCCCTCGGCCAGCATCAAGTATTCCGTTACGCGCAATCTTCAGGCGCATCTCGGCTACGCCACCACCATCAATCGTCCGCCGCTGTCGAATCTCGGCGGCGTCTATGTGTTCAACGAAACCGCACTCACGGTTAACGTCCCGAATCCAAACCTCCTGCCCGAACGCGGGAAGAACTATACCGGACGTCTCGCCTACTACTTCGAGCCGGTCGGCAACCTCGCCATTACCGCGTCCCAGCGCGAGATTACCGACAGCGTGACGACAGAGGAGTATCCCGCTTCCGAGTTTGGCTACGAAAACGACCCGACGTATTCCACCTACCGGTTCATCTCGACGGGCAATCGTCCGGGAGTGACCCGCTTTCGCAATCTTACGGTCGAATACAGCCAAGCCCTCTCGTTTCTGCCGGGCGTGCTGAGCGGATTGAATATTTCCGGCAGCTACACGCGCACCTATGCCTCGGTGCCGCGCGCCGGCTTGGTGCCGCACATGCTGGGCGGGGCGCTCAGCTATCGCCACCGCCGCCTCGCCTTCAGGGTGAGCGCAAAATACACCGACGATACGCCGTTCTCCACAACGGGCCGCATCAACTATCGGCGGCAACGCACGCTTTACGATCTTAACGGCAGCGTCCAGCTCACGGCCAAGACCGGCGTGTTCTTCCAAGTGCGCGATCTCTTCAATGGCGGCGAATACCGCTACGAACTCGATCCCTCGTATGTGCGGGAAAACGTCACCTTCGGGACGATCCTGACTTTCGGCGTGAAAGGAGTGTTTTGAGCGATGACGATCCGCGCCCTTTTTTCACGGTTCCTCGCGCTGGCGACCGCCGCGCTTGCCGCGACCACCGCGCTTTCCGCGCCCACCGCACTCGCGGCGGACCCCTTGGCGAGCGCCGCCCGAGCCAAACCCAACGTCGTCGTAATTTTGGCCGACGATCTCGGTTACGGCGATGTGCAGTGCTACAACCCCACGCGCGGAAAAATTCCCACGCCGCACATGGATCGGCTAGCTCGGGCCGGGATGCGTTTCACGGATGCGCATTCGTCCTCTGGCGTGTGTTCGCCCTCGCGCTACACGCTCCTCACCGGGCGCTACCACTGGCGCAGCCGTTTGCAGTCGGGCATCGTGAATCCGTGGGAGCGTCCGCTCATCGCACCGGACCGACTCACCATTGGCAGCCTCGCCCAGCAGCAAGGCTATCACACGGCGGCCATCGGTAAATGGCACCTCGGTTGGGACTGGCCGATCACGCCCGAGCAGAAACCTTTTTTGGTGGGGCTCGGCGGCCGGACGGGACGCTCCAGCGATCCCCTCGTGACCGTGCCTAGCGCGGCGCACCGCGCGGCGTGGGGTGCGATCTTTCGCCAGCCGATCGCGGGTGGGCCGACCACGCGCGGTTTCCATCACTACTTCGGTACCGACGTGCCGAACTGGCCGCCGTATTCGTTTATCCGTGACGACCGTACGGTCGGGGTGCCGACGGAGCTGCTCACGGCCGAGCACATGGCCGGATTCCAAGCGAGTTTTCAGGGACCAGCCCTGCCGAACTGGCGGTTCGATGAAGTGCTCGCCGCGCTCGGTGATCGGGCGGTCGCTTACGTGCAGGAGCGCGCGCGGCTGGCCGAGCCGTTTCTCCTCTATCTTCCGCTCACCACGCCGCACACCCCGATCTCGCCGAGCGCGGCGTGGCGCGGGCGCAGCGGGCTCAACGACTATGCCGATCTCGTCATGGAAACGGATGCGGTCGTCGGTCGCGTGCTCGCCGCCCTCGCAGCGGCCGGGGTGGAGAAGAACACGTTGGTGTTGCTCGCGAGCGACAACGGTTACGAGTCCACCATCGGCGTTAAACCTCTCGAGGCGATGGGACACTTTCCGAGCGGTCCTCTGCGTGGCTACAAAGCGAGCTACTGGGAAGGCGGGCATCGCGCGCCGTTCATCGTGCGCTGGCCCGGCGAGGTGAAACCTGGGACCGTGTGCGACCAGCTCGTGCATCACGCCGACCTCCTCGCGACGCTTGCGGAGGAATGGGGCGCGCGTCTGCCGGCCGAGGCTGGTGAAGACAGCCACAGCCTGCTGCCCGTGCTGCGCGGTGGCCAAACTCCCGTGCGCCGGCACGCGATCAGTTGCTCGGCGAGTGGCGTGCAGACCGTGCGCGACGGGGCCTGGAAACTGATCTGTACGACGGTGCCGCAGCTCTTCAACCTCGCTGAAGATCTGGGAGAACAGTATGACCTTGCGGCCAGCGAGCCGGAGCGCGTGCAGGCGATGCTGGCTGTGCGCGAGCGCCTAATCGCCGACGGGCGCAGCACGCCGGGTATCCCACAAAAGAACGACGTTCCGGTGAAAAGAATCGGCGGTTGACGGGCGCGGTTTTCAGGCGAACTCGGCCGAGCGAGTCGCGTTCGGATACCGTTAATTCCTGAGTAGTTCGGTCGGACCACCTCCCTCGGGGCCGGGCACTTCACCCTTGCTATCAATCGTTGCATAAGTTCGTGCATAACTTTGATTGATCTGCACATTCGGCGCTCATGGCCCAGAAAAAGAAAGCGAAAACAAAATTTACGCCGCGCGAGCAGCAAAGGTATGAGAAGCGGCGGGCGGTGGTGGAAGCGGTCCAACGTGGCGATGCGGTCGCCGTCGTCGCCGGGTGTTTGGGGTGGCGGTGCGCAGTGTGTTTGATTGGTTAGCGTGGTATCGGCAGGGAGGCTGGCGAGCCTTGCGGGAGGGTGGCCGCAGTGGCCGGCCGCGCAAAGTTTCCCGCGAGCTGATGCAGTGGCTCTATCGCGCGATTACGAAGGGCGATCCCCTGCAATATCAGTTTGAGTTCTGCTTGTGGACGCTGGCGATCATCCGGCAACTCTTGCGACGGGAGCACGGGCTGGTCTTGAGTAAAAGCGCAGTCAGTCGCTTGCTGGCGCAGCTTGGACTGAGCCCACAGCGCCCGATCTATCAGAGCTACAAACAACGACCACGTGAGTTGAAACGTTTCTTGAACGAGACCTATCCTAGTTTACAGAGCTTGGCCCGACGCACCGGCGCGGTGATCTTTTTTGTCGACGAAGCGTCGGTGCGTTCCGATGCGCATCGCGGCACCACTTGGGGCAAGATCGGTGAGACGCCCGTGGTGCAGGATATTGGCGACCGCTTTAGCCTCCGCTTGATCAGTGCGGTCAGCCCGCGTGGCGACATGCGCTTCGCAGCCTTTGAAGGCACCATGACCGGCGCACGCTTCGTGGCCTTTATCGAAAAATTGCGCCGGGACGTGCAGCGGCCGCTGATCATCATCGCCGACAATGCTTCCTACCATCGCAGTGCACCGCTCAAGGACTACGTCGCGACCAGCCAAGGCCAAGTTGTCGTGGAAAATCTGCCGCGCTACGCGCCGGAATTGAATCCTGACGAACAAGTGTGGAATCAAGCCAAGGCGCGCTTTGGTCTTCTGTTCGTGATCGGCAAGAAAGCCATGAAGCATGCCATCCTCAATATTATGCGCTCGATCCAACGCAGCTGTAAATTGATCCAGTCGTTCTTCCAGCTCCCCGACACCGCGTATGCGAGTTAGCACTATTGATGCACGAGGTCATGCAACGATTGATACACCGTCAAGGAAGGCCTTTTCAAAAACGTCCGCGCCGGGGTCGGCCTTGATTACCGCGGCAAGGAAGTTATTGGCTATCGCGGCGGCGACACGATCTGCACCGGCCCCACGACCACCGCCGATGAGCCCGCGTTCGATGCCACGAATCCGGTTTACCGCGACCCCTACACGCTCTGGACCGGCGTCCTCGGCTACAGCTTCAAGCCCAACCCGAAGGTCGGTGTGAAACTCGATTTCCGGGTAAGCAATCTCCTCAACGAGGCCAAGCTGCTCTATTTTTCCACGGTCCAACGTCCGCTTGGCGGCGACATCACCAATCCCGCCCGCGTCGCCACGCCCGGCGGTTTCAACTTCATCGTCCCACGTAGCTACACGCTGACGACCACCGTGAGCTTCTGACGCGGAAATCGAGTTGCGCCGTGCATCGCGTGGTAGGATGGCGCGCGGGCGTTTTACGTCCGGCAGCCGAACGATACCCGCAAGGGACAAATGTATCGCGACATCGGCGCCGCTTTAGCGGGGGATTTTTGCGGGAGTGAATTCCTTCAGCGCGGGGCGACCCGGCGTGGCCTTGAGTTCGTCGTAGGCGACCTGTTGCAGCGCGGCGGCTTGAGTTGCGGAGATACCGAGATCGCCGGCGGCGCGTTCCGTTTTGCCGAGAGAGCGGGGGTCGAGGCCGGTGAGATCGCCGAAGATTACGAGCGCCTCTAGGTAGTAGCCGTAGGTGCTGGCGTGGTAATGGTCGTTGGTCCACAGGTCGACTTGGCCGAAGGCGATGCCGTCGTAGGGATTCGGGTCGGCGACGCCCGCTTTGAAGGCGCGGTTCCACGCTTCGCCCACCGGGAGGACCGCGCGGATGAGCGGAGTGCCGGCGGCGGCGAGATCGCAGCCACGGCGCACGTCGAGCGCCATCGTTTCAATGGACTTGCCGTGCCACGCTCTTTTTTCCGGATACGTTTGGTCGGCGCGGGACCACGTGGCGACGAGGCGGATGTCGACGCGCGGATTCTTGCTGCTGAATAATTCGGAAATCTCCCTCGCGGCCTTGACCAGTTTCGTCGCGTCGCCCGGTTTGGTGTTATCCAGCATGCTCTGGCCGAGCATGACGACGCGGTCCCAAGGGCGACCGATGAGGTCGGCCTTTTTCTCAAGGTGCAAATCGAGGCCGGAGCCGCCGACGGTTTCGAGGCTCACGGCGAAATCGAGCCCGGCTTGGTTGGCGAAGACTTTGAAGAGAGCGGGCACGCCGCCTTGTTTTTCGTCGTTTAAATCAGTGACGGTCTGAGCGCGGTAGTAGCGGGCGGCGGAGCCGGAGCCGAACATGAAGCTGTTGCCGACGAAGAGAATGGTTTCTGGTGCGGCGGAGCGCGGCGCGGCGACCGAACGATCGGCTGCGGACGAGAGCGTCAGCAGCGCGGTGAACGCGCTGGTAAGGAGGCGAAGATTCATAGAGGTGGGTGGGAGGTGACAGATCATGCGGGAGAGTCCAGCTTCCGGTGCACTGAGTGCGTTGGCTGCGGTCGCATCTGCCGGCGGGCTCTACGGAGGTCACGCGTCTGACGGACCGGTGACATTCCTGTCGCCGTGGAGGGGCGACTGGAAAGCCGCCCGTCCGATTTTTCCGCCAGCGATACAAGCAGCCCGCTGGCGGGCGCTGGTCCGTCGATCCAAGGGCGGGAGCAAGCTCGCTGCCTACCAGACCGACGAAAATCGCAATTAGCGCTTACCGCTTGGGAGGCGTCCCGTAGAGCAAAAATGCCCTTCGCCGCGCCTCGAACGCGTTCAGTTGGCCGGTCCATTCTGCTCTGATTTCCGTCAAGGTCTTGCCCGCTTTGATGGCGGCAAGGGTCTCATCGGCACCGAGCAAACGGGCCATCGCATCGGTTTTGAATTTGTCCGGATAAAGTCGCTGCATCGCCAGCGCCAGCTCGATGCCGATATCGACGACCGGGCATTTTGCGCGGTCGGTCAGCACGGCCCGGACTCCGCCACATTCTTCGTCGCGGTATTTTAATTGCGCCGCCGGTCCGGGATAGAGGGCAGGGCGGGGCGTAAATTTAACGGCGTCAAACCGCACCCCGGCGATTCCCGTGCGGTTGAGTTCGGCGGCGAGGCGCTCGCCATCGACGAAGGGCGCGCCGACTTGCTCGAAGGGTTTCGTCGTGCCGCGGCCCATCGAGACCACCGTGCTTTCGAGCAGGCATAGACCTGGGTAAAGCGTCGCCGCCGCGAGGCTGCGCATCGAGGGGGAGGGGTTGGTCCAAGGCAGTCCGGTCTCGTCGAGCCATTGGTTGCGCGTCCAGTTTTCACAGGCAACCACGGTGAGATCGGCACCGAATTTGCGCTCGGCATTATATAGGCGCGCGAGTTCGCCGAGCGTCATGCCGTGTCGCACGGGCATCGGGTGGAATCCGATGAAGCTCGGTGGACGCGTCATCACCGGGCCTTCCACGCCCACGCCCCCGATCGGGTTGATGCGGTCGAGCACGAAGAATTTTTTCTTGGCGAGGGCGGCGGCTTCCAATGCGGTACCGAGCGTGGCGGAGTAAGTGTAGAATCGCGCGCCGATGTCTTGGATGTCGAAGACGAACGCATCGATGTCGCGCAGCTGCTCCGGCTTGGGCGCGCGGGCACGGATCACGGCCAGGTCGTAGTCGGCGGCACTCGCAAAGTTCCCGCGCGGCGGCGATTCGCCGTAGAGGCTGTAAACGGGCAGCTTGGTTTTATCGTCGATGGAGTCGCCCACTTTGTCGTCGGCGACCCCGCGAATGCCGTGCTCAGGGCTAAAGAGCGCGACGAGTTTCACGTCCTTCGCGGTGTGCAGCAGATCGATGGTGGCGCGACCCTCACGGTCACGGCCGGTGTGATTCGTGATGAGGCCGATCCGCAGGCCGCGCAGCCGGGCGAAATCTTCGCGCACGAGCACGTCGATGCCGTTGAGCACGGCGCCGGCGTCGCGACCGATCGCTTCGGCGGCGAGGGTGCCGAGGGTGCGGCGCACGGGGGACGTGTCGCCTTTGCCTGCGGGATGCACGCGATTACTGAAGAAAATCACAAACGCCCGCGCGCCGGGATCGATCCACAGGCTGGTGCCGGTGAAGCCGGTGTGCCCAAACGATGCGCCGGCGGGAAACCAGCGGCCGCGCGGACCCGAAAAACGCGAGTCGATGTCCCAGCCCAGCCCACGCCGGTCCGAGCCGTCGTTTTGGATACGTGCCATCTCGGCGACCGTCGCGGCGCTCAAAATGCGGACGCCGTCGAGTTGGCCGCCACCGAGGATCATGCGGCAGAAGCGCGCGAGATCTTTTGTCGTGGTAAAAAGTCCCGCGTGGCCGGCGACGCCATCCATGAAGCGGGTCGTGGGATCGTGGACGACTCCGCGCAACATCTGGCCGTCGGTGAGTTCGGTGGGAGCGACGCGCGCGAGTTTAGCGGCGGGCGGCAGGAAACCGGAATCGACCATTTTAAGTGGCTGAAAGATTTCCTTCGCGGTGTAGCCATCGAGTCGCAGACCGCTCACGATCCGCACGAGTTCGCCGAGGATAATGAAGTTGATGTCGCTGTAGACGAAGGTGCTCCCGGGCGTGCTGCGGAGTTTTTCCTGGCAGGCGAGGGTGACGCCGGTTTCGTAGCCGGACCAGACGGGGTTGGTGTCGACGTCCGGACGCAAGCCCGAGTGATGCATGAGAAGCTGGCGCACGGTGACGGCACTTTTGTCGTGTTGCGCAAAGGCCGGGAGGTAGCGGACGACGGGTGCGTCGAGCTCGAGTTTGCCGCGTTCGACGAGCTGCATGACGGCGGTGGTGGTCGCGACGACCTTGGTCAACGAAGCCGCGTCATAGATTGTGTCCTCGCTGATGGGCTCGGCGGTCGGCGAGAGGGCGCGTTGACCGTAAGCCTTGCGGTAGACTTCGCCGTCGCGTTCGAACCAGAGCACACCGCCGGGAATCTTTTGCGTGGTGATGGCCTCGGCGACGGCCGCATCCATGGCAGCCAGTTTTTGCGGTTTGAACGGTGCGGCTGCGACCGTCGCGAGCGAGAGGCCGACGACCGTGGCGGCGAGGAATCGGCCGAGGAGGGTGCCGCGAAGCAGCGCGAGCATTGGTGGCAATACAGTCGAGGGGCAGGGTTGGGCGTGCATCGTTTGGCGAACGTTTGGCGACTGGCCGGTCGTACGCCAGCTCATCCTTTGCATCGTTCGATGGAACGAGCCACCCAAGATAATCATGGACTCGCACAACGCCGCAGGCTTACTATATTTTCGTATCCTCGGTCTTTTCTGAGCGGCGGGAAGATCACTCTTTTAACCGTCCGCGAACCCGTAAAACCATGAACTACTCCCGTATCGTCAGTGTAATTCCCCGGCTGTGGCGTTTGCCCACGAGCCTCTTGGTCCTCTTCGCCGCGCTCGCCGTGTCGGTTGCGCAGGCTCAATCCGCCTCGACCGGCTCGATCTCGGGCACCGTGACGAGCGCGAGTACGCGCAACGCGCTGCAGGGCGCAACCGTGTCTATTCCGTCGCTCAAGCTGGTTGAGTTCACGGACAACGCGGGACGCTTTGTGATGAAGGGCGTGCCGGTCGGAGCCGTTGATCTCGTGATTACCTACTCAGGATTCAACGAGGGCCGGCAAAAGGTAACGGTTTCTAATGGTTCGGTGACACAGGCTGACCTCGAACTAAAGACCTCGGATGTTCTCGTGATGGAAGCGTTCACCGTAGCTACGATCAAGGAAGGCCAAGCCCTCGCGATCACCGAACAGCGGAATGCCCTCAATGTGAAAAACGTCACCGCGTTCGATGAGTGGGGCATTCTCCCAACCCAAAACGTCGGCGAGCTCGCCTCTCGTCTTCCCGGTATTACCTTCACGACGGACGAAGATATGTTGATTAATAATATCAGCATCGGTGGCCAGCCGTCCAGTTACACGCGGTTGAATGTCGACGGTATGTCCACGACCGGTGTCGGCGGCGACGGCCGCACCGCCACGTTGCACTCGTTCTCGGCCTCTAACTATGAGCAGATCGAAATCATCAACGGCCAGACCGCTGACAAACGCGCCGATTCGCTCGGTGGTCAGATCAACCTGAAAACCCGTTCGTCCTTCTCGATGTCTGAACGGCGCCGCACCAGCTACACCGCGTCCGGTCGCTATTTTCCATCGTGGTCCAAGCGAAATGCGGCCGTGGCCGAGCGCCCCTGGCGTCCCGATTTCAGCGTGAGCCACACCGAGGTCTTCGATGTGCTGGGTGGACGGCGCAATCTCGGTATCGTCGTGACGGCTTCGTATCAGGAAGTGCTCAATCCACACAATTGGGCCACCAACCTCTACGAAAACACCGTCAACCCGGTAGCACAATTGCGCGACTACACCCGCACCAGCGGCTTGAATGACCGTTTCCTGACCGCCTTAACGGGGCGGGTTGATTATCGGGTATCGCAGACGACGAACGCTTCCCTGCGCTTCATTTACAATGCCGGTTCCGAACCATTTTTCCACTACACGGCGGTCAATCCTTGGGTCTCCACCAACCTCACCGTCAATGATCCCGTCACGAATCCGAACGGGGCGATCAAGGCGGGCTACACCGCTAACCGCATCGAAATTCTCCCCGTTAACAATACCGCGCTCCAGCCCGGTGGTGTGGCCGTCGGCGCAGCCCAAATGCGTCTGAATCCGCAGCGCTATTCCTTCACGAGCAAAAACCCCACGGGCACGCTGGCCATCGACCACAACTGGGGTCGTTTGAAAGTCGACCACGCGTACCGTTGGAGCAATACGCACTGGGATTCTGGTGCCGGCCGCGAACGGGAGAACGGCACGGTCGGTTTACGCACGCGCGATGCGATCGGATTCATGCTCGATAACTCCGACCAGCAGGGGAAGGTTTTTACCCAGACGGGCGGGGCCAGCGTCTACAACATCGCAAGCTACACGCCGTTTGTGATCACCGCCGCCAACACGTCGACGCAGCCGGTGCCCGTGACCTCGACCGTGTTCAACAAGCGCGACACGGTAACGGACACCAACGAAGTCAGTGCCACGATCAATGCGTCCTATCTGCTGCCGACGCAGCTGCCCATCACGCTCAAGACCGGTGTCGATACGGTAAACCGTCGCGTTAATAATCGCCCGGTGTATCCCCGCCGCTGGTACGGTGTCGTCGGGTCGGTCCTTCCGGCTAACGCCCTGATGCCGCTCACGGAGTTCGAGCGCCTGAATGGTGGACCCCGCCTCCCGGTTGTCGAACCGGCTGCGATCAGCACCACCTTGGGCAATAGCGCACTCTGGTATGAAGATGTGAATTTCACGGCGACGCAGCAATACACCAACCGCCGCATCATGGAAGAAGGCGTCGACGCGGCCTACCTGCAGGGCCAGACCAAGCTCGGTCGGTTGACCGTCGTCGGCGGCGTGCGCGGCGAATGGGTCACGACGGACACCTTCACCTATTTCCGCGCCCGCACGACTACGGTTGCAGCTGAGCCCGATCACTTCAAACGGGCGGCCTTGGACTACGCGAAACTCTCCCGCGATGGTGGCTATCACAAATTCTTCCCGAGCATCCATTTCGCCTACGATATCACGAAGAATTTTAAGGCCCGCGCCAGCTGGTCCAACACCTACGGCCGCCCGGCGCTGGCCGGCCTCGTAGCTGCACCGTCGGCCAATGATACCGCTCGCACCGTCACGATGGGCAACCCCGGCCTCAAGCCGCAGGTGGCCGATGCCATCGACTTGAAGCTCGAATATTACTTCAGTAACTCGGGCAAATTCGAGATTCATGGCTACCGGAAGAACATCAAGGAATACATCGGCGCGGCCGGTCGCTCCGGACAACTGGTTGCCGAGGGCAATGACAACGGCTTCGACGGCCTGTACGGTGGCTATGAGATCATCCAATCCGCGAACCTCGGTGATGCGAAACTCAACGGTCTCCAATTCGATTTCCGTGAGCGCCTCTCGTTCTTGCCCGGCATTCTCAAAGGCCTAACGATTCGCGCTAACTACACCTACCTCGAGACATCTGGCAAGTTTGCCGGCACCGTCGATCTTAAGAATGGTCAGGTGGCTGGTTTCATTCCCCGCGCCTACAACGCCGGTCTGATTTATGCCTACAAGAAGTTTGGCGCTTCTTTCGATATGAACTACACTGGCGGTTACCCGGTGGCCTACAGCCTGACTTCACCCGGCAACGGCAATATTTATCGGGACTCGTGGAAAATGATGAATGTGGGAGTGACCTACCGGGTCCGGCCAGACACCACCCTCTTCCTCAACGTTAATAATTTGGCCCAAGAAGGCCCCCGTCAGTATATGTTCATGGATTCTCGGGTGCGTGCGCAATGGGTCGTGCCACGCACGCTCAAGTTCGGCGTCGACGGTCGGTTCTGAAATTGGAATTCTCACGCCGTTTTACTCGTCCAACCGCCGGTCCCGCGACCGGCGGTTTTTTTGCAGTTTTTTTTGATCGGCTGGGGTCACGGGGATTGCGCCCCGTGACCCTTCCACATCATCGGACGTGCGGTTTTCCGCATCCGGCGGTTGAAACAGGCACCGGTCACTTGCGTGCCGATGTCAGTATCCACGGTAGGATGAACCCATCGC
>SXGR01163634.1_pt1 | contig 22872 bp, 20 predicted proteins | sample 3174711 | NCBI WGS metagenome assembly SXGR01 (sample SAMN11356860, study PRJNA531348) | freshwater metagenome | isolation source: freshwater sample F1-60 | place: China: Fuxian Lake, Yuxi | collected 2017-12-25 | reverse complement strand
TTTGGCTCTAAACTTTTGTTCCAAGATGAGTCGTTTCGCAAGTCGCGTGCTCGCCAACATGCTTTCCCTCCGATTTGGAATCTTGGCACTGTTGAAAGAGGTCGATTAAAGTAGTGACCTTTTTGTTTTTCGAAGGAAAAGAAATTCACGTTATAAAGGTATCATCGGAGTCTTGAGTTTTTAATTTTGTTTGGGGCCCAGTTTGAAATCGAAAACCGACCAATGGGGAGTTATCCCATCAGCTATCTGGGATGGGCAATCTTTGCTAACTGATAAAGCTGTGGTCGTCGACGGTGAGCACATTGCCGCAATTGTTGATGCTAAAGAGGCAAGAAAGCCTTGTTACGATTAAGTGGGTGTTGCGAGAAATATCACGGAGAGGGTGCCGAATAATTCTTGGCACGGACATTTTATGGCCATATGTGATTCCAGGCTTTGCAGTTCATGACGAATTGGCTTTGATCGTTGATTCCGGAATCCAGCCTAAAGATGCGATAAGAATGGCGACGAACGATGCTGCTGATGTTTTGGGTTTAACTGGCGAGATCGGAGTAATCAAACCAGGTGCCGTGGCAAATCTGATGGCGGTTGTTGGCAACCCACTTGAAGACATCTCTCGAATTTCAAATGTCAAATTTGTAACTTACCACGGTCACAAAATACATCTAGCACACTTGACTGTAATGCGTGATTCGGAGTTCCTATTGCAACCAGAAGATGCAATTTCAGAATTGATTGTCGGCGTAGTTGATACAAAGCAATTGCCGAAGAGTCCACCCGTAGTATTTAAAGATTTATTGCAATCCAAAGAATCAAAAATTTGATGACTCAGTCTGACATTGTAATTTCTTCAAGCGATTCGGAAAGATTTCAATCGAAAGCTGCAAATGGAATAAGAAGACTAGGTGTTTCTCCAGGTGCTCGTGTTTTATTCTGTGTTGAGAGTTCCGCTAGTTTATTGTTTGCAATTGGGGGAGCTTTACGAAGCGGAATAGTTCCCGTTGTAATCAATCCTCAACTCTTGATTAGTGAACGCACACCTATCGTAGAGAATTCTGATTCTGTTGCAATAATAGATTCTCCGAAAAAACTGGCGGATCTATTTTGTGGAGGTGCTGACGAGATCTCTATGTTCCCCTTGACTCGGCCGATGTTGTACACGTCTGGAACTTCAGGCACCCCAAAGGGAGTCCTTTCACCGCTTCTGGATGAGGCTGACGCTAAAAAGCTCTGGTCTGAAGAAATTGAACAGTGGTCATTCTGCGCGAAAGATGTGCACCTTGTCTGCTCGCCGTTGTACCACTCCGCGCCGATTAGATTGTCATTAAGTACATTGTTGGCTGGTGGTTCAATCGTGGTACCCGGTAAATTCAGAGCCGATCAAATTGTAAAATTAATTAGGGATACCCGACCAACAACGACATTTTGTACTCCTACTCATCTGCAAAGGTTGGTTGAATCAGGGCACATTGGCGAACTTGGATCCTTACGACTAGTGCTACACGCTGGGTCTAAATGTGAAGACAAGTTGAAACGAATCGTGATTAACGAAATTGGTGTCAATAAAGTTTGGGAGTTTTATGGTTCTACTGAAGGCCAGTTTTCGGTCTGCTCGTCTACCGAATGGTTAGATAGACCAGGAACAGTCGGAAAAGCTAGGAGTAATCGAAAAATTCTTGTTAGTAAAGATGAGGTGATTTGGTCAAGTTGTCCAAGTTATGCGCGTTGGAAGTATTGGAACGACATTCCGAAAACTTTGGAAGCTTGGAACGGCGATTTCTTTACCGTTGGTGATCTTGGGTACTTAGATGATGATGGGTATTTATATTTGCGAGGTAGGCGGGATGATTTGGTTGTCTCTGGGGGAGTAAATATATACCCAGTTGAAATCGAACTTGTGCTTCAGAATATGTCTGGGATTGAAGATGTAGTCGTATTTGGGGTAGAAGATGAAAGATGGGGTCAGAAGTTGTGTGCAGCAATAGTTGGTTCTGTTTCTCAGCAACAGATAGATATTTTTGTGCAGGAGAATTTAGCCCCCTTTAAAAGGCCGAAAAAGTATTTTTTCGTGAATAATATACCCAGAACTGCACTCGATAAGTTGCGTCGGTCTCGAATGGCTGTTGACTTAGGTATTGAATAAAATTTGTCCGAATAGAGGTAATTGTGGCGAGTAAAAGGATTCAAGCGCGCGCAGCGACGATGGAGGATGTAGCTAAAAAAGCTGGAGTAGCGATATCAAGTGTTTCCCGCGCATTAAATGGACACCCTGATGTCAGTGATACATTGAAAAAAAAAGTGATGGATGCCGCCAAGAAGCTTGGATTTGAGCCAAATTTTTTGGCATCAAGTTTGAGGAGTGGATCAACACGGACAGTTGGTTTTCTCGTGCGCGATATTTCAAGCCCATTATTCTCGTTGATTGCAAAAGGTGCTGATGACGTTCTCCGAGCGCACGGATACCTACTTTCGCTGACCAACTCAGACGGTGACAGAGAAGTAGAAGCAAGTCACTTGAATTTGCTTGCCCGACGTAGAGCAGACGGTATTATTGTATCGCTTGTTGCTGAGACAGACGTTGAAACACTACAAGCTTTGAGACAGTTTAAAGGACATGTCGTTGTTCTTGACCGAGATCTTGTGGATGTCACTGCCTCATTTATTCAAATTGATCATTGTTCTGGCGTTCGTGATGCGGTGAGACATTTGTTGCAGCTTGGCCATCGTAGAATTGCTTTGATTACAGGTCCAGTTGTTGTACGAGCAGGACGAGAAAGGCTAAAGGGTGTTGAAGACGCTTATAGAGAAGTCGGTTTGAAGTTTCCAATGGAGTTACTTCGATCAGGTAGTTATGATTCTGACTTTGCAGAAAAAGCTGTTTTTGAACTATTTTCAAGTGATCTAAAGCCGACAGCTATTTTGGCTGGAGGCGTACAGTCAACAGAGGGCGTGTTAAAGGGGATCAGGTCTCTCGGTTTATATGTTGGTCGCGAAGTTGCGTTCATTGCGTGTGACGAAGTTTCATTTCTGGAGTTATCAAGCCCACCAATAAGTGTCGTTTCTCGAGACCCATACAGTTTTGGTCGGGTATCCGCACAAGTCTTGCTTCATGCAATAGAAGGACATGGTCCTCAAATTCGAGTTCTTTCGACTCATTACATTGCTCGAGCTACGTCGACGCCTCCAATTTAATTTTTGCGTTTGAATTTCGTGTCCTAGCCAGTAGGGCTCTGTAGGGAATTGACAAACACCAATGCACTCACTACTCTTGGAATCGTTACCAGTAGTCAAAGCCTTTATTTATATGGGTTGTGGGGATCAAAAATGTCAAAGATTTTAAAAGTCGAGCCGATTTCAGTTTCTTATCCAGAGCCAAACGATAACGGCACAATTCGGAATTTGACTTTATGTCGAATTGAGACGAAAGACGGGATAGTTGGGTGGGGTGAAGCCATTTCGATGTGGCCGGAAGCCTGCCGGGCAACAGAGGCGATCATTAGCGGAATGAGCGATTTGTTAATTGGTCGCGACCCGCTTGAAAATACAGCTATTTATCGAGAAATTGCTGCCCGATCGTGGTGGTATGGCCCAGAGGGTATAGCGGCCTTCGCACGCAGTGCCATTGATATCGCATTGTGGGACCTTCGTGGAAAAGTATCCGGTCAATCATTGATAACGATGCTTGGTGGTGCAGTCCAAACGAAGATTCCTGTGATTGCTTCAACACACGCGTTTAGCGCATCTTTAGAAGAAGAAGTTAAAAAACACACAAAATATGTCGAGAGTGGTTTTCGGGGCGTAAAAATTGGCTTGGGTAAAAAAGGTGATGCTCATCTCGGTTATGAATTTGATCGCGATGTGAATTTCATGAAGATGTTGCGCAAGAGCATTGGTCCAAAGCCAGACATCATGTTTGACCGCGGCCAACATCTTCGATGGGATGCTTCTTATGCGACAGAGATAACAATGGCCTTTGAAGAATATGATCTTCGCTGGATTGAAGAGCCATTAGAACCATGGGATATTCAAGGCTTTAAACATCTGAGGTCGCATTGCACCACGTTGGTTGGCACTGGCGAACGCTGTTGGTCAACAGACCAATATCGAAGACTCATCGAGTCGGGGATAGTAGATGTTGTTGGATGTGATCCGGGTCGCGTCGGTGGCATCACTGGCTTCAGAGAACTAATTGGATTAGTTGAACAATCGCAACTTTGGTTCAACGCGCATGCTTGGAGTAGTGCAATTATCACGGCAGCAAGTCTGGCTTTATCTGCTTCGTCAAATCGATGTTTGCTTTTTGAACTCAAGCCGATTAAAAACCCAATGCAGCATGAATTAGTTGAACAGCCTTTTTGGCACACTGACGGATTTATTTCTGCGCCGAATAGGCCAGGTCTTGGTGTTGAAATTAAAGAAGCAGTTATTCAGAAATATCGAATGTGATGAATTAGGGGATTTTCCGAGATGGTAATAGGTCTATCTTGTAGCGACTACACGTGGCCAAAATTGAGTCACCAATCAGTCTTTAAAGTCGTATCAGAACTTGGCTTTAAAGCGGTTGATATCGGAATATTTAACACGCAAACTCATGTAACAGTTCCAGATGTCCTAGCGGATCCGGTTTTAGTTGCAAATCAAACTCTTGATCTTGTCAGACACGAAGGTCTAGAAGTTGCTGACGTGTTTCTAACGTCTGATTCAACGCTTGAAAAACTTTCTCCGACCAGCACATTAGATGGTGATTGGGAGAAACTTCAAGAAATATTTTCAGCAGTAGTTCGTTTTACTAAAATTGTTGGTGCAAACGGAATAACGCTTCTGCCAGGAGTATTAGAGCCAGGTGTAAGCCACGATGAAGCGTTAAATTTGTCGGCTGAAAGACTTTCGGCTCTTGCATCACTCGCTTTAAAAGAGGGGCTAGCAACATCCGTGGAGCCACACGTCGGATCGTTGATTGAAGATCCAATTTCGACCTTGAAATTGCTTGAATTATGTCCTGCGCTAACGATCACTCTTGATCCATCTCATTTTGGATTTGTCGGGTTTTCGATTGAATCTATGTTGCCACTAATTTCACGCACTCGTCATGTACAGATACGACCAGCTGGTCCTGGCATTATGCAGACTCGAGTTTGTGATAACAAACTGAATCTTGAATTGCTTACATCAGAACTTGTGAAAAATGGCTACTCGGGTTGGATTGCAAGTGAATTTGTTTGGATGGAGAAGTGGGGATGTGATCGCGTTGATAATACGACTGAGAGCTATTTTCTGAGGGAGTATTTGCAGAAATTGTTGTTAAATAATTAGTAGTTCACTTAAATTGATTATTGGGGGAATTATTGTGACAGTAAAAACAAACTTAAGAGTAGGCGTTGCAAGATTAGATATTACTCCGCCAATACCAATGGACTGCGTGGGATTCGTCCGTCGATTTGAACCAGTTAAAGGAGTCTTGGCGCCGCTGACTGCGACCGCGTTAGTAATTGAAGATGAAACTAGTTGTGATCGCGTTGTGATAATTGGTTTCGATTTAGTGGGGATAGGAATTGAACAAGGAAAACTCATTAGAGAGTTGGTCGGAAAAACTGTTGGATGTTCGGCAGACTCGGTTCTGCTTAACTACTCGCATACGCACGCGGGACCGCATCCGTTTGATGACATGACACTTCACAAACTCGGGGGTGATCTCCGTAATATTTCAGAAGAAAACATAAATTACGTTAGAACGCTGCCAGATCGATTAAACAGCGTTGCCTTTCTAGCGACTCAAAATATGGAGCCCGTGAGAGTCGCAGCAGGAAGTGGAAGAGCTGACGGAATCTCAGTCAATCGGCGAGAGCGCACAAAAGATGGACGTGTGATTTTAGGTTGGAATCGTGACGGCATTCTTGATACTGAGGTTCAAGTTGTTCGGTTTGATCGTACGGATGAGACAGCAAAAGTTGTGATAGTTGGTTTTGCATGTCATCCCGTTGTTTTGGGTGGGGAAAGTAGATACATCGGACCCGATTATCCAGGGGTTGTGCGAGAAGTAGTTGAAAAAGCGACGAATGCTACATGCATTTTTTTGCAAGGAGCTGCCGGCAATGTCCTTCCATTAGAAGGCTTTTATGCCGAAGATGGACCTGAGCAGAAGTTTGGTGAAAGACTGGGATTTGAAGCACTTTCCGCATTCAGCAGAATCAAAAGTTCTGATACAACGATTGAACAAATTGACTATGGGTCTGCAACACCGATCAACCTATTTAGACATAGGGCCAAAGATGAGCAGCCTCGGCAAAAAGTTGGTGGCGTGGGAAGGTATGTGACATTTCCTTTGAAGCCGCTCCCGACAACGAAGCAAGTTGAAGACAAACTTGATGAGTATTCGATTAACTATGAAGATGCAGCTAAAGATCTCAAAAAGATAGATAAGGATAAAGATTTTCTAAAGTGGCGCGAAATGCGCGGTCGTCTCAATCCGCTCGAGTACTACAAGATTTGGGCTGAGAAAGCAGTGATTAAGGCACGGGCGGGTAATGCAGAAACAACAGTAGATGGGTATCTGCAAGTAATCCGCGTTGGAGATATTGCATTTAGTGCAGTTCCAGGCGAGCCTTTCAACGAAATTGGTCTTGCAGTAAAAAAGCGTTCGGCGGCTGGTTATACATTTTTTTGTGGATATTCAAATGAATACATCGCATATTTCCCAACTGCCGCAGAGTATCTGTTTGGTGGTTATGAACCAGGCCATTCGTATCACAATGGAAACCGCTTGGAAACTGTTGGTCCAGAATGCGAAGAAATTATCATCTCTAATCTAACCGATCTCTCAAAGGAACTCTTTAAATGAACAAGATTCGTGTTGGAGTAATTGGCGCAGGGGTTTGGGCCACGACCTCTCATCTGCCGACGCTAATGAAACGTGAAAGTGAAATTGAAATGATTGGAGTTTGTAGAAAAGGCGAAAGCGAATTACACAAAGTTGCAAGTGAATTTAATTTTAGAGTTGCCAGCGAAGACTACAAGATTATTTTAGATGAAGGAATTGATCTATGCGTTGTTGCTAGCCCAGTTGGTTTCCATTATGAGCATGCTAAGGCCGCGCTTGAGTCTGGGGCGCATGTCTTAATTGAGAAGCCGGTCACTATTCGACCCGATCACGCCTGGGAGTTGGTGGAACTCGCAAAAAAACTTAAGCGACACGTAGTAGTTGCATTCGGATGGAACCATCTTCCAACATATAAAAAGGCTCTAGAGCTTTGGGGAAATTCGGGAGTGGGAAACATTGAACATGTGATGCTTCACATGTCTTCTGGTATTAGAGAACTGTTAACAGGAGCTTCACTAAGTTCAACCGGCGACCCTAAAGATGTCGTAGATACTCGAACTTGGACTGATCCAAAGATTTCTGGTGGCGGTTATGGTCAAGCGCAACTTTCACATGCATTGGCATGGTTGCTTGGAGTAACTTCGCTTCGTACAGAGAGCGCTTTTTGTTTTGCGGGGGGTCCGGCCGAGGCAACAGTTGAATTACACGATGCAATTTCCCTTCATTTTGTGGGTGGGGCTAGTGGATCTGTAAGTGGGGCGTCCGCTCATGGATCTCAGGGAATCCGTCATCAAAAGGAATACCGAGTGTTTGGTTCAGAGGGTCAATTGCACGCTGATCTCGAAAGGGACCGACTGATGTTTTGGAGGAATGGAGAAGCAAAACAAGAGCCCCTTCTGCCTCTTAATGCCGGTTCGTATCACTGCGAGGGACCACCACTGGCATTGCTTGATTTGATTCTTGGCCGGTCAGAAGAAAATCTTTCCCCTATTGAACTTGGCGCTCGAACCGTTGAGACTTTGGCAGCGGTATATCAAAGTATCTCATCGGGCCTACCGGAGAGAGTCGTGATCTGATTATGGAACGCATGTGCTTTAGATTTTCTATCCGATCTGGAACTGAAGAAATTTATGATAGGGCTCATACTGACATTTGGCCAGAACTTGCAGAAGCAATTCTGGATTCAGGCTATAGAAATTATTCACTTTTTCGCAGAGGAACAGAAATTATTTGTTCATGCGAATGCGTACCAAGTATTGTGGAAGCACAAAAAAAAATGAAAGAGAAATATTCGTCTCTAGTTGATCGTTGGAATGTTGAGATGGACAAGTTGATAATTGAAATGCATGATGAAACTGGAAGCCTATTTATGTATGACTTGATATGGCACTTAGATGTTGATGAAGGGCAATCACAATGAGGCAAGTATTAGTTGAGGATTTTTCTTCGGAAGACTATAGGCACAACCCATTTCCGATTTGGCGGCAAATGCGTGACGAGCAACCGTTGTTCTACGATTCAGTTCACAATCGATGGATCTTGACTCGTTACGAAGATGTAATGTCAGTACTCCGAGACCATACAACGTATTCAACTCGAACATATGTGGAAAGATTCCAACCTATTTTTGGGCGGACACTGGCAGAACTCGATGGAGCTCGTCACATACGAGAGAGAACGATCGTCGCGCCTGCGTTCGTTGGTAAAAGTTTAATTGGGTACGAACAGTTCATAACTAGGTCTATTGAGCGAATATCTGAAAAAATATCGATGCATAAAAATATCGATTTAGTTAAAACGGTTACGAACATTCTGCCGTCCACGGTCATTACTGCATTGCTTGGGATTCCTGAAAGTGATGATGATCTTGTGTTTGAAATTGGCAACACAATCCTTGCCGCAATCGGAAACTCCCCAGAAATGTTAAATCGTGGTGCATCTGCTCATCGCAGATTTGCTGATTATTTAGCTCCAATTATTGCGAGTCGTAGGGCGTCACCAACTTCTGATTTGATCTCACGAATAGTCCATGCAGAGTCTGATGGCCAGTCGCTGACAGATGAAGAGATTTTTTCGTTTATTAGTTTTTTGCTCGTAGCTGGTGGACCAACAACTGATACCGGGATTGCAAATTATTGGTGGAACTTACTTTCTGATCCATCACAGCTTGAAGCATGTCGAGACAACCCTGAACGAATAACTAGATCTTTCTCAGAGTCTTTAAGACGAGATGGACCAATTATCAACGAGGATCGGCTGACTAATATTGAAGTTGAGTTGCATGGAGTGACAATCCCTAAAGATTCTGTTGTCGTAATATGTCTTGGTTCCGCAAACACCGATGATTCAGTTTTTGCAGAACCCGAGATATTCAACCCTGATAGAAACGACCTTTATATGGGAGTTGAGAGAAAGGGCGGAATTCATGAAAATGGAGTTTCGGGTCACATGGCGTTTGGGCTAGGAAGCCATTTCTGCATGGGTTATCAGTTGGCAAGAAAAGAAGCTGAAATGGTAACTGCACAATATTTGCTGAATGTCCCCAAAATAGAACTGATTGAAGATGTTCACCCAGAAGCACGATTTTTCGACAGGTTTGTCGGAAGGTTGCCAGTCGCAATTGGCAAGAGATAACTGAAGGTGTTTTAAAGAAATGACGACGATTGCTATTTATGGTGCTGGGTTATTAGGCACGAATGTGGCGAACCTTTTATCAGTGAGGCCATCGCTAAGTGTTCATGGACCATACGGTCGGACTGAAAGAGAGAAGGCACTTTGCTCAGGTGCTGATGTTGTGATAATCGCAACAACGACTCGGCTTCGTGATGTAGCAGATGACGTTCGAGCAGCAATTAATTCTGGCTCCAATGTGTTGATATCTGCTGAAGAAGCAGCCTTTCCTTTCATAGTTGATGACTCAATTGCAAGGTCCCTTGATTCACTTGCGCGCCGAAAAGGTGTTACGGTCGCGGGGACCGGAGTAAACCCAGGTCTAATTTTTGATGCATTAGTTTTGACGCTATTAGGATCATCGCCTAGAGGATGCAGGGTACATGTGCGCCGTGTTGTAGACATTTCCGGTTTTGGGGAGACTGTACTACGTCGAATCGGAGTAGGTAAATCAGAGTCTGATTTTTCATTAGCTGTGGAGTCAGAGGAGATCCTCGGGCATGCTGGGTTTCCCCAATCGATCCATGTTGTAGCTAATGCTTTAGGATTAAAAGTTGAACGTATTGAGAAGATTCTGTTGCCAGTAGTCGCAACTCAAGACATTGAATTACCTGGCAAATTGACTATCAAAAGTGGCGAGAGTGCCGGGGTGAGTCAAACTTATACGGGGATAGTAGACAACGAACCTTGGTTCATCGCTCATTTCTTTGGGCATGTGTCGCTTAACATGATCAAAAAAGATTCGGGGGACGATATTGACCTGATGCTAAATCAGAAGCCGATACAGTCGATCAAACTTCGTCCTGGCATCGGAGCGCAGGTGGGCTCGCAGAATATGGTTGCTAATTCAATTGATCGAATTATTAGTGCCCGGCCAGGCTGGGTAACTGTTGCTGAAATGTCGCCGGCATTTCCGGCGCCAGCCGCTTAATCATTTAGAAATTTCTTATTATCTAAGAATCTTCGCAAGACATTGAGAGTTATTTTTGAAACGTTATTGTCATAGTTGTTGTGGCCGAGACTTCCAGACCACGCGATTGAACCTACGGAAAAAACAGCACCACCATTCTTGGTTTCAAAAAACACCATGTCAGCACGAATTGAATCTTCAGCCAGCTCGGATTGAGGCAGTGTGTCCAGAATAGACGAAACCATTAGGTCATAAACTGGGCTGTGGTCTGCCGATGAAGCAACAACAACACTGTGTTCCGGTGAGCCTTTAGAGAAGTCATGTCGATCAATTTCGTATCCCGCTGCTCCTCCCTGGAGTATTCCAAAGTCACCGATTTTTTCATCTATGCCTATTCCATCAAATATCCATGAAACCCTTGGGGTTACGCTCGCGGGTTTTCTTGAGTAAAAAGTACATTCATCGAATCCTTGGGTTAAGAATCCAACTCCGACTAATCCATTTTCTGGTCGTCCAAGATTTCGCCATAATCCACCCGGAAGGCCGGAAGTACTGAAAGTTCCTTCAGTATGATCGACGCGCCACAAATTGTCTTGCCCAGGTCTACGAACTTCCACAATATCCGGATGTAAAGGTGAGATTTCGGCGGCTGTGTAAAATCCATTTCCACCAAGATACATTAGCCTCCCACCACTATCGATAAAACTCTGAATCGCGTCAAACTGAGCATGGGTCGTATATTCAGGGTGTGATCCAGTTATTAGAACTGAGTAGTTTTCGATGCTCTTAATTCCTTCCCGATGAAGGTCGTCATCAGTAATGATGTCAACTCCGATTTCCATCGCATCAAACCAACCAATAATCATGAGGTCAAGACAAAACTTATACATACGACCATTAGGTCTGAAGTTCGTAACTGGGCGATTCATACCTGAATACAGAACGGGACTACCGTCATTGTGAACGTCGTATGTTGATTTACCCAGTTCTGGCGCTTCTAATAGAAGTAAGTCTGTGCTATCCAGAACGGTGAGTCGCCCGTGCGTGAGTTCGTTGAATTGTGCGGTAACCCTTAGATTCATGTTTGCATATGCACTGTAAGTAGTGGTCGGTATCAAATACGCCACTCTCGAATTTTGCAAGCCAGCCAATGGTCGAACAAAAAATGGCACGTAGAATTCTGGAGTTGATTCGTCAACTGTGCTCAGCCTTAGCGCATAGCAACCTGTTTCAAAGTCGTTTGGAGTATCTAGCGAATGCGAAATGTCCCAATTAGCATCGGCAATGTCATCGTCATGAAAGTGTATCGCTGCATATTTGTCTGGCTCTAATATTGATGATAAAGAAGAACCATTCCAAGTAGAACCACGAATTCCTCGTGAAGGTAGGTTATGCAAGATTCCATCTGCGTGATAAGGACCGACATCGATTATCTGATCGGTAGACATGGCGATTGAAAAATCCCATTCAGCAATTGTTGTTGGACTTGCGCCTGGTAAGGGTCTATCTGTGATTCGTATTTTTTCAAGCTTTCCGTTAAAAACAGATAATGGATCATGGTGTTCAGAGTCGCTAAAACTTCTGGCGGCGAGTTTGATTCTTGAATTGTTCCAATTATTCTTTGCTCTCGCTGACCAGGTACAGTGGCCTTGTCTAGGTTCGCGTGATAAATGTGATGGTTTAGATTGCGAATTTGACTCAATAGTCACTAATCCTTCAGCATTATTTATAGAAATCTTCAGTTCGCTCCAAGTTCGTGAAGGTAATACTTCAAGCTCAACGGAAGCTAAAACTTTGTCTGATCGCATAATATATGTGGCAAAGCCGATTTCAAGTGAGTTGCAAACTTCGATTTTGAGTCCACTTTCTGCTGTCATCTCAAGTATCGTCTGAGGAGTTTGATTAATTAAGGTTGGAAAAACTAGTAAAGTAATTGTGAAATCATCAGGCAATGGCAGTGGACCGGGAATGGTTGCGAATGAGCCAGGAAGTATTTTTTGATGCTTTCCTGTGTGCGTCCCATTGATTTTGTTCTCAATTTCTCTGAACTTGAAAGCTGGGCCAATCGGGCCAATATCTGGAGATATTAGTCTGATTAGTTTTACTTTGTACTGGAGTGAATTTTTGCTACTTATAAAAAAATCTAGCGTTTCGCCAGCGCATATGCTTCGGGATTTGGCATAGCCAATCACACTCGGAGAAAGAAATGGGTTCATATTTCCAATTCCGATTCAAATAGCTCAAACCATCTAATTTTAAAGACGTGCCATTCGGCAGTTTTGAGATTGTCAAATATCGTTGGATTAGAAAATAGCGGTCGGGTGGGCAAGTCGATAGAAAAGCGTCCTAACACCCATTCTTCCTGAGATTTAGACATGAATAAAAAATGTTTTCCAGCGATGGGTTGGGATCTCATCAAACTAAGCAGCTTTTGGAGTTCAGCGCTGTGTTGACCGAATGGACGGGCCCGAAATTCCTTTGCCAGTTCCAAATTTTTTGAAAAATGGGTTAAATCTGCGGTTACAGGCAGAATTATCAAATCAATTTCAGATTCAGGTGTGGTATCGATTTTCTCCTTCTTTCGAAATTGAGCCTGAGGACTTGAGCGAAATTTACTAGACACTTTTGGTTAGGTAAAGCTAATTCTTACTTGGATAGTGGTGCCAGTAGTTAAGCGATGAAATTCTTCAAGTGGTGTTCGTCCACTTAATACCATTTGACGTCCGATTGAGTTATAGAAACTCCCATAATAGTAAGTGATTGCATTGTTGATCTCGTCATAGGATTTCCGTGTGCGAGTTTAGAGTAGTTCGGTTTTGAACTCTCCACAAAATCTTTCGATCTTCTGATTGGCAAAAGACAATCCAGCGTTGTGGCCTGCTGTGGTATTTTCGGACAGTGGAGTTGATTGATTTTTATTCTGCTGCTGGCTAGGTGCGACTGTAGTGGACTTCGTTCGGGCACTGGTAGCCAAGCGCTAAATGGCGTTGGCGGGTGTTATAGAATCCCTCGATGTAGGCGATGACATTTAAGTTTGCCCCTGTTTTGGTTGACTTAATGTGCCCTGGGGCAGACCCATTCGTTCCGAGCGCTGAAACCAGTACGGCGAGCGGCAAATTACTGCACGAAAGGCGCAAGCTCAACGACCTCACCCGTCCGCAGCGCTTCCATGCCGGCACTGACCACTTCGATGGATCGGATCGCCTCGGCCGCCGACACTGGTGGCGGGGTATCGTGGCGAACCATATCAAGGAAGGCCTCGATCAGTTCGAGCGACGTTGTTTCTGTGTGTGTGACATCCACGAAGTGCGTCCCCAGGCCACAGAACAGGGTCGCGCAGTAGCTGGGACGCGACTGCCCGCCAACGTTCTGCATCACGGCGATGCGTCCATCGCGGTACTCGAGCGTCACAATGTCACTGGTTCCGACGGTGTGGCCTCGCATTGACTTGACGTCACGGCCGAGAAATGCGGCAGTCATTTCGAAGGAGTGGATGCCGTAGTCAGCCCAACGGTTTTGCACTTTGGACTGCATCGAACGCAGACCGCCGAGACCATCGATCATTGAGCGAGCCACCTTGATCTGAAACGAGAACATGAGGCTCGACGCTGAAAACCATCGCGCGCCGTGCGCGGAGGCAAGGTTGGCAATCTCACGGACCCCGTCAGTTGACGGTGCTAGGGGCTTGTCGATGTATGTTGGCAACCCGGCCTCAAGTGACAGCCTGGCATGCTCGAGATGATCTGAAGCGAGGTCGCTTAGCACCATCACCGCGTCGACGTCTTCAACAGCCTCCGCGATTGTGCCAGTGACGTGTTCGATATCGCAGGCTCGGGCGATGAACTCGGCCTCGCCAGGTATCGCACCCCAGATCTTTGTCACTCGCGCTCCGGGAACAGGGGTGCGTTGTGGCCCCCAAGCTGATTCAAGGATGAGATCGGTTCGGCGGGCAGCCCAGCGCAGGTAGAACGAATCCAGGTAACCTGCGGGACGAGCCGGTATCGGCACGTCATCAGCCCACCCGTTTATCCAGCCGGAGAAAATGTGAGCGTGGCCGTTGTCAGTGCCGATGATTGCTATTCGAACAGTCATGGAGTCCTCTTGGTTCGTATCGGTTCATAAGGTGCTAGCGCGATGGCACTTCGACCCGCTGAATCGCTCTCGGGTGTCGCCTCGTTATCAGCTGATGCCATTGGCTTGGACTCCGAATCAAGTCCGAATGCCGACAGGTCGGGAAGCAAAGGTACTTCTCCTCCGATTACCGTTACTCGTGAACCCATCGTCGTTTCTTCCCCCTAGATGATTATTGACATTCTCGCAAAGCCCTATATTATAACCAATTTGTACCCTCGGTCAAATACTAGTAGCCCAACAAGTATAAATGTATATTATATTTGTAATAATTGCAACATTCTACTTGCAAACGATTCCACTTTATACTATTATCAAAATACGAATCAGTAAAGTGCTGATTGTTTAATATTAGAAATGGGGATTTTATGTTGGGTGAAGAAAAGGGACTAGATCGACGAGCCTTTTTAGGCATGTCCGGTTTTTCGATTGGGGCATTATTGATTGCAGGATGTGGAGGTAGTGAATCCAGTCCGACCACTGATGCAGCGGATGACACGACGGACTCAACAGATACCGCGGCATCTGTAGGTTCGACAAAAGATACTTTGCGAGTGGGTATGAACGGTGCGGTTGAGGGTCTGACTCCATTTGCGATTCAGGGCTACGTGTGGTCCCAAATGATGGGATTCGTGTTTTACGATTCGCTGATTCAAATAGATCTAAAAGGAAACTTGGTGCCAAGGATTGCGACTGAGTGGGATACGACCGATCCTAAGAAGACGATCCTAAAAATCCGCGAAGGTGTCGTATTCCATGACGGAACACCACTAACAGCAAAAGATGTAGCCTATTCGATTGCAGCCCGTTGTGATGAGAAACTGATAGCGTCGACCGCTGGACGCCCTGTAATGACTCCCAGCCAATGGGTGTCGGCGACGGCAACGGATGATTTCACAGTTGAAGTCATCACGACCGAGCGAGTTGAATTTCTTGTCAATTGGCAACCGATTTTAATTGTTCCCAACGAATCATTTGGCAAGGTCAATTTTGCTAATGAAGTCCTAGGTTCTGGTCCATATAAGTTGTCAAAATTCACGAGCGGCACTGGACTTGATGGTATCGCAAACGCCGAGTACTGGGATGGTGCTCCGCCAATCGCAAACCTCAGTTTTGCCTTCTTTAAGGATCCAGCAACTGCGGCAACCAGCCTTCGAAGTGGCCAGATTGATGCGATTTACGATGTAGCACCAAAAAATCTTTCGGCAGTCTTGGATGTGCCAGAGACCAGGGTGGAAACGTCGGGGACTTATGCATTCTGGTGGTTCATTCAGATGGGTAAGGCACCGTTTGACAATCCGGAAGTGCGCAAAGCATTGCGCTATTGTTTTGATCTTGATGCAATCAACAACGCAGCGTTTGGTGGTCTTGGCCTGCCTCATAGCTGGAATCCATTCAAATTATGTCCAGGCAATTCGGGGTTAGATGCCGTTGGGATTAGTTACGATCCGGAAAAGGCAAAGCAACTCCTTGCTGACAACGGTGCTTCAGGTATCGACGTGCCGATTCTCTGTATTGAGGGTTACCAGGACGGCATTGCTGCCGCTCAGGTTATGATGGAGGGCTTTAAGGCCGCTGGACTTAAGAGCAGCATTACAATTAAGCCAATATCTGGATGGCTCGAAGACACATACGGAAAAGCAACTTGGGAGGGTCTTGCCTTCAACGCAGGAAATCTGCCGTTCCCAAGTAAAAACTGGTTCGACTGGCAAGTGAATCCGCCAATATTAAAGAGTGCTTACAAGAAGGGTGACGTCGTCCCAGCTGCTGCTGAGTTGTATCGCCAACTCAATGCAACTGCATTTGATGATCCTGAACTTTCAGGCATTTTTGCGAAGGTAGAAAAAATGATTGTTGATGATGCAATTACGTACATGGGATTCGGTGCACCAGTTTCGCTGGTTGAACCGGAAAGCCTCAGTGGCGTTGGATTGAATGGATTCGGTGACGTGTTCTGGAGTAAGGCCATCTTTTCATAGGACATAATTAAATTAGTAAAGAGATTATGGTTTCGGCTGGGTCGGAGTTGACCTCAAACATGCGGTCACTCCGTCCCGGATTACATCGGGTTGTACCAATTGCCATTGGGCGATTGGTACAGGTGGTATCTGTCTTGGTGGCTGTTTCCATTCTTACGTTTGTAATTCTCAGCGCGATTCCTGGGAGCGTAATTGATGCACGAATCGGGCCACTGCCAACTTTCTCACCTGAAGAACGTGAAGAAATAGTCGCTTCATTAACTAAGCAACTTGGGTTAGATCAACCACTTTGGAAACAGTATGTATTATGGCTACGTCAGGTAATTCAAGGAGACTTAGGATATACATATCAGGGTCTTAGAGTAACTGATCTGATTGCGCAACGATTTGGCCCAACAGTTGAATTAGGTCTTGTGTCAGTTATCGGCGGTCTATTCGGGAGTTTAATTGTTTCTTTAATTGCATTTCGAACACGATTTCAGTTCATTCGGGGTGGAATTCAGGGAGTCATGACATTGCTATTGGTCATGCCAGCGTTTTGGCTTGGTTTAATTCTGGTCCTAATGATCGCAGTAAAGTTTGATTTTTTACCATCTGGCGGATTTGAAGCGTTTGGAGATGGAATTTTTAATCACATTAAATTTCTGGTTCTTCCGGCAGTGACTTTGGCATTGCCGCTGATTGCATTGTTTTTTCGGTATCTGTATTCTGGTCTTCGTGATACCGAAAATCTGCCATTTATTGTCGCATCGCGGGCTAGAGGACTAAGTGAACGGTCGGTTGTGTATCGCCATATTTTACCTAATGCTATTTTGCCAACGATCACAGTTGTTGGGTTGGTGGTTGGGTCAGTAATCAGCGGTCTTGTCATAGTAGAAACGGTTTTCTCGTGGCCGGGACTTGGCTCACTTTTGGTAAAGAGTGTTGAAGTGCAAGATTACGGGACAGTAAGCGCAATTGTGCTGATCACGGCGGCTCTCTATGTTATTACAGCATTTTTTGTCGATGTGCTTTATGAGATTGTTGATCCCCGCACAAGGAGGCGACTATGATCCTTGACAATTCTTCGTCACTTAAGAAAATAATTCGATTTGTAGCTCAACAACCAAAGCCTCTCCGGATCGGAATTGCAATTTTGGTTCCATTTCTTATTGTGGCGTTGGTTCCATCGCTCATTGCGCCTCATAGTCCGCTTGCTATAATGGATAAGCCATTTCTACCCCCATCAAAAATAAATCTGCTAGGGACCGACGAAATAGGTCGAGATCTAATGAGCCGAGTGATTTATGCTGCTCGGGCTGATATTTTTGTAAGCATCTCAGCAGCATCAATTGCTTTCATTTTTGGCACAATTTTTGGATTATTTTCAGGTTATGTGGGAGGTCGAATCGACACAGTAATTATGCGCTTTGTCGATGTTTTTCTGTCATTTCCAACGATTATTTTGGCGCTCTTTCTGATCGTTGTCTTCGGTCGATCTGAATGGGTTCAGATTTTTGCGATTGCACTTGTCATGGCGCCATCGATGGCACGATTTAGCCGCGGTACCGGTCTGGTATTGCGTAAACGGGGCTACGTGGAAGCGAGTCAGATTTCGGGGGCTTCGACGGTTCATATTGTTCGGATGCACATACTTCCGAACTCAATGCCTACCCTATTGGTTGCGGCAAGTGTTCTGTCGGCGAGTGCGATTCTTATTGCTTCGTCACTTAGTTACCTTGGGCTTGGTGCTCAGCCTCCAGATCCGAGCTGGGGAAATATGTTACGAGCTTCTTTCAGTTTTGTTTACCAAGCCCCATGGTATGGAGTTGGTCCTGGAATCTGTGTAACTTCGGTGGCGAGTGCATATGTTCTCATCGGCGAAGGTTTACGCCGGAAATTTGGAAGACAACGAAGCATAATTAGTAGCACAAAGTCGCTAGCGAGTTTATAAACACTTATGCCTGGTAATATTTCGGTTGTTCGACTTAGTGTTCAGTACCGAGTCCCAGGTGCTGAACTGAATGCGGTGAACAATGTATCCTTTAGCCTGCCGCAAGGGCATCGGACGGCTTTGGTGGGTGAGTCGGGCTCGGGGAAAAGCACCCTTGGACTTGCGCTACTTGGTCTTTTGCCAGGTAATTCAGTCTCGTCTGTCGATGAATTTGCACTCGATGACATATCAATTGATCTTAAAGATGTTAAATCAATGAGATCCTTACGAGGTCGCAAGATCGCAATGGTGTTCCAAGATGCAAAAGCATCGCTTGATCCGGTGCGAACCATTCGATATCAAATCGCCGAAGCACTTCGTGTACATAGGGTTGTTGAGTCGAAGGCAATTGATGCCGAGGTCGCGAGTTTACTTCGAAAAGTTGAAATACCCCGAGTCGAGTTGGTAGCGCGCCAGTATCCACATGAGCTTTCCGGCGGAATGCGCCAACGGGCGATGATTGCGACGGCTCTCGCGGGAAGACCGAGTTTGTTGATAGCCGATGAGCCAACGAGTGCATTGGACGTCACAACACAAGCCACTGTTATCGATCTCATGCGAGGGTTAAGTGAAAGTGGCGAAATGTCCACAATTTTGATCACCCATGATTTAGCAATGGTCGCATCTTTCGCACAGACCGTGATAGTCATGTATGCGGGGAATATCGTTGAGATCGGTTTGGTCGATGGTATTTATAAACATGCCGGGCATCCATATACGCAAGCATTGTTGGACGCAATTCCAAATATTTGGGGAGATCGCAAACGTGAACTCACCAGCATAATTGGTGCGCTCCCTGATCTCTCGCAAAAATTCAAAGGCTGTTCATTCGAGCCACGCTGTCCATTCGGAAAAGGACTTGATATCTGCAAAAAAAAGTCTCCTGAAATGGTGGTACTAAAAAGTGGCAATCAGGTGGCCTGCCATTTTGCCAGCGATGTCTCATCTGGAAGAGCAATGAAAAGTCAAAATTGGGTGCAAGAGTCCGCGGGCGAAGTGGTTCGTTTTATTCAGCACCCTGACTACGAACAATTATCTGATCGTAATTCGGAGCCAATTTTGAAAGTTGCAGAACTTGTCAAAACATTCCATGGAAAGTCACGTGCATTGTCGGGACGATCTCACGTCGTTGCACTTGGAGGCGTAGATCTGACACTTCGTGAAGGACAGTCAGTTGGTGTGGTCGGAGAATCGGGATCTGGAAAGACCACGCTTGGTCGGGTCATTGTTGGCCTTGAAACCAAAGATTCAGGAACGGTTCTATTTCGTGGAGACACCAGCGAACTTTCAGAAACAAAATTGCCGACGGGCTATGCACAGTTTATTTTCCAAGACCCCGGTGACAGTCTGAATCCTCTTATGACAATTGAACAGATCATAAGTGAACCTTTGGTGCTGCGTGATGGTGGTCGTGCTAAAAAATACCGGGATATAGTTTCCCAACTGCTTGAAGATGTCGGCCTTGGTGCGCCAATGGCACAGCGCTTGCCGTCGGAAATGTCGGGTGGGCAGCGACAACGAGTCGCGATCGCGCGAGCCCTTTCAACAAGGCCGAAACTAATAATTGCCGATGAAGCTGTTGCTTCTCTTGATATGTCCGCACGAGGACAGATATTGAATCTACTGAGTCGCTTGCAGCGCAAAAACGGCTTTGCATATCTGTTCATCTCACACGATCTTTCGATGGTTCGGCATGTTTGCGATCGTGTCGTTGTGATGTATCACGGTCAAGTGATGGAGATCGCTTCAGCGGAAGATATCTTTTTTAAACCGGAGCATCCGTATACGCAGGCACTGATCTCTGCTGTTCCTGTTCCTGATCCTGCTATCGAGCGCCACCGAAAGCGACTCACGCTCATCCAAAATATGCAACCAAGTAACCTCAGCGATGGGGGATGCGTCTATCGAATGCAATGTGATTTAGCTCGCAAGGAATGCGTGAGCGTCGAGCCACGAATTGATGTAGAGGATGAGCATGGTACGGCATGCCACTTCAGGAGTGAGTCCGTAGTACGTTTCTCTGTTCCAGTTAAAATCTAGAACATCAACTGACCACCGGTTACAACCAATGTCGAACCGGTAATGTAAGAGGCCGAAGGTGATGCAAGGAAAACAATTGCATTAGCGACTTCCTCGGGCTCGGCGAGTCTCCCGAGTGGTACAGCGGCGAGATATCGATCCATAGCTCCATCGTCCAAACCGTTGCGAAGCATCTGTGTATCAACAAAACCTGGGGCTACAGAATTGAATCGAATATTTGCTTGAGCGTATTGGCGAGCCAAACCTCGGGTGAGAGTAACAAGAGCACCTTTCGATGCAGCATACACAATTGCTCCATCTAGGCCTCCCGTCCACCAACTTTGTGAAGAGGTGGTGACAACAGCTCCCGGCCGGTTTTCCCCTTTTAGTCGTTCTGCAAACTCCCTTCCAAGGAAAAAACTTGCTTTTGAGTTTAGGTCTAGGTGAAAATCCCAATCTGCTTCGGTAACGTCAGTAACCTTAAGACGGCGAAGTACAGCAGCTACAAGCGCCAACGCATCAAGTGGACCATTTTCTGACTCGGCTTCGTCGAGAATCGATGGAAAACTTTTAATATTTCGTAAGTCGGCGACGATTGCGTGTCCAGCACATCCAATCAACTCTAGGGTTTCACTCAATGCACGTTCGTCTATGTCAAGGCAGGCAACTTTTGCACCGGATTTTGCAAATGCCACCGCTGTCGCACGGCCAATTCCCCCACCTGCACCAGTAATAAGAACGGATTTATTAGCAGCCATTTAAACTATTATTATTTTCGGACTCGATATTTTTTGATAAATCCTTCGTCGAGAACCCAACCTAAACCAGGATTTTCAGTTAGTTGTACTTTCTTATTTTTTACTTCGGGTCGATTAGAAATTAGATTATGCCAGACTGGGTCGCGATCAGGGTGAAAAGTTTCTAAAAACGTCCCATTAGAAATTGATGCTAATAGATGTGCCGCAACTTGAGGTTCTTCATGGTGTGCCATCAGTGCTTCATAAGTTTTAGAAATTGATGCAACTCGCCGCCACTCAGATGGACCACCAGACCATGACGAATCAAAATTACAAACATCAATGGCGCCTGTTGATATAAGATCTCTACAACCTGCAGCAGAGTGCTCAGTTTGTCCCGCACATACTCTTAACCCAGAAATTAACCGAACGTCTCGCATCGATGCCGAATCATTGTCCCAATGGCAAGGTTCTTCAAACCAATAGATATTCTGCTGACAAGCAAGTTTGGCAAAATCTATGGCTTCTCTTGGGCTCCAAGCTTGGTTTGCGTCAACTAATAAGATGAAGTCATCTCCGGCAACTCTTCTTAAAAGGGCTACTCGTTTTGCGTCTTCCTCTGGTGACATCCCACCAACTTTGAACTTTATTCCAATCGCACCCCGTGCTTTAATTTGTGTAATTTCGTCCTCTATTGTTATCCCTGTTCCGTAGTAGCCACCAATTTCGATCATAGGAAGAGAACTGGTAAATCCACCCCACAGTCTCCATAAGGGCTCGTTGTATAATTTTCCAATTGCATCCCAAATTGCAGTGTCGATCGCAGCAGTTGCAATGAGCCCAATGCGCCGATCTCGAAGTATGTCAAATGTAGTAGGCCGTGTTAACTCCCAGCATCGTTCAACGCTACGAATATCCTGACCAATTAATAGTGGTGTGATTTCTTTATCAATAACCCTTGATATTTCAATAAAATTACTATCTTCGTCGCCCACATATGCTTCACCAATAATTCCTTCCGTTGTATAAATGCGCACAACAATAGGCGCGCGGTGGGTCATTTTGTAGTGGCTGCCTTTGTAAACACGACCAAGTGGAACAAGAAGTGGGATTGTCTCAATCCGCTCTACCGTCAGCATTTTTCTTCGATCATATTATTAAATACTGTACACTTGGTGGAAACGATTTCTCAAACTGGGCAAGATTTTAGAAAATTCTGTTAGATAATCCTGTAATTGATCAGAAGTGCCTAGAGGAACTTCCCCAAACGGTTTTAACTCGCGTTTTTAGCACTTGACATAAGGTTGTATTTTCAATAGCATTTAGGAAACGATTCCAAAAAATGGGGGACTCCATTGTCTGCTTTGTCAATGAAATCGGCGATCTGATTTCATGGATAGATGGATCATCTGCACGAAACGCGATCAAAGACGGCGCGGAGCGAGAAGGTGCCTATCCTGCCTTAGATGGAGAACCATTTAATGGCTGTATTTATTTGTGTTCAAGGGTGATTCGGCCTTTGGGTGTTGATTTTGTTGGTCCGTGTGCGCTGTTTGTTGAGCGTTTTGATGTTGGTAGTGGTGATGACAAGGAGTTCACTGCTTGGCTTGAAGGTGCTCATGCTCAATCCGTGGCAG
>SXGR01648520.1_pt1 | contig 22878 bp, 22 predicted proteins | sample 3174711 | NCBI WGS metagenome assembly SXGR01 (sample SAMN11356860, study PRJNA531348) | freshwater metagenome | isolation source: freshwater sample F1-60 | place: China: Fuxian Lake, Yuxi | collected 2017-12-25 | reverse complement strand
TGCTTGCTCACAAGTTCAGCCATAAGTCAGGGTAAAACTAGGCATACGGCCTTAGGAGTTTCTCCCATTAAAATGTCTTTTGGCATCCAAATGGATTAATGACTTGGTAGGGCATTGCCATTGTAGTCTAATTTCGCCGAATCTTCTTGAGAAATATTTGCTACATATATTGATAAGGCCTTAATATTGCTCCGTATTTTCATCAGCACAGGAATTTACAGCCTCTTTGCCCTATTTTTGAAAAACATTCCAAACCCATGAAAAAATTCGCTTTTTATACCCTTTGTCTAATGACCTTCGCCTTGGTCGGTGCCCGAATGGATGCCTCTGCCCAAGGGAAACAAGCCCGAGGAGCCACCGAAAAGGCTTCGGATACCACGGCCAAATCAGCGGATAGTTCCGCAGCTGCTTCAGCAGATACCGCCGCGGCAGCCAACGAGGCCGCCGCCGTGGTCAACGAGGGCGAAGATTCCATGCACTACATGTTCAAGCAGAAATTCATCGAAGGAGATGTGATTTGGATGAGCCCTGTATTGCTTTGCTTAATTTTTGGTTTGGGGGTCATCATTGAGCGGGTGATTTACCTCAATTTGGCCACAACCAACACGACCAAATTGTTAAAAAAAGTCGAAGATGCCCTCAAAGGGGGTAACCTCGACGCCGCCAAAGACATTTGCCGCAATACCCGTGGTCCTGTTGCTAGTATTTTTTATCAAGGCTTGGAGCGCTCCAACGAAGGGGTTGATATTGCCGAAAAGGCGGTGACCTCTTACGGCTCGGTTCAAATGGGTCAATTGGAGAAAGGCTTGATTTGGATTTCCTTGTTCATCGCCCTTGCCCCTATGCTCGGATTCTTGGGAACGGTTGTGGGAATGATCCAGGCCTTTGATGCGATTGAAATTGCAGGGGATATTAGCCCATCGTTGGTAGCGGGTGGTATTAAAGTGGCCCTTTTAACCACTGTATTTGGTTTGATTGTGGCCATGATTTTGCAAGTGTTCTACAACTATTTAATTTCCAAGGTTGATTCATTGGTGAATACCATGGAAGACGCTTCCATTAGCCTGATCGATTTGTTGGTTAAATACGGCAAAAAGTAATTCGGTATGAATTCAGACTTTATGATTGATGCCGGACTCTGGTTGTCGTACGGCATGTTTTTTGTGGGCCTGCTAGCCGCCTTGGCCTTCCCCCTCTGGGAAATAGTCACTAGCGCGGATGCGGCCAAGAAAGCCCTAATATCCATTGGTTCATTGGTCATCATTTTTGGAATTTCTTACGCGATGTCAGGAAATGAAGTGTTGCCATCTTATACCAAATTTGGGATAACACCATTTTTGTCTCAGCTTATTGGCGGGTCATTGATCATGCTTTATATCACTAGTATTCTAACTTGTATTCTTCTGATTGTAGGGGAAGTTTACAATTTATTACGTTGAACAATTAAGGAATTCAAATTAAGATTCCCAAAAGGCAACCATGGCAAGACCAGTACAAGAAGTGAATGCAGGGTCAATGGCGGATATCGCCTTCCTGCTCTTGATTTTCTTTTTGGTAACTACGACGATTGACACGGACAAAGGAATCTCCATCAAGCTTCCTCCGATGCCGGAAGAAAATCAACCCAAGAACGATATCAGGATCAAGGAGCGCAATGTGCTCCAAGTCTTGGTGAATGCCAATGACATGCTATTGGTAGATGGTCAACCTTCTGATATCAAACAGCTTAAACGTCTGGCCAAGGATTTTATTGATAATCCCTCCAAGAATCCCGAATTGTCGGAATCTCCTCAGAAGGCAATTATTTCCCTCAAAAACGATCGAGGAACCTCCTATAATATTTATATCCAAGTTCATAATGAGCTCAAAGCAGCCTACAACGAATTGAGAGATGTAAGGGCGAGAATGCTCTACGGCCGGGGCATGGAGCAGCTTCCAGAAAGTAGTCAAAACGAAATCAAAGATTTTTACAGACAGGTGATTTCCGAAGCTGAACCTGAGGGTTAAGATTCGAATTCAACCGGTCCTCACCCTTCGGAGTAAAGCCATGAAGCTCAAGAAAAAAGAAAAACCCACCCCGGCAATTAGTACGGCATCCCTGCCGGACATTGTTTTTATGTTGCTCTTTTTCTTCATGGTCACTACGGTTATGCGCGAAACTGACCTCAAAGTCAAAGTGGTTGTTCCTCAAGCTACCGAAATTCAGAAGCTCGAGAAAAAGTCTTTGGTATCCTATATCCATATTGGAGCCCCTACCGAAACATTTCGCGCTCAATTTGGAACAGCGCCTCGTATTCAGTTAAACGATGCCTTCGCGACCCCTTCCATGATTGCGGAGTTCATCGACAAAGAAAGAGCGGCAAGATCAGAGCAGGAAATTCCGCTATTGACAACTTCCATCAAGGCTGATCGCGAGGTCAAGATGGGAATCGTAACCGATGTGAAGCAAGAGCTACGGAAAGCCAACGCCCTTAAGCTCAATTACTCTTCCAGTTTAAGGACAGAGGTTTATTAGGTCGGTGGCAGATTACGCTCTAGACCGGATCAAGGCCCCTGTAGCCCTCGAGTTGGCCGGTTTTGAATCAACATTTCGGGATCTCATGCGCAGCAAGGTCCCCTTGTTGGATTGGATTACCCGTTATATCGTACGCCGCAAGGGCAAACAAATAAGGCCCATGTTGGTCCATTTGGCAGCGCGTTGCTATGGTGATTGCGGGGAACGAACGCGCAGAGCAGCTGCATTGGTAGAATTGTTGCACACCGCAACATTGGTGCACGATGACGTGGTGGACGGGGCGCCCTTGCGGAGAGGATTTTGGAGCGTGAATGCGCTGTGGAAAAACAAAATAGCCGTTCTAATTGGGGATTATCTTCTCAGTCGTGGACTTTTGTTAGCATTAGAGCACCGGGACTACACGATTTTGCATTTGACATCGGATGCCGTCAAAAGGATGAGCGAAGGAGAGCTGCTGCAAATCGAAAAGGCGAGGCGTTTGGATATCACCGAAGAGGTTTATTTTCGAATTATTGCCGCCAAGACGGCTTCGTTGATGGCAACCTGCTGTGCGGTGGGGGTTGCTTCAGTGTTACCGGAAGAAGCGGATCCTCGAATAGAAAATGCGAGGCAGTTTGGAGAAGTTCTGGGTATAGTTTTCCAAATGCGCGACGACTTGCTTGATTTTGAGGGTCATCGTACAGGGAAGGCTCCTTTGGCGGACATCAAAGAAAAGAAACTCACCTTACCTTTAATTCATGCCTTGGGTAAAGCATCGTTTTGGGAGCGACGCAAAGTCATTGGGATGATCAAAAATAATCCGGAGCGAACCGAGAACATTAATTATATTGTTCAGTTCATTGAGGAGTCGGGGGGCATTCACTATGCTTTGCAAACGATGCAAAGCAAGGTGGAGGAAGGTAAGGCTCTTTTGAATTCGTTTCCTGAAGGGGATGCGCGACTAAGCCTTCAAGATTTGTTAGCCTTTGCTGCCAATAGGGATCACTAAGGGTTTGCTTTGTAATGCCCTAAAGATTAGGAGTATTTGGGCCATCCGCTAATATTTCCAACACAGAATTGGCAATTTCTCTATGATTCACCAAACGGGGAACCTTGTGTTGGCCACCGACCTTGTTGCGGCTTTGTAGCCAGCGATAGAAAGTTCCGGACGGTAAGGAAACTATTTGAGGTTCTAGCAGGGCGATGTTTTTGTGACGTTTAGCATCGTAATCGGAATTGACTTTGCGCAGGGCTTCGTCCAGTATTTGGGCGAATCGGCTCAGGTCATCTGGGGGAGATTCAAACTCAATTAACCATTGATGCAATCCTGCATGGCCTGACTCCAGGAACATCGGTGCCGCGGTATAATCTCTTACCTGGGCACCGCAACATTGAGCGGCATATCCAATGCCATACTCTGCATTTTCGGCCATGAGTTCTTCGCCAAATGCATTAATGAACGACCTCGTGCGTCCAAGAATACGGAATTTGTAAGGGTTGGTGCAGGTGAAGGTGATGGTGTCGCCAATTTGATACCGCCATAGGCCACTGTTGGTGGACATCACCACTGCATAGCTTCGACCCACCTGGACTAGGTTCAATGGAAGAGCCTTTGGAGACTGTGAATCAAGATCCTCAAGGGGAATGAATTCGTAATAAATTCCATAATCCAGCATCAGGAGCATCTCATCTGAATTTGGTTCGTCGGCCAAGCCAAGGAAACCCTCGGAGGCATTGTAGGTTTCGAGATACCACATTGAATCCGACGGAAACAGGGACTTGAATTGGTTTCTGTAGGGGTGAAAGCCAACGCCGCCGTGGAAATAGACTTCCATTTTGGGCCAAATTTCAAGCATGTGGGATTTGCCCGTCACCTCCAACATTCTACGGCATAACAACAAAATCCAGGTGGGCACCCCGGCCATGTTGGTTACGGTTTCGTGGCGTGTTTCCTGAACAATTCTTTCCATTTTGTGTTCCCAATCATCCATCAAGGCGACCTCCAATTCAGGGGTACGGACCAAATGGGCCCAGAACGGTTGGTTGTACATGAGTAAGGCCGAGAGGTCTCCCGTATAGCTCTGTGTGTTCAAGGGGTTAATGGCCTGGCTTCCGCCAATAGTTAAGCATTTACCCTCGAATAAAACCGCCTCTGGCCGCAAATTGCAATACACCGAAAGCAAGTCTTTGGCGCCCTTGTAATGGCAGTCTTGGAGGGCTTCTTCACTGACAGGAATGAACTTGCTGCGGTCGTTGGTGGTACCGCTGGATTTGGCGAACCACTTGATTTCCCCCGGCCATAACACCGACTGCTCTCCTTGCATCATGGATTGCACCCAGGGAGCAAGGTCTTCGTAGGTGCTCAAGGGCACCTTTTGGGCAAAATCCTCCGGGTCTTTGATTCCTGAATACCCGTAAGTCTGCCCCCAGCGGGTATCGCGCGCTTGATGAATCAATTTCAGAAGGACTTCCTGCTGTACATCGTGCGGGTAGCGCATGAATAGCTCCATTTGGTGCATTCTTTTCTTGAACCACCAGGTTGCCATCTGATTCAATACGGTCATGCTGCTTAGGGGGATTCAATGGAAGAAACTGAATCGAAAGACTTGCGTTTGAATTCAAAATTTCGACCTAGGTAAAGTCGACGCACTTCTGGATCGGCAGCCATGAGTTCTGCAGGACCCTGACGCAATATGCTCCCTTCAAAGAGAAGAGTGGCTTCGTCGGTGATGGAGAGGGTCTCCTGTACATTGTGGTCCGTAATCAGGACACCGATATCACGGCGCTTCAGGGAATAAATGATGTGTTGAATATCTTCGACTGCAATAGGGTCGACACCGGCAAAAGGCTCGTCCAAGAGGATGAATGCCGGATCGGTAGCCAGAGCCCTGGCCATTTCGGTCCTACGTCGTTCCCCGCCGCTTAACAAATCACCTCGGTTATCGCGTACTCGGCCAAGGTTGAATTCCTCGATAAGGTTGTTGGCTTTGGTCCGTTGATCGGACGCGCTGAGCTTGGTAGTTTCTAACACTGCGCGAAGGTTTTCCTCCACCGTTAATTTTCTGAATATGGAGGATTCTTGGGGCAGATAACCAATCCCTATGCGGGCCCGCTGGTACATGGGCAGGGTGGTGATATCGCGTTGATCCACCCATACACGGCCACTATCGGCCTTGATAAGGCCTACCAGCATGTAGAAGCATGTGGTTTTACCCGCACCGTTGGGACCCAGCAGGCCAACGATTTGACCACGTTGCACCGAAAGGCTCACGGACTTGACTACCTCGCGGCGACCGTACTTTTTGCAGAGGAGTTCGGCACGTAATTCCATTTCCTGCTATGGGGTCATGCGTAAATCCACAATTCGGGCTTGCATTGTGGCAACCCCTCGGTGGTAATTTTCTTCCAGATGAAAGGCAATGTCCAAGGGGAGACCTTTGGCAAGCAGCGGCAGCATACTGCCTTGGCCAAAGGCAATTGCAGGAATACGGGGGCTTCTCTCTTGTTGGATTTGAAGGCTAAGGTGATTTTGCCCCACGATGCGGCTGGTTCCTGGACTCGCAAATACATTACGCGCACAGAACAAAGGTGGTTTATTTCCGGTTCCAAAAGGGGCAAACTGCAGAAGGATCCTAAAAAACTTTGGGGTAATTTGATTCAAATTCAATTCAAGATCGATGTCAAGGGAAGGCCGTAATTGCCAGGATTGAATGGTATGGGCGACTGCCTGTTCAAATTTCTCCACAAATGCAGAATAGTTCTGCGGTAACAGGGTAAGCCCGGCGGCGTATTTATGGCCTCCAAATTGCTCGATCGTATCGGAGCATTGGCTGAGGGCATGGTACAAATCAAAATCCTGAATAGAACGGGCAGACCCCGTCATTTTACCATCCTCTTCGCAGAAAACTACCGTGGGTTTGTAGAATTTTTCGACCAGGCGGGAGGCTGCAATACCAATCACCCCTTTGTGCCAATCGCGGCCACATACCACGGTCGTGTATTGCGGTTTCATTTGATGTTGGACGGTGGCTTGTTCAATGGCTGCAGTGGTAATTTCGGAGTCCGTGTCCCTACGCAGTAGGTTGCTGTTTTCGATTTCAATCGCCCATGCTGAACAATCGCGGGCCTCGTCCTCAACCAGCAAACGAACGGCTAATCGGGCATCCCCCATACGGCCTGCGGCATTGATTCTCGGCGAAATCCCAAAAATGACATCATTAATTTCAAGCTTTGGTTTACGGGCTTGGTAATGTTGCAACATGGCCGTTATTCCTGGAATGGGGCGCTGATTCAGTTTCTGCAATCCGTAATGGGTGAGCACGCGGTTCTCTCCAGACAAAGAAACCATATCCGCGGCAATGCTGATGGCCACCAATTCCAAATGCTCCAACAACTCACTTTGTGGCCACTCAAGGTGGCTGCATAATGCACTCAACAATTTGAAGGCGACTCCGCAACCGCTGAGGTCCTTGAAGGGATAGGAACAACCACCTTGAAGGGGATTCAGAACGGCATGGGCTGGCGGCAGGGATGCCGCAGGTTTGTGATGATCGGTCACCAAGACCCGCAATCCTTGGGCGTTGGCATAGGCGACTTCCTCCACGGCAGTGGTCCCGCAATCGAGCGTGATAATGCAACGATAGCCTTGCTGTACAGCCCAGTCTATGCCTTGATAAGACAGGCCATACCCTTCTTTCTGACGGTCTGGAATATAGTACCCGAGGCCTTCGCAATAACGACGCATGACTCTGTAACATAAGGCGACTGAGGTCGTTCCGTCCACATCGTAGTCCCCGTAAAGAAGTATTCTATGACCACGGTCCATGCAGTCTTGCACCAAATCAACTGCTTCTTGCATTCCCTTCATCAGAAAGGGATCATACAAATCATCCCAATCAGGACGAAAAAAGGCTTTGCTTTGGTCGAAGGTGTGAATTCCGCGCCGTTGCAACAAAAGAGCCTGGGCCTGATCAATGCCAAGGGAACTGGCTAATTCATTTGCGATCTCCAGATTTTCGGGCTGGTGAATAATCCACGCTTTGGCGGGGGCTTCTTCAATTAAGGTTGGGGGCATAGGCTTAGCGAAAAACCAAAAGCTTTTGCCTAAAATTAATAAATTTGCTTCAAAGGAAATCGTTCTGTTCCCTTTGTTCAAAAAATAGTGCGGCAGCCGCTTGCTCTGCTTTTCGCTTGCTTGGACTTTCGGCATGGGCAAGTTCCTTACCGTTAACCCATAATGTGATTTTGTAGAGAATAGATTTATGATGGCCCTTGCCGGATTCAATCTCCTGGCATTCCATTCGGTATTGCGCCCTGTGTTTTTGTGCCCATTCCAGCAAACGGCTTTTGGGGTTAGACCCACTGAGGGCCATCTCCTCCCAATCAATCTGAGGCTCGAGAATACGGTTTTCAAGCCAAGAACGGGTGTCTTTGAGTCCTCGGTCTAAATACAAAGCACCCACAAAGGCCTCAAAAGCATCGGCAACCGAGCCTTTACTTTTCAGCTGTTTCAAAAGATGGTGCGGGGTTCGGCTTTCGCCCTCCCCTTCATAAAGCCGAAGAGAAGTTTCGCATAAAATTTCATCCAATCCCAATTTCCGTCCTAGTTGATCCAAAAACTCCCCGTTGACGACTTTGGAACGCATTTCGGTGAGGAACCCTTCTTGTTTGAAGGGAAATTTCCTAAACAGGAATTCAGCCACCACAAGGTCTAGTACGGCATCGCCTAGAAATTCAAGGCGCTGGTTGGTGCTGTGAAAGCTCAAGGTTTTCTGGCCATGCACCAAAGGATGGGTAAAGGCTAATTCGTAAAGGTCGAGCTGACGAATCCGCAAACCTGTCAGGGAGCGAATGCGTAACTCTAGACCCTTCTGGGATGCACTGCGTCTGCGTAGGACTGGAAGCAGGGGCATTAAGCCTGGTAGGCTTTGAAGACCACCGAGGTGTTATGACCTCCGAATCCGAAGGTATTGCTCAAGGCGGCGCGTATTGTTCTTGACTGTGGGGTGTTGAAAGTCAGATTAATACGCGAATCCAAAGCGGGGTCGTCGGTGAAATGGTTGATGGTAGGCGGCACAATGCCGTGAACGATGGCAAGAATGGAGGCTACGGCCTCGGCTGCACCCGCCGCCCCCAGCAGATGCCCGGACATGGATTTGGTGGAGGAGACGTTGAGGCGGTAAGCATCTTCACCGAAAACGTTCCTGATGGCCTTGATCTCAGAGAGGTCGCCCAACGGAGTGGAAGTTCCGTGAACATTGATGTAGTCAATTTCCGAAGGTAAAAGTCTGGCATCGCGCAATGCATTGCGCATGACTATCGTTGCTCCAAGACCTTCGGGATGTGGGGCAGTTATGTGGTAGGCATCTGCGGATAAGCCGACCCCACCTATTTCAGCATAAATGCGTGCGCCCCTGGCTAAGGCGTGGTCCAGGGATTCGATTACGAGAGCGGCCCCGCCCTCACCCAGTACAAATCCGTCTCGGTCCAAGTCAAAGGGTCGGCTAGCCGTGGCCGGATCGTCGTTGCGCTCGGACAAGGCTTTCATGGCATTGAAACCCGCAACACCCGGCTCGTTAACTGCCGCCTCAGATCCCCCAGTAATAAAGAGATCTGCTACCCCCCAACGGATATAGTTGAAGGCATCGATGATGGCATTGTTGGATGATGCGCATGCGGAAACGGTGGTGTAGTTGGGCCCGTGGAAGCCGTAACGAATGGACAGGTAGCCTGCAGCGATGTCCGAGATCATTTTGGGCACGAAAAAGGGGTTGAACTTGGGAACCCCATCCCCTAAATAATAAGCTTTGAATTCGTTGAAAACGGTGTATAGGCCTCCAATTCCAGAGCCCCAAATGACCCCTGCTTTTTCGCCATCTATTTTGAATTGGTGCAGGCCAGCATCTACAAAGGCCTCTTCCGCAGTGACCATGGCATACTGGGTGTACGGATCCATTTTGCGCGCCTCTTTGCGGTCCATATGATTCTCTGGGTCAAACCCTTTGACCTCCGCCGCAAACCGCGTTCGGAATTTGGATGCATCAAAACGGGTAATTAGGGCTGCACCGCTACGACCTTGCATAAGCCCATCCCAATAATCTTTTACAGAATTACCCAGAGGCGTAAGGGCCCCAAGGCCTGTGACAACGACTCTACGCATTCTTATTAGATTTCCGTGGTCTAAATTTTACACGGTGTCAAAAAAAGATTTATTTGGCGTTGGCCTCCAGGTAGGTGATCGCCTGGCCCACGGTTTGAATGTTCTCCGCTTGATCGTCCGGAATAGAAAGCCCGAATTCTTTTTCGAATTCCATGATCAATTCAACGGTATCGAGGGAATCTGCCCCCAAATCATTGGTAAAGCTTGCTTCTGGGGTCACTTCGTTCTCGTCCACTCCCAATTTGTCAACGATGATGGAACGGACTTTACTGGCAATATCAGACATGTTGTTCTAGGTTAATTTAGACTGCAATATTACATGATATTCCGTTAAGTTCATCATTAATCCCGACCAAGAGGACTTTGTACCTTTACACAATGACTCGCAAGGTTCATAAACTGAGTTTAGAAGCTGATTTAGCCGTTTTGGGCTTGGTTAGCCCTTTGGCTCCCTATGCACTGGCAGGTAAGATAAACAGGGGTCTTGGTTGGAATTTGGTCCGAAGCCGTTTGGACGCTGAGCTGGCATTTAAGTCGAAAGGCAAATTGACTCCGTCGTACTTGGTTCAAAATGATGAAGAATCCGCCGAGGCTAGCCCCAATATTTCTTATTTCCAGCTTTTTTTCCAGGACCTTGAGCTCTACGGCAAACCATTATGCCTTGTCGCCAACAGAGGCTCTTTGGGCCTTTTACTCCCCACTATGAGAATTTTTAGTTATTTAATGACCTGGCCTAAGGAAGCGGAGGAACTCAGCAGCGTACCTTTAAAGCGCAAAATCAGAAACATAGAAGGGGTAAATTTTGCCGCTGATATAAGTTCACGTATTGGCACTCAAGCTATGACCTCGCTCCAATTTGCACCTAGTCTACAAGACCCCAAAAACAGAAAATATGAACATGAAGTCCCCGGAGGATTTGGAAAAGGTAGGTAGGCAAACCAAAATCATTGCAACCCTAGGGCCAGCGAGTTTTGAGAAGGCCCAACTCAAGAGCTTGATTCATGCGGGTGCTAATGTTTTTCGATTAAATTTTTCGCATGCCGATTACGATATCCTGCGGAGGGTTATCGTCGATATACGTGCACTTAATGAAGAACTCGGCACTACCGTAGGAATTCTTGGGGACTTGCAAGGCCCCAAAATCAGGATTGGGGAAATGCCCCAAGGGGGTATTCTCTTTGAGCCCGGAGATCGCCTGGCGTTAGTGACCCAATCTTGCATTGGCAGCAAAGACGAGATTTACATCAATTATACCCAATTGCCGCAGGATATTCGGCCTGGAGATTTGCTTTTGCTTGACGATGGTAAACTGAAATTCAAGGCCCTGTCCAGCAATGCCAAGGATCGTATTGAGTTGGAGGTGGTTGCAGGGGGATTGCTAAGTTCTCGCAAGGGGGTCAATCTACCAGACACCGAAGTGGCTCTTCCCAGTTTGACCGATAAGGATCGTAAAGACTTACATTTTATATTGGAACACAAGTTGGATTGGGTGGCCTTGTCATTTGTACGCAAAGCTGCGGATATTATTGCTCTAAGGGAAATCATTCAATCTAGTGGTCAGGATATTCCCGTGATGGCCAAAATCGAGAAACCAGCTGCGGTCGCTGACCTCGAAAACATTATCAGTGCATCGGATGCGGTGATGATTGCGCGCGGTGACCTCGGCGTTGAGTTTCCAATCGAACAATTGCCTTTAATCCAAAAGCGCATTGTCCGACTGTGTATAGATTTGTGCAAGCCTGTTGTGGTGGCAACGCAGATGATGGAATCCATGATTACCAATTTCATGCCAACCCGGGCAGAAGCCAATGACGTAGCAAATGCTGTCCTTGACGGTGCCGACGCGTTGATGCTGTCCGGTGAAACTTCGATGGGCTTGCATCCATCTCAGGTGGTTGAGTATATGGTCCGCATAATCCGCACGGTGGAAGATCAATCGGAGATTTATTACCGAGATCATCGACTTTCCCAAGACTCGACGACATTCATATCCGATCAATTGTGTTATTTGGCCTCTAGAGCTGCCCTGCGAGTTGATGCCAAAGCGATCGTGGGTTTCACTAAATCAGGATACACGGCCTTTCAAGTCTCTTCATACCGACCCAAATCCGGAATCATTATTTTCACACCTAATTGCCCCTTACTTACCAGGCTTTCTTTGGTTTGGGGTGTGCGTGCCTTGTATTACGATAAATTAACGTCCACAGATGAAACCATCGAAGATGTTGGACGCATTCTCAAAGCCAAAGGTTGGCTGAAATCCGGTGATACAGTTGTGAATACTGGGGTGATGCCTCTCCGCAGTGTGCACCGCGCAAACTTTATCAAGCTGACGGTGATTGAGTAACCAATCACCTCACCATAAGGCTAGGAAAGAAGGCCCAAGTGCCTCATGGTTTCCACGGGAGAGGTATTCGAGGGGTGGAGGTAGGTTTGTAGGCCCGCTTGTGCCGCGCCCTCCAGGTTGGTGGGGCTGTCATCAATCATGATCCAGTCGGAGGGCTCGATCCCCCATCCTTGGATCACATCAAGGTAAAAGCACGGGTTGGGCTTGCGCATTCCACAATGGTGCGAATAGATAACGCGGTCAAAAAACGAGTCCAGGGGCTTAGCGAATTCTTGCAGGAACGATGCTTCAAAGGCTTCTTGATGCCATTGATTCGTATTACTAAGAAGGACCTTTGGTAGACATAATTGTATTGTTTGAACACTATATACAGCTTCTTTTTGCCAGGTCCCCAGTACCGAATTCCAGAATCGACGTCGGTCATCGCTGCGATGCGGTCCAAACCAGTCTTTTCCCAAAGCCCGGGCGAAGGCGGAATCAAATTCTTCCTCCGAAACGAGACCGCATTCAAATTGTTGATGGATATGCTCAAATTCCTCTTTGGATAGCCCAACTTGTTTGGACAACCCAGCTTGTGCGTCGTTTGGGTAAACAGCCGCTTGTATTTTTAATCTTTCGGGAAAAACTTGAATGAAGAGTCCACCCAAGTCCAAGAGAATGCCTTTGAAGGCTGGGGTTGAATTCATGACGGCTTGGGAATTGACTCAAAGCTACCTTTACGTTTGTAAATTAAATGTTCGGTATGGAAGATTATGTGGCCATTAATCGCGCCTATTGGGATGCCCGGGTGGACTCGCATTGGCACTCGGACTTCTATCAAATGAAAGCCTTCAGGGAGGGTTGGTGTTCGCTCAAAGAGCTGGAATTGGGTTATTTGGGGGATGTCCATGGGTTACACATTTTGCATCTGCAATGTCATTTTGGGCAAGATACGTTGTCGTTAGCTCGTCGCGGGGCCCATGTGACCGGGGTGGATTTTTCGAGCCTTGCAATCCAAAAGGCCCGTTCTTTGGCCTCAGAAATGAACCTGAAGGCGGAATTTATTTGCAAGGATATCGCCTCTTTGAAGGAGGGTCTGCCACCAACAGGGACCTTTGACCGGGTCATGTGCACCTACGGTACCTTGGGTTGGTTGCCGGAACTCCAAACGTGGGCTTCATGCGTTGCCGCTGCTTTGAGATCCGGCGGATCCTTGGTTTTGGTGGATTTTCACCCGGTGGTTTGGATGTTGGATAACGACCTTCGGGAGATCACGTACCCTTATTTTAATTTTGGTCCGTTGCACGAGGATTTGGAGGGAACCTATGCGGACCGCAATGCACCGATTAAGGCTTCTTGTATTTCGTGGAATCACAGCTTGTCCGAAATTGTTCAGGCATTGTTATCGAATGGACTGCGTGTGGATGCTTTGGACGAATGGGACTATTCTCCTTACCCTTGTTTTGCTCGTCAAATTGAAGTGGGGCCAGGTCGCTTCCAAATACCAGGATTGGAGGGTAAATTACCTATGTTATACGGCATCAAAGCGACCAAGGTTTATGAAAGGTAGGTTGATTCTGTTCTTTTTTTTGGCGGCCTGCCAGAGCCCATCGCCTACCAAGGTGGATTGGGATATTCAAAATCCGGATGCCACCACTTCGACACGGATCTATTTGGACTCCACGCGACTTTGGGCCGGAGGCCAGGGGGTGGATTCGGTAGCCTCTCCGATTTGTGTAGAGACCTCCCAAGTCTGGGAGGGCAGGGGAAACCAGGTCCCCGGTTTTTCTTCGGAATTCACGCACCGAGGAACCTATCTTGGACCTGCTGTTTACCAAGTGGTGGTGTATTCGCGCAACAGCAGTCCCCGATGGCTGCTTCGATTGGGATCGGTATCGGCAAGCGAGGGCGAAATGCGTGATTACCCACAGCGTTCGGTGTCGGGTGAGGCCTGGGTTCGACAGGCTTGGAATGTTTCGGTCAAACAAGACCAGCACCTCCGCATGGAGGTTTCGCTTTTGGATCCCGGCAAAGTCTGTATTCGCGGATTGGAGATACGAAAACTTCTATGACATGGACCAAACCAAGCAGGTTTGGATTGGTTGTTCGCCATAGGGTGTTAAGTTTAGCTCAGGTAGACCGTATTATTGAAATGGCTTGGGAAGATCGAACCCCTTTTGAGGCCATCCTTACCCAATTTGGTTTGGCAGAAGCCGATGTGGTGGCTTTGATGCGGCGAGAGCTCAAGGGCTCCAGCTTCAAGCTTTGGCGGGAGAGGGTTCATCAAAAGGTTAGTCACAAACATCTTTACAAACGTGCGGAGGCCATCGAACGATTTCGATGTAGTCGACAACGCAGTATTTCTGGTAATAAAATTTCAAAGCGATGACGGGGAATCCTTGGAAGGCTTCCTTGAATTTTGAGGGAGCGGCGTTGTGGTCGCCCCGCCTTGAAGATGCGCGCGCGCGTTTGAACTTGGTTCGGCCAGCGGCCTATGCGCGTTCCCGCAATTTCCTGGATGGGGCGGTGACCCAATTGTCACCGTATCTGTCGAGAGGGGTCCTAAGTACGCGTCAAGTGGTTGAATCGCTGGTCGAACGGGGGCTGTCCTGGGACGACTGCGAGTCGCTGGTCAAAGAATTGGCCTGGCGGGACTATTTTCAGCAGGTCTGGAAACATCAGGGCAATGCGATTGATCAAGACCTTCGGCAGCCTCAGGCCGGGGTTTGCCATCATCAGGTACCTGCGGCTTTGGTGAACGCAAGGACCGGGATTACGGCGGTGGATGCTGCCGTGGAGCAGCTTTACCGAACCGGCTATATGCACAACCATGTGCGGATGTACACCGCTGCTTTGGCCTGCAATGTGGGGGGTGCGCATTGGTTGCAAGCGGCTCGGTGGATGTATTATCATCTGCTGGACGGCGATTGGGCCAGCAATGCCCTGAGCTGGCAATGGGTGGCCGGTGCCTTCAGCACCCGCAAATACATTGCCAACCAAGAAAATATCAATAAATATTGTTATACTCATCAAAGGGGCACTTTTTTGGATGTGGGTTACGATGCATTGGAACGTATGAAGGTTCCGGAGGCCTTGATGGAAACCGTGTTACCGGAACTTCGTTGCGAGCTCCCCGAAGGTCCCTGGACCGATGTGGCGAAGCTTCGAGAAATCCTACACGAGCATCCCTCCAAGCCTGTTTTGATATATCATTTTTATCAATTGGATCCCCAATGGTCCCCGGCGGGCGTGGATGGTGACTCGATTCGCGTTATGTTATGGGAACCTGAATTTCTGTGCAAGTATCCGGTTTCCCAGCATGTCATGGCCTGGGTCAAGGCATTGGCCGAGCAAATTCCTGGAATTCATTGGATTTCAGCGCCTTTTGCCGAGGTTTTTGAGGCCAACGATACGCCCCGAATCCATTTCAAGGAGCATCCCACAACCATCCATTACTGTGGCCATTGCCATTCCAGGGAATGGTTGTTTCCGGAAGTGGATGGCTATTATCCGTCCTTCTCTTCGTATTGGAAACGCTCCGAGTCAAGGGCACGGGCGATGTTTCGCTGAGGGATAAGCACCTTCATGAGGTTAGCCTATCTCAAACCTTGGAACGGAAACTTTTATCCCTTGGGGATGTTATTGTAGTTGTGATTTTTCGCAACTTAGATGGAAAGAACCTGGGATTTGCCCTTTGATCTTGGATTTAGGGCCCGTTTGGGCCGTTATACTTTGTATGCGGCGATAATGGGCTTCTTGGTTCATTTGGGTCTTATCGGTCTCAAATCGGCTTTTCCGGATTGGATTCAATCTGATTTTTTGGCGCATCCCATCAACGCCATTTATACGCCTTTTTCGATTCTCCTCTTCTTTGAATCGTATCTGTTGATTTATTACCTACGGCAGTCAACCACCTTTTATATCGCCAAACAATACGAAATCATCGCTCTCATCCTGATTCGGGGCATTTTCAAGGACATGACTCATCTGGACCTGCACGCGGGTTCGCTGGGTTCTCCCAACAATTTGGAATTGGCCCGGGACCTTGGCACGGTCATTCTTGTCTTTGGGATGATTTATATCTTTTATCGTATTAGCGGTATTCAGAGTGGTAAGGCCCTTGAAGCTGTGGATGAGGGTCTATTGGCCCCCTCGCTCCGCCGTTTTATTCGTGCCAAAAAAATCCTTTCGTTTGTCCTATTCTTGGTTTTTCTTGCACTCTCGGTCCAAAGCCTTGTCCAGTGGATCGCTGCTTCATCGGTTTCCCATATGGATATCCTGAGCAATGCGCCTTTGATCAATTCCAATACGATCTTTTTCGATCACTTTTTTACGGTTTTGATTCTAAGCGATGTGTTTATATTGCTTTTTTCATTGTTATACACCGAGGAATTTTCGACGATTATACGGAACAGTAGTTTTGTGATATCGACGATTATGTTGAAACTATCTTTTTCGGCCGAAGAAGGCATGGTTCAATTGTTCATCTTGGCCGGAGTCGCTTTTGGGGTGGTGATGCTCTACCTGGCCAATACCTTCGACCGCCTCAAATCAGCTGCTCACCCAACATCCCCTTGAAATCAATCCCGCAGGCAACGAACCGATAAGCCCAGGCGCTTGAGCCCGTTGTCCCTAAAAAGGTTGGTGGCATTGTAAGAGGCTCGGCGGAAATAGGCATTGGACGGGGTCAGACCGAGGCCGGTGGAGGACCACCAGTAGGCATGGCTGCCCAGGCCTTCGAAGACCCCGGTTTCGCGCCGGAATCCGGCGGGTAGCCCGTTGAACCCGGAACTGTTGCTGCCGTTACCCGAGGATGCCCAACCGTAGGTGGATTTGACGGCATGTCCTGCCACCCCTGTTCCTCCCAAAGCCGTGGTCAAGGCGGTCCATTCGGCATCCGATGGCAGGTGCCAACCGGTGGGACAGATACCCCGGGTATCCGTTGCCGCAAACCAATTGTACATTCTTCCAAAGAGGCTATCATTCGCTGGATCGTTGTTATAAAGGGCGTGTGCCGGGGTGGTCGTGGTGGTGGACCAGCCGCTGGTTGTTAAAGGAAAGGGTATAAAATCGCCGTTGGCAAAGCGGTTGGTGCGCAGGTTGCTTCCCATCCAACATTGATTTTGCAGGGCCAAGGTGGGGTACAGATTCCCGGCGTTGTCCGTCACGGAGGCGGTTGGACAAGGCGACGGTGGTGGTGGTAGATACGAGCCGTTGACATCGCCGGTGCTTAGAACTCGGAGCCCCAGGGGACCTGCCGCGGTATCGGCCAGGACCACGTTGGTATCCTGGGACCAGGCCCCTGCCGGAAAGGAGGTTAACAATTGTGCAGACCAACGAGCGATGCTCAAGGCATCGGTGGCGGTCACCGTTCCGCTTCGGTTGACATCCGCTGCCATGGCTAGGAGCCCGGTCAAAGGGGCCGAGCCCGAAAAGGACTGAACGACCCTGAGGGCGTCGGTTGCGTTGATGCCGCCAGGGCTGAGGGTTGGAAAGGCCCGAATTCGGTAACGCGTACCTTGAATGGCGTTGAACGAAAAACTACCATTCATGCGGCTGGTATCTCGGTCCACCACCGTTCCGGTGCTGTCCACCAGTTCCAATGGGCTGTAGGCCAGGGCAGAGCCGGCGTTGTTGGCGTATTGGAGGATCCCGTTGAGAGTCACCGGCACCGAAGCGTTGCAGCTCAATTGGTTGATGGCGTTCCAAACGATGTTATTGAACATATAGTCCAATGGAACCGATGGGGGCGTCTCACCCATTCGAATCCAGACCATGTTGGTGGATGGTATAACATTGATAAATTGGCCCTCCGATCCCAAGGCGGCGATCATGTCCATGGGGGCCGATGGAAACATGGGACCCGTAAACACGGCACGAATTCGAGGTACCATATGGCTCGCGGTACCGTTGAGCCACCACAGGTAGCCGTAGCCCTGGTTGAGGTTCTGGGAGCTGCGGGTCATCTGACCAAAATAAGCGGTGTCATTAAGGACCGGAACCCCGTTCCAAACCCCTCTGTTGAGCATAAGTAAGCCAAAGCGGGCCATGCTTCTCGCGGTGCTAAACAGAACGCGGTTGTATCCCGAAACAATAAATTGCCCGTCCATCCCGGTGGGGGCTTTGATCTTTTGGTTAAGGTATTGGTTGAGGGTGCGGCCCGTGGCGTTTTCCAAAACCGGATCCAACAACGTGTACGGCGCGTTGTGGTAGGCCCAACGGGTGCCCGGAACGGCCAAGTAGGTGAGGCAGGTATCGTCGGTGCAATAGAGGTCGGATACACCGTCATCAAGCCCTGTCGTCATGGTCAATTGGTGGCGGATGTTAATACGTTCCTCCTGGGCGGTGGTCAGGCTGCTCCAGCCGGGACCCAAGTAGGTCGAGGTGGTATCGGTGATGCTCAGTAAATTTTCCTGCTGGGCAATGCCAACCAGGGTGGCCGTTACCGTTTTGCCGGCCGAGGCCCAGCGCCAAAGGCTGTTGGGACCATGTCCCGCGAAATACTTTTCCAAGACAATTTTGCCATCCTTGAGCAAAACGAAGGCCTTGGTATCGTTGCTATCCAAGAGGGCGTAAAGGCTATCAATTCGGGTCTGGCACCAACCCAGGGCGGAAGGAGGCATGGTATCCCAAACGGATGAATTGTTGGGTGGAAAGTAGAGGCCCTGAGCCTGGTTTTTGGCGGGCAACAGAACTGCAAGTAAAAACAGCAAGAAGCGAACCATGAGCCTGAATAGACCCTTTCTTTTCCTCATGGTTTAATGCTCAATTTCGAATACAACGTACGGACATTCCGTTGGTTACAAATGGGTTGCCCTGTACTACACGAGTATTGTTGTAGTCCACGCCCCGATACCATGCTTTTGGAGGCAGAGATCCTGAAGCCGGTATTCTTGCACTGCTCCACCATTGGGCAAACAAACCAGCGCTGTTGTAGGTTCCAGCTTCGGATCTGTAACCGGAAGGTAGTCCGAGAACCCCGAAAGGTTGGTTGCCCCGGTGTTGGGGCTGCTCCACCCCCCCGGCAAGGGTTGGTTTCGGTTGGATTTTAGGGTGGCCCCTGCGACAAGACTCTGGGTACGGACGGTGGTAGTAGGGGTGGTATCCGCCTGTGGGTCCAAGGTTTTTATCAAAATATTCCAATCCGATTCGGATGGAATCCGCCATCCTGAAGGACAAAGCCCACGGCTATCCAAGACTGCATAGTGGTTGTACAACTTTCCCCAGGCCGAGTCATTTTGAGCGGTGTTGGTATATGGACTTAAGTTATAGACCGCATAAGCACCGCTGGTGGTGGTTTGCCAAGAAACATCGGATAAACCCGTATTGATAACATTACCGTTGCGGTACCGTGTTGTTCGCAAATTTCTTTGCATCCAACATTGGTTTCCTATGAGAACTGTAAAATAAACGAAGCCATCTTGATCAGTTATGGTTGGCTGTCCGGGGCATCGAAGGCCAGGCCACGAAAGAAAACTACGGTTGTTGCTGTAATAAACACCTTGCGTTGTGATGGCATATGCCCTAACATATTGCGTGACCGACGGGTCAACGCCCATAAAATGATGGGTAAATCCAAATCCTCCGGAGCCCGCTATGGAGCGGTTTCCGTTGATTACCGGATCAGGATTATTGCCATAGCAAATTCCTCTTTCGAGAACTCCAAAACCAGGATCGGTAAAGCGTACCACCGCGGAACCAAGGGGTCCGTTGCCGAAGGCCGTATCCATCACCAAGGCAGGGGCAGAGGGCACGGGTTCAAAACTGCCGTTGACATCGCCAACAGCCAATGCTTGCAAGTTCACGGTCTGCGGTGAGCCTCCCGCGTTCCATGTGATGATCGGCCTACAGTAGTTCCCCGCCGCAAAAGCACCGGGCAAATCAGCGCCTTTTCGCGCAATGAGCAAAGCATCGGTATTGTTGACTTGTCCGTTTCCATCCACATCCGCGGCAACCAGGGCCCAAGGGGTAAGGGAGGTCAATTGCCCAAAATGCCTGGAGGCCAACAAGGCATCGGTCGCATTGGCACCACCGCCCATTCCTCCGTTGAGGACTGCATCCAGACGGTAGGTACCGTTGGCAACGCCGACCAATGCATAGAATCCAATGGAGTCGGTGGTATCCGAGGCCAAGATTGCGCCGGTCAAATTTTTGAGCTGAACAGGTACCCCGGCCAAGGGTTTGAAGGCCTGATTGTTATATTGTAAGCGCCCACTTACGGTATTTTGGCCCGAAACCCGCATGAATCCCGAGAAAAAAAGGATGAGGAACGTTGTTAGGGGTAAATAACTTGGTGGCATGAGTGAAATTAATCTTTTCATAGAGTCAAATTTAAAAAAACCAATGATTAAACCCTATATTTCTAGAAATTAAACCTAAATAATAGGCTGAAATCAGAATTTAATTCAATCAAGCATTTTATGATTTATAAGTGAGTGCATCCATTTAATCTGTGCTCTTTGTTCGGGATTTCTCTTGAGGGCCGAAAGTTAGGTTTACTTTTCATTCTATCCTTTTGGATTTCATCGGAATTGATTGGCCAGATTCCGCCCCAAAACCAAGTGTACGGGGATTTGCGTTACGATCATGCGGTCAGTACCCCGTTGGCGGGGGTACCGGTTGTACTCAAAACCATGCTGGGGAATACCGTGGCTTCGGACACGACGGATTCCAGCGGGGCCTACAGCCTAAGTGGTTTTGCAAACGGGACCTATATCCTGGATGCTTTACCGGAGGGGAATTGGGGTGGGGTTAATGCCACGGATGCCTTGCAAATTAACCGGCACTTTACCTCCTTGCTGACCCTTTCTCCTTTGCGCCAAATAGCGGCGGATGTGAACGTCAGCCAGGCGATTAACAGCGCGGATGCGCTCTTGGTGAATCGGCGAATCACGGGGTTGACGACCGCGTTTGGTGCAGGCAACTGGGTGAGCGACAGGCCCTCGTTCACCGCGCAGGGGACCCCTATTCAAATGAACCTGCGCATGTTGTGCGTTGGTGATGTGAACGGAAGTCATGCACCGATACCAGTGGCGCCCGTGATAACACTGGATACCATTCTACCCGGTATCCGCAGCGGGGCGGCCCGTGTTCGCTTTCTCTCTCCGGGGGCCGGGGTTTTCGAACGAGGCTTGTGTTGGGGATTGACCTCGTCTCCCACCGTTGCGCAGTCCACCGCAGTTGCTGGTTCCGGGGGCTATGATTTTGCCTTGGTATTCGGAAACTCGACCTGGGATACCGCGGTTCGGTATGTCCGCGCTTATGCACGCACTTCGTTGGGTGTTACGTACAGCAACGAGAAAGCCTTTAAACCCTACAGCATTGGTTCTGCCTATGCCGGCGGGATTATTTTGGATCTTGACAGCAGTGGGGAAAGCGGAATCGTGTGCGCTGCTGCGGATCTGGGTCTTTATGCTTGGGGTTGTCCGGGCTCCTTTGTTCCTGGTACTTCCACGTCCTTGGGGAGCGGTTCAGCCAATACCGATTCCATCCTCAATTCATGTATGGCGAGACCCATTGCCGCCTCGGTTTGTTCCGGGCTGGTTGCCAACGAGTACTCCGATTGGTATTTGCCCAGTCGTGACGAAATGCAATTGATGTATAACCGATTGTATCTCCAGGGACGAGGCGGTTTTGGGAGCGGTTGGTATTGGACTTCGTCCCAATCGGGTAGCGCAACGGCCTGGGCTCTAAACTTTGGGATGGGGGCGCTCAGCGGTTCTGCTTCCAAAGGCTTGAGCGGGATGGTGAGGCCGGTACGAACTTTTCGGCCTACTCGTTGGGTGGTTGCTAACAATTTGCCTGTTCAGGTTTTGATCCAACGGCCACCCCAGGCGATCAATCCACCAGCGCCAAATCCTGTCGTGGATGTTTTGGTTGTTTTTCATGGCACCGTCCTTTACGATTCCAATTTAGTGGTCGCCGCCAACAATACCTTGGATGAGTTCAAGGGTATTTTGAATCCTCAAGATATGTTGCTGGTCAGTGTCGCCTATCCGGGAGAGCAACTTTTGTTTGGCGATAACATAGCCTACGCCGAAGCTGCTTTGTTATGGGTCCGCAACCAGGCATCCTCCCAATTGGGGGTCACGGTCCGTAAAGTTTTTTTGGCTGGGCATTCCCAAGGGGGTTATTTGGTAACCCGCCTGAACACCATGCACGCCACCAACGGGGTGATTGCCAATGCCCCGGGACCCCTAAATTTGGTGTATCGCTGCGGCTTGGAGGTAAGCGGGGTTTTGGCCTTGGGGTCCACCTGCTCTAAAATTCAGCAGGTTTACGGTACCACCCAGGTCAACCCCAACGAATACATGCAACGATCCCTTTTGTCGTACACAACAGGTCACCGATCGGACATTCTTTTTGTGCAGGGGCTCAACGATTCCCCCATCCAGATGTACTCCTGGCCGACTTTCAAACAAAGCATGCAGAATTGCAACAACTGTCAAATCAGGCAATATGTGGAGGTCCCTAACATCGGACATAACTCCATCTTTCTCGACCCCACGGCCATTGCCCAATTTAATATTTTTATCAATACGCGTTAATGCCTGGATTTTTAACAATTTTTCGTTTATATCCCTATAATTGATCAAAACCCAATGTCTTTGATACATCGCACTGAATAACCATCTGCAGGGTTTCTTTTTAGCCTTTGTACAGTCGAATTTTGAAAGGTAAGTTTTCTGCATATTCCATACCCTTCAATGGATCCCGATGTCCAAAAAAGAGCATTATATCCGGTTAACAAAAATGTACCATCAGAGTTTCTCCAACCGCTTGGAAGTACGCGGAGTCCGCTACGATTATTTGCTTTGTCTTGTGATATCCATAGCAAGGAGTCCTTCAGGTAATCACCGCAGGTTATGCTTTGGATGGCGTCTTGCCCGCTTTTCGCAT
>SXGR01620198.1_pt1 | contig 22890 bp, 23 predicted proteins | sample 3174711 | NCBI WGS metagenome assembly SXGR01 (sample SAMN11356860, study PRJNA531348) | freshwater metagenome | isolation source: freshwater sample F1-60 | place: China: Fuxian Lake, Yuxi | collected 2017-12-25 | reverse complement strand
GCTCCCCTGTTGTCGCCATATCAAAATGAAGTTCGGTCGCACAGAGCTTAAGTTGACCATTTTTCTCACCGCCATATTTCGTGTCGCCCACGAGCGGATGGCCAATTGTCGAAAACTGCGCGCGAATCTGGTGTGGTCGCCCCGTCTTAAGTTCGATGCGAACAAGTGAATGCTTGCCATCGGTTTTTACAATCTCATACGAAAGCTCGGCGCGAAGTGCGCCTTTTTTTTCTCGATCAAAAACTTCAACCTTATTTTTATTTTCATCTTTCAAAATCCAATGCACGAGTGTTCCACTCGCGCGTGGCTCACCTTTTACAACTGCATGATAAATTTTCTGAATCGTGTGATCGCGAAACTGCTCAGACGCGCGCGACGCACCCTTGCTCGTTTTTGCAAACAAAACAATTCCCGAAACCGGTCGATCAAGGCGATGTATGAGCCCCAGAAAAACATTTCCCGGCTTTGCATACGTTTCCTTCAAATACTTTTTTACCTCGTCCATGAGGCACACGTCGCCCGTCACGTCGCCCTGCACTAACATCCCCGCAGGTTTAAAAACCGCGATCAGATGGTTGTCTTCATACAGGACTTTAATTTCCATAGGTATTCACAAAGTAAAATTAATTTCTCGAGTGCAGCTATAGTGAGCAACGCGAACGGGCAAACGAGAAAATTAGATCTTACTTTGCCATCGTGCAAAAATTCCAGCAGGCAACAAACGCCCACCTTTCGATTCTTGAATCGTCAGTTCCCCGATTTCGCGCGTTCCTGCATCGCCAAACAAATCTTTCAAATTATTTTCATACGCAATCGGCGAATATCCGCTCGCATATCCATTAACCAAGAAAAAGAGCGGCGTATCTGTCATAGCTTCACGGCATAACTTCAAAAATGGCAGTAGGTCGTCTTCGATTTTCCACACCTCTTTATTTGCACCATGTCCAAACGCTGGTGGATCCAAAATAATTCCATCGTATTTTTTACCGCGCTTAATCTCGCGCTTCACAAATCCGCGCGCATCATCCAAAATCCACCGAATCGGTTTGTCGCCGAGTCCCGAAATCCCCGCGTTCTCGCGCGCCCACGACACAACCGTTTTCGAGCCATCAACGTGACAAACTTCAGCGCCCGCTGCAGCCGCTGCAAGCGACGCACCGCCCGTGTATCCAAACAAATTCAAAACAGACACTGGTCGCCCCGCATTTTTTACCAAATTCTGAATCCACGACCAATTCGTTGCCTGCTCCGGAAAAATTCCCGTATGCTTAAATGATGTTGGCTTAATCCAAAACTTGAGACCGCCATGCGTAATCTGCCAACGCTCCGGCGTTCCCTTTTTAATTTCCCAACCCGCACCCTTATCTTCGCGCGTAAAAACAGCGTCGGCTTTTTTCCATTCCGACTCCGGTAAATGTTTTGGCCACAGCGCCTGTGGGTCTGGTCGCCATACAATCACGCTTCCGTAGCGTTCCAGCTTTTCGCCAAGTCCGCTATCGAGCAATTCATAATCCGCGCCAGGTTCAACCGTTAAAATATTAATGTGTGACATAGATTTTCTCAAATTCAGCAGCTGCATTGGGCAACTGCACGAGTGGCACCTTTTGTACCACAGAATCACGATTTTTGGAAAGCCAGAGCAAATGTGTGCGCCACGCGCTCTCCGCCGGTGCAACAACCCAACCACCATCGAATTTCTTCACCAATTCCGCCGCGCCCCCAACATCAGAAACAGAAACGGGTCGCCCGAGCGACAATGCCTCAATTACAACAGTTGGCGAATTTTCATACAGAAGCGACGGCACAACAACCACGTCAGCTGCGCGCATCATGTGCGCAACACGCGACGAATCCATTTCTCCAACCACACGAATCGCGGGGCAAACAGACGCCAAAATTTCCGCACTTTTCAAATCCTCACCAGATCCAACTAAAATCAACTCTACTTCAGGCATTTCACTGCGTGAATACAGTTCGCTAAACGCATTAATGAGCATAAGAATCCCTTTTGCGCGTTCCATTTGCCCAACGTAAAGCATGGTGAATTTTTCACGCGTAATATGCGCCTGCGGAAAATCCGTGCGACCAGCAACAAGCGTTCCAAAATAATGTCTAACAACCTGCAACCGCGAATACTGAAAATATTTTTTCGATTTGTAATACGCGAGGAGCCATTCACTCGGCGCCGTCACCACATCCGGACTTCCCCAGAGTGCTTGTTGGAGCGCCTGGAACCCGCGCGCCAAAAAACCCATATTCACCCAATCATACTCCTCTCCAACCGCCATGCGACCGCTCGCAATCGACAACTGAATATCGTGAAGTGTGTGAATGTGGCGAATATTGAGAACTCTGATGGCAACAGGAATCAAAAAACTCGTTCCTGCAAGATTATGCGTATGAACAACATCTGGCTTTATCCGACGAAGAATTCGAACCACCCGCCATGCAAACAAAAAATTCACACAACTCCACACCAAATTCGCCGCGCGCGCCAAAACTGCATGATTTCCGCTTCTCAAATTAAAATAAAGCGACCAATGAAAAATTCGATGAACAAAAATGCCATGCTCGTCAGTCACATGCTCCGCAAATTGCACATCTTTCCATGGTGCACTCGTAATAATATGCACCTCAGCCCCACGTAGCTGCGCCTCGCGCGCAAGACGAGCAACAATACGCTCAGCACCACCACGAACGTGGGGCGGATATAAATTCGTAATGTAGCAAATTTTCATGACATTATTATACCTGATCTTAAGTTAATTTTCACATTTGACACAATAATTCTTCTGTATTATATTTCATTCACATTTGGGAATTCCCACTGATCCACGCCTACCAAGGCGTGGTGAATATTTTTATAATGAATAAAAATCTATAAAACATTTTTTAATTCGCTCAAATTGATCAGGCTTTAGAGTAACTATTCTGTCGATTAAACGACGCGTATCAAATACTCGTGCCTGACTCAAAACAACAAAACTTTTTTCTCCCTTTATCTCTATTTCGATATACCACGTCCCTTTTTTATTTTGACTTGTTAGTGGTAGGCCAAAAAATAGACCTCTCGAAAGCTTTTTTAACACCAAAACTGGACGCGTAAATCCAACCCCCTTCCCATAGGCCTCATGCCCAATATTTATCCCAACCGAGCACCACCACACATCTCCTTGTCTAAACAATACATCATTATTTTTTGTGTGTATTTCAATTTTTCTGACACACCATACGCGCATCTTTTGAAATAATTCAATCATATAAACCACCGGGTTTCACAGACCAATAACAATGTCAACTATCCAGTATATGTTGTTAACATATTGTCCACTTCCCGCGCCGGTCGCACTAGGGTAAGATGTGACCATCCTCCTATGGCTGACCTCCTTGGCCGAATTCCCCCTCACAACGACGAAGCCGAACAATCTTTGCTCGGTGCACTTTTGATTGACAAAGAATCAATTTTTAAAATTCACGACATCATCAATCCACAGGATTTTTATCGCGAAGCGCATCGCTTAATCTACGAAGCGTGCTCCGAGCTTTCTGCAAAGCACGAACCGCTCGATCTGCTTTCACTCGGTAACCGCTTGCGCGAAAAAAACCAGCTCGACCTGATTGGTGGAAACTCCGTGCTCGCATCACTCACCAATATGGTGCCAACGGCGGCGCATATTGTTAACTACGCACACATCGTTCACCGAAAAGGTATTTTGCGCCGACTTTTAAAGGCTTCAGAAAACATTTCGACAATTGCCTACGAAGAAGCCGAGGACATCGAAGACACACTCGATCGCGCGCAAAAAGAGATTTACGGTGTTTCAACCTCGTTTGGTGGAGCATCGTTCACCTCAATCCGTGATGTTTTAACCGACGCATTTGATCGTATCGACGAACTCCACCGCGAAAAAGGAAAGCTTCGTGGAATTCCAACAGGTTTCGTTGCGCTCGATAATTTGATCGCGGGTCTTCAAAAATCCGATCTTATCATCATTGCGGCCCGTCCATCTGTTGGAAAATCGAGTTTTGTAATGGATATGGCACGCGTTGCCGCGACACGCCACAAAGTTCCAACCGCGATCTTCAGTTTGGAAATGTCAAAAGAGCAGCTCGTTGATCGTCTGCTCTGCGCCGAAGCAAACATCGATTTATGGAAACTTCGCACCGGTCATCTCGCCGAACGCGAAGATTCTGACGATTTTGCACGACTCGGCCACGCGATGGGTACACTTTCCGAAGCGCCACTCTACATCGACGATACCGCGAGTTTGAATATTACTCAGATCAGAACTAAAGCGCGCCGCCTCCAGATGGAAAATGGACTTGGTCTCATCATCGTTGATTACTTACAACTCATGGACTCAAAATCCGGTGGCAACAGCGACAATCGTGTGCAGGAAGTTGCCGAGATTACGCGTGGTCTCAAAAGTTTGGCACGTGAACTCAATGTTCCGGTGATCGCGCTTTCGCAGCTTGCGCGTGCCGTTGAACAAAGCAAACCGGCGATTCCAAAGCTGATGCATTTGCGTGAAAGTGGTAGTATTGAGCAAGATGCGGATATCGTTATGTTTATTTATCGCAAAGCGACCGATAGAAACTATCGGCCTGAGGAAATTTCGCAAGAAGAAAAACATCTCGCGGAAATTCATATCGCTAAACATCGTAACGGTCCAACCGGCATCGTTCAACTCTTCTTTAACGACGCAACAGCGAACTTTCGTAACTTAGATTCAATTCATAAACAACATTAATATGTTTCAAAAACTCAAACAGTTCAAAGACATGCGCGACCAGGCTAAGCAGATTCAGGACACACTTTCTCAAGAGAGTGTTGAAGGAACAGCTGGATTTGGCAAAGTAAAAATCACCATGAACGGTGCACAAAAAGTAACTGGAACCTCGATTGATGTTTCACTCTTAAATCCCGGTGATCAAAAACGCCTCGAAAGCCTCGTAGCTGACGCAACAAACGACGCAATCCAAAAAGTTCACCGCGTAATGGCAGAAAAAATGAAGGACAAATTCGGTGACTTCCAGATGCCTGAACTCAAGGGCTAGTCGCGCACGGCCATGCTCGCGCAGCCAATTCAAAAATTGATTGAGACCTTCACTCGCCTTCCGGGTGTTGGACCTAAAACTGCGCAGCGGTTTACTATTCATTTGCTCAAATCCGGCCGCGGAGAGGTTGTGCGCCTCGAACGTGCGCTCGAGGATCTGCTCCAAAACATTCGCTCGTGCGAGATTTGCCATAACTTCTCTGACACATCGCCCTGCGATATCTGCACAGACTCGCGCCGCGACCAAACAATGATCTGTGTTGTTGCAGAACCGCAAGATGTAATTGCAATTGAAAAATCTGGGACCTATAAAGGCGTCTACCATGTCCTACGCGGCGTGATTGACCCACTCGTGGATGCAATGCCCCAGCAGATGAAATTAGCAGAACTCTTGGGGCGCGCGCCGGGTGCCACCGAAATCATCTTCGCGCTCGACCCAACCATCGAAGGCGAGGTCACCGTCCAGTATTTAAGCAAACGCCTTGCCCGCGAAGGACTCGCGATTAGCCGCTTGGCGACCGGAATTCCGTCGGGTGGCTCTGTTGAATATGCCGATGAAATAACCCTTGGAAGCGCGTTTAAGGCGCGGCAGAAGGTTTAAATCGCCCATATTTGACACAACCACGGTATTTTGATAGAATTCCAACATCTTTTTGACCCTCTATATATGATCGCAATCATCGAAGCTGGTGGCAAACAATATATTGTAACCCCAGAAGAAAAACTCAAAATCGAAAAAGCTGGTATCGAAGCAGGAGAAGCAATCTCATTTAAGACATTGCTTATTGCTGACGAAACTGGTGCATCTCTTGAAATTGGTGCTCCATATCTCGAAACAGTTGCTGCAGGTACTGTTGTTGCAAACACACGAACACGCAAAATCATTGTTCGCAAGTTTAAGAACAAAGTACGCTATCGTCGCACTGCTGGACACCGTCAGAACCAGACAGAGGTTAAAATCTCAAAGCTCTCGTAATTTTAAAAGAAGACCGCCCTCACGGGCGGTTTTTTTATTACTCCGTAATAACCCTGATAGGATCACCAATCTTGATCCCTAGTCGGTCAACAGTGCCCGATGGGACCTCAATAACGTATCTGGTTGGAAGGCGCGCGGAATAGCGTGGATATCCGGACTCCGGATCTTCTGGATTTGTTGGTGGCACACGCGGCGCAATATCAACAATCTTCCCTTCATTAAACCAAATAATATCGAGCGGATACGTGAGACCCTTCATCCAAAACGTGTGCGATTCAACTCCACCGAAAACAAAAACCATAGCCTCATTTTGCTTGAGAGGATCCGTACCACTTAACCCCTTCGCGCGCTTTTCTGCAGTGTCCGCGATTCGCGCAACAAACCGTTCTCCTCCAAGCTCTACTTCAACTGTTTCATACATACGACCTAAAAAAAATACACCTGTAAACGTAACAAGGCCAACGATTAAAAACCACTTGGTAAATGTCCATGACATTGGCTGTGCTTGCCACGGCATTTTCATACAGTTTTTTTGCTTCGACGTCGTAGCCACTGCGCAAGCGCAACACCAAGAAAAACCAAAATCGCGAGTAAAACTATCTTACCCTTGCTTTGTAAAAAAAGTGCCAACACGCCAAATGATAAGCCAACTGCGTAATAAAAAAGTACCGCGGATCGGTGAGATAACCCGTTTGCGAGCAAAAGATGGTGTAAATGCTGATCATCCCCCACAAAAATTGGATGCCCGCGCAGCTTGCGAGAAATGATCACTCGCGCAACATCAATTACAGGAAGCCCCATCACGATAAGCGCAGTTGCAATTTTGCTTCCACTCAGCACCGACAAAATCGCAAGCACGAGTCCAACAAAAAGCGAACCCCCCTCCCCTAAAAACGCACGTGCTGGATTGAAATTCAAAATTAGAAAACCAAAACATGCGCCAGCAAAAATGATTGCTACAAACCCGATGCGCGGCTCAAAAAAGCGACTTGTCTGGGTAAGGGCAAAGATCATCAGCGCACCAATACCCGACAACCCTGTGGACAATCCATCAAGTCCGTCGAGAAGCTTTGTGCTGTACATCATTCCCATAAACCAGACGAATGTTATCGAACCAGCAATCAGCGGAAAATCCGAAAACGAAATAACGCCGCCCAGAGGATTCGTTACGTTCCCAACAACAATTCCAGAAAAACAAATAATGAGCGATGCGAGTATCGGTCCAATAATCTGCATGCGCGGAGGCACATTAAACCGATCATCAAGAACCCCAAACATCATGATAATCGCAATCGCAAGAACCATGGCAAACCATTTTTTGAAACTAAGAATCGGAATCAGGTGTGGAACAAAAAATGAAGCAATAACCAAAACGCTGACCATCGACGCCGCAATTGCAATTCCCCCAATCAAAACAATCGGCTCCTTATGAACCTTTCGCGAAACGGTAAATGGCGCATCAACCAACTTTAATCGACGACCAAGCGGTATGAGCGCATATGCAAGGCAAGCCGACAACAGCGCCGCCGCACCTCCTGCAATCAAAAATTCAAACATACTACTGAGCATTTTGCACGCGAACTCCATTTTCATCAACAATAATCGTATCTTTTCGGTGGACCTGATTCTGGAGGAGTAATCCTGCAATCGCATTTTCAACACGATCCTGAATTACACGGCGCAGCGGACGCGCACCAAACTCTGGATCAAAACCAGCAGCCGCGAGCATCGCGACCCCACCATCCGTAACCTCAAGAACAATACCACGTTCTTCGAGTTTTTTGCCAATTCCCCGAAGAATAAGTCGCGCAACAGAGCCGATTTGATCTTGTGTAAGCGGGTGAAACAATACAATCGCATCAAAACGATTCAAAAATTCCGGCTTAAAGTACTGCTTGAGCTCACCGTGAATGAGCTGCGTCTTGATCTGTTCTTGACTGACCCCAGCGCGCATCTGATCCTGCACAAACTGTGTTCCCGCGTTTGATGTTGCAATTACAATCGAGCTCGTAAAATCAATCACGCGCCCAACCGAATCCGTCAAACGTCCATCATCCATAACCTGCAAAAACAAATTCAAAATATTCGGATCCGCTTTTTCGATTTCGTCGAGAAGCACCAGCGAAAAAGGTTTCTGACGAATCGCCTCGGTCAAAACACCCGTTCCCTGCTGACCCGGCGTTCCAATCATGCGATAGATCGAATTTGTATCCTGATACTCAGACATATCCATGCGAACCATCTGATTTTCGCTCCCAAAATATACCTCGGCAATTGTTTTGGTGAGCTCAGTTTTACCAACACCCGTTGGACCCAAAAACAAGAAGTTCGCAATCGGTCGTTTCCCTGTTCGAATTTCCGCGCGCGAGCGACGAAGTGCATTTGCAACAAGCGTCACCGCCTCCTCCTGTCCAATTACGCGTGTATGCATCTCAGTTTCCAGACGCATCAGCTTCTCACCCTCATCTTCCGTTACCGCAGTCACCGGAATTTTAGTCTTCTGCGCAATTATTGCCGCAACATCATCTGCAAGCACAAGTGCACTTTTCCCACGCTTATTGTGCACATAAAGTGCAACTTCATTACAAATTTCAATCGCCTTTTTCGGCAAAAATGCATCATGCAAATATCGCTGCGACATAGTCACCGCACGCTCAAGCGCTGCATACGAAAACCACACATCGTGTTTGTACTCCATGTACCCAACTTTTGCTTCCAAAACCTGTACGGCATCATTTGTATTCATTTCTTCAACAACAATTTTCTGAAAAACCGTCCCAATCGACTGATTTGCAATTACTCGATTAAACGCATCGGGAGTTGTTGTTGCGATCGTCAAAAAATTATGTTTTCCGAGTTCTTGCGTAAGCACACTCGCAACATCCATACTCTGCTGCTGTCCGATAGTGATTCCAACCAATTTTTCGACAGATGGAATTACCAAAATAATATTCCCCGCCTGTTCAAGTTCGTTTAACATCGTAAGGAGTCGCTCTTCTGCTTCAGACGGGCCAACACCGGACAACATACGAGAAACGTTGAGCTCAACCAAGCGTTTGTCTTTCAAAACATCTGGCACGTTTTCAGAAACCATGAGGTCCGCAATCCCATGTACGATGCTTTTCTTTCCAACACCATGTTCACCAACAAGCAAAACACTCGTTCCGCCACCCTGCATAACGCGAAATACCTCTTCAATTTCGTGCTCGCGACCAACCATAGGTTCGAGCGCACCCCACAGCGATGCACGGGTTAAATCCTCACTAAACGAATTTAAAAATGGTGTTGCAATCGCTGTCATCGATCGATTGGTGTCACCCTTACTGCGCCCGCGACCTCCGCGCACGCGCCCACTGCTCTTACGACGTAGTTGCTGACGAACACGCACCCACTGAATAACGTTCAGAAGCGACTCTTGCTTAACTTCCAAATCCGACAAAATATCTCGCAACGATTGATCAAAAGCAGTAACTGCTTGCAACAACTCCGTAACATCGACGCGCGGTTCTCGAATCTTCCACGCAGTTTCATATGCATTAAAAAGTGTCTGCCACATTTCGTGACTGATACGCGGAGAGCTCTGTGTTTCCGAACCCGCGAGCATTCCGTCTATCTTTTTTTCAACCTCATCCACAGAAATAAGTAGACGAATAAAGAGCGTCTGAATATGATCGTTTTTTAAAAGCGCCGCAAATAAGTGAGCATTCGTTACCGCTGGCGAGTTGTGTGCGGCAGCAATTGCATATGCCGATTCAACAACAGCAGTAGCATCGCGCGTAAATGTTGTTGCAATATTAAGCTGATGTTTTAGTGGAAGTCGACGAATTTCGGCCCACGACATTTGTACTCCATTCGATTCTTCTGCTTCGTCACTAATGTATGCGTGCTGAGGAACATCATTAATTTCCGGAGCCAAACGCACAAAACGCATGACAGTAAAAAGCAAAACCGCAACCCCTAGAACAAAAAACATGCACACTGGTTGCGGGTACATCCAAAAATCAATTGTTGCAATCTGTAAAACAGTCTCTGACTGTGCTACATCAAAAACAAAAAGACCAACGAGGCCTAGTCCTAAAATCGCAAGCACTACATTTATCGCACTATCAAATTTATCTTTTACATGTCGATAGGTAATGTCGTAACCCGTAATTGATCGATCCCAAAATACAAAATTTCCATGAGCAGAACCACCCACGGTTTTTCCGCCGCATGCACCACATTTTTTTTCAGAAATTTTTCCCGTGCCACTGCATTGTTCACAAAAAATCAAACTAATCGGCTCAGACATATGCACGTCGGATTAAGGCGCTCATAAAAATGAAAAAAATAATGGGGGGAAGCGCGACCCACACACAAATTGCAACCAAGCATAACAACACCCAGAGTCCTACCCACAAGGAGCGTGCAATAATATTTGTGAAACGCACAAAGAAACTCATAATTCGTCCCCATGCATCATGCTGACCATACATCGGAACAAACAAATTTCTAACCCAAAGCCCAAGTCCTGCTGCGACTGATGTTTCCTTAATGGACAAACCGACCCGTTTAATAAACCAAATGAGTCCGCGCGAATACCACCAAACGGGCGCGTAAATTATTTCAAAAAAAAGTCCTGCAAAAAGTCGGCCGATGATTGTTGCTTGTGATGGCATACGAATTACGAACAGTATACCATTTATTTCATCGCAACAGAATTTCCATCAGCCTTAATATATTCAACCTTGCCTGCAGTTACGAGACCAAGCTCAGAAACACGTTTTTGTAATTTTTGTGCAGAAGATTCTTCAGCAATAAAAAGTTCGATACGGTGTGTTTCGCTGGCAAGCGACGATTGCTTTTTTGAAAGATTACGAAGCTCGATTCCGCGCGACGAAACCGTTGTGATTTGCACAAAATAAATGACCCCCAACACAAGTGTGAGGAAGAAAAAGAAAATTCGAACCGATTTATTGTCAAGGAAATTGCTAGTGCGTGCGGACATACTTATTTTTTTTCAAAAATTCTGAGCTTGCTGCTACGCGATCGTGGATTGTCGCGAATTTCTTCGAGTGTTGGTGCGACTGGCTTTTTTGTTAGAGACTCAACATCAGATCGCATCGAAACAAAACGCTTTACAATTCGATCTTCGAGCGAATGAAATGTGATAATTCCGATTCGCGCACCACTCGGAACAAAATCCGTAATTGCCTCGAGAGCATCATGCAAAACACTGAGCTCGTCGTTCACCGCAATTCGCAGCGCCTGAAATACCTGCGTTGCGGGATGAATTTTGCCGTGGCGTGGTGCAACACTTACAATCACATTTGCAAGCTGCTGCGTTGTTGTGATCGGCTCACGCATACGCGCGCGCACAATCGCCTCTGCAATTTTCTCGGCCTGCGGCTCCTCGCCGTATAAGCGGAAAATTTTCACTAGCTCTTCTTTTTTATAACCATTCACAATCTCCACAGCACTCTCTGACTCTTCAGTCGGATCGAACCGCATATCCAAATGTTCGTTGGTCAAAAAACTGAAACCGCGACCTCTGACCATGAACTGAGTTGTTGACCAGCCTAAATCGAGCAAAACTCGATCAACTGGTCGTTTGGTTACGCTGAGTGCAAGCCGTGGCGCATCTTTGAAATTGCCGTGCACCGCACGAAACACATTTCCAAATCGATGTAGCCGATTACTTGCAGCTGGTAGAGCCTCAGGATCGCGATCAATTCCGATCACGAGCCCATTTGGACCAACCATTTCACAAAACATTTCGCTATGTCCCCCATCACCCAGCGTGCCATCAACAACAACCTGCCCGAGTTCAGGATGTAACCATTCACGAACTTCGTTCAGAAGCACTGGTCTATGTAGTGGCGTTGAAGTTTCCATAGTTATACGCCAAGCGAGAGCATTTGCTCCGCAATTTCACCGCTGTTTTTTTCCGCTGCTGCCGTGTATTTATTCCACGCGTCCTCACTCCAGAGCTCCACGCGATTATACAAACCCGCAACAACGACATTTTTTCCAAGTCCTGCATAATTGCGGAGATACTCCGGAATTACCACGCGGCCCTGTGAATCAACATCCACATCCATTGCACCCGCAAGCATGAGCCGGGCGAACGCACGTGAATTTGATTGGCTTATTGGTAGATTCGCAAGTTTTTCCGCAAGCTGTTTCCATTCGGCGAGCGAATATAGAAACAAACATGCGTCGAGCCCACGAGTTACCACTGCCTTTTTTAAGGAACTGCGAAACTTAGCCGGGATTGCAAGTCGGCCTTTATCGTCGATAGAATGTCGATATTCTCCGATAAACATGTACTTGCGCTTAATGAAAACCACGTCCCAGGGCCTCGACTAGCTCGGCACGGCTCAATGGGAAAAATATTTTCCCCCCACTTTACCCCACTTAAAACCATTATAGACCACAAACCTAATAAAAACAATGTAATTGCCCCACCTGTGGATAAAAAAAGTCTGCCTTCTACGGCAAACTTATTTTATCCTATTTAAAATCTCTTAGGTTTCGCTTCTTCCTCTGATATGTAATCGCAAATCGATGCGCTTCATTTCGCACCTTCACAAAAATATGTCCGTACAATCGAATCGCACGATCGAGCGCGGTGTTGCGGCGATCAAAAACATATCGAATATTTTTTCGCAGTGCACCTTTTGCAATTCCAACAACCGGCCGATCAATTTTTTGCTCGCGCAAAATTTTCATCACCGCATTCACCTGTCCCTCGCCACCATCAATGAAAAAAATCTCCGGCAGCGGCCACTCGGTATGCGCAAGTCGACGCGATATTGTTTCGCGAAGCGCTCCCGTGTCATTCGATTTCGTAAAACCTTTAATTTCAAATTTGCGATATTCTTTTTTTGCAGGCTCGCCATGCTCAAACACAACCATCGACGCAACCATCCCAGTTCCCGACAGATGCGAAATATCATACCCCTCGATGCGCTTGAACGGATTAACCGCCAAATTCGCCGGAGGCTCGTCGTCCTCGCGGCCAATGAGCGCAATATCCTGAATATGTTGCAGCGCAAATAATTGATTACGCAAAAGTGCAGCCTGTTCAAAATCTTCGGCGCGAGCAGCCGACGCCATTTCTTTTAGAAGTTGCGCTTCAAGCATCGAGCGCTTGCCATCCAAAAATAGCGCCATGCGACGCAAGATTTTCTTGTAGGCCGTCGGTGTAATCGCGCGCGTACATACACCCGGACAACGCCCGATCTGCGCATTAAAACACGGCCGCTTATGATCCGGCAGGCAATCACTCCACGAAAAAATGCGGCGCATAATTTCGAGCGCGCTTCGGGTCATCTTCGCACCGACAAACGGACCCCAACGTTTCGGATACATTTTTTCGGCGCCCGCAATTTCCAAATCCTTGCCACGCACCAAAACCACGCGCGGATATTCTTCGGCTGTAAAACAAATCCACAAAAAACTTTTGTCGTCTTTGAGCAATACGTTATACGGCGGTTTTTTGTGACGAATCAAATCCGCCTCTTTGAGCAGCGCCTCAAGCACGGTTGGCGTTTCAATAAATTCGATGTGCGTAATTTCGTTCGCAACCTCCTCGATCGCACGCGTCGGCCCATTTTTTTGTCCACGAAAATATGACGCGACACGCGACTTCAGCGATGTTGCCTTGCCAACATACATAAGCATTCCTGCCGCATCAAAAAATAAATAAACTCCGGGTGATTCCGGAAGTTTATTTCTATCCTCAATTGCAATGCGCAAATTTTGTTTCACAATTACATTTCATCATCACTCTTAAACGGATCGCTAAACGGATCACTAAACGGATTATGCTCACGATCATCTTCGCCATTAATAACAAAAGAATTTCGTTTATTTTCTGCCGGCTTTTCTGCTGCTTCCTCGGGTGGATTTTTTGGCGGCTCCGGCACATCAATATGAAGCGGAATTGGCTGCCATTCTGCATTTTGTGGTTCATTTTTCATATACAACCATTGTATAACAAAACGCGTCACCCCGAAAGTTTTCCGGGGTGACGCGAGAGAGTGAAACCAACGAGCGGCGATTGTCACATCTTGATTACGGCGGGATAGGCGTACGCCGTGATAGACGCTCTCTTGTAAACTTTGAAAGAGCACTGCGTATTCTGTGCTCCACCATCGTAGTACCAGCGGAGCCGCACCCCTGGTTCACAATGATCGCGCGCAATCTTTCCTCGTGCGTCGGCGCACTGATCGGTCGGTCCAAAGCCGACAACCGTCTGAGCGTCGGCGTATTGATCAACCAGCAAATCGGCGCTCATTTGCGCCATATTTCCTTTCATATGCCACTCGCCGCAAGGCTTGCTGTCGCAGCCGAGCGTGAAGGCTGCCAAAAAGACAATCAAAACGCAGATCAGGAAGTCTTTCATGAACCCTCGTTTCTCCGAAAAATTCTCGGGAATAGAAAATACCCTACATTAAAATCACTCAAATGTCAACCTATCGAAGTTCAAATCGCGCAATCGTCTCAATATGCGGCGTATGCGGAAACATATCAACAGCCTCGAGCGCTACCAATTTATAAACCTTCTGAAGTTCGAGCATTTCGCGCGCGAGCTGCTCGTAATTACACGAAACATAGATAAGCTCAGGAACTTTCTGGTCCTTGAGCCAATCAACAACGCGTGGATGAAGTCCCATGCGTGGCGGATCAACTACAATCGAATCCGCCGCAAAATCTTTAATAATTGATGGCCCTTCGCCGCGAATCCATTCCTCCATCGACGCTGCTGCAAAACCTGCTTCAACATTGTTGAGCTTCGCGTTTTCGCGCGCGAGTTCAATTGCTGCTGCGTCGAGCTCAACACCAAACGTTTTTTTGCCCTGCGCTGCAAAGTCGATCGTGAAAAATCCGAGCCCGCAATACAAGTCGAGCACCCGCTTTCCTTTTACATGTGCACGTACACGTTGCTGCAAAAGCTCCGCACCTTCTGAATTCGTCTGAAAAAATGACGATGGGAAAATTTTATAGGTATATCCATTAATTTGTTCGGTCAAAAATTCCGGGCCAAACAATAAATGCAGCTGCTCTGGAATCGAAATATCAGTAATCGTTGGATTCACGCCGTGATAAAGTGTTGTGCACGACGATTTGAGGCGGCGCGCGAGCTCGGTCCATGCGTCTGGCGGCACCACATTCATTTTGTCCTCAGCTGTCACCACCATCACCATTCGCTCATTTGTTCGCTTGCCCTCGCGAATCACCACATAGCGAACATATCCCTGGTAGCGAACATTATTCCAACCCGGCAAATCATATGATTTCATCCAATCGCGTACGAGCTGCAAAATTTCCGGCGCTTCCTTCGACAAAACAAAACACTCTTTAAGATCGAGCACATCGCGCCATTTTCCAAACGGTTTAAGACCGATTTCCGCGTTTTCGCCGACCGGATAATCCATGCGGTTGCGATAATACCACTGTTGCGGCGACAACGTAATCGCACCCTTTTCAAGCCGCGCCTCAATCCCCTGCTTTTCAAACGCGCGATTAACCAGCTGGCGCTTGAGCTCCACCTGGTCTTTGTAATCGATATTTTGCATCAAACAACCGCCACACTCGCCAAAATATTTGCAGCGAGCTTTAACATGGCTAAGTCCAATAGATAGCTCATCGATTGCTGATAGTTTTTCGCGCTTTCCCTTTTTCATGAGAGGAGTTTAGCAGGTTCTGATTGGAATATCCAGTCTGTAACTTTTTTGGGTTACACATATGTGATGGCACGCCTCGCAGGCCAATTCAGCTAGTTTTTTGCTCATGCAAAATGAATTGGCCGAGAGACAGCGCGCCGCGCCGCAGGAGCACGGTGACGCGTGAGTAATCCAAAAACTTTATCCACAACAACCCCCACCCCCCACCGTCTTGACACTCTTTTCGCGTGATGTATAATCCCAAAATTTAGAGCATCTTTTTAAGATATTTTCCCGTCAAACTACCCGATGTTTTTGCAACATCTTCCGGCGTTCCGTACGCAACAATATTTCCACCCTCGTCTCCACCTCCCGGCCCCAAATCAATAATCCAATCCGCCGACTTGATCACATCAAGATTGTGCTCGATAACCAAAACCGTATTTCCGCGATCGACAATTTTTTGTATTACGTCGAGTAATTTTTGAATATCGGCAAAGTGCAAGCCTGTTGTTGGCTCATCAAGAATGTAGAGCGTTCGTCCTTGCGTTCGCTTTGAAAGCTCGGCCGCCAATTTCACACGTTGCGACTCACCACCGGAGAGCGTTGGCGCTGACTGTCCAAGTTCCAAATACTCAAGACCAACCTCATTCAACATTTTAAGCTTATCATTCACATGAGGAATATCCTCAAAAAACTTTTCCGCCTCCTCAACCGTCATCTTCAAAACGTCTGAAATGTTTTTATCCTTGTATGTCACTTCAAGCGTCTCACGATCAAATCGCGCACCGCGGCAAACCTCGCACGGCACCCAAACTGTTGGCAAGAAATGCATCTCAATTGCAATTTCACCATGACCTTCACAATTTTCACAGCGACCACCCGCAACATTAAAACTAAATCGAGCCGGACGATAGCCACGTGCTTTTGCCTCAGAAGTTGATGCAAACAATTCGCGAATTGGTGTCCATGCGCCTGTATATGTTGCTGGGTTTGAGCGCGACGTGCGACCAATCGCCGACTGATCAACCATAATCACGCGCTCGATATATTCGAGCCCTTTGATATCCTTGTGACGCCCAGGAAGCGAGCCTGCGTTATTTAATTTGCGATGAACCGCCTTGTAAATAATGTCGTGCACAAGCGTTGATTTTCCAGAACCTGAAACACCCGTCACACAAACAAAGCGTCGCAAAGGAATTTCCACGTCGATATTGCGCAAATTGTTTTGCGATGCGCCATAAACCCGAAGCGTGTCGTGAACTTTAGGACGACGCTTTTTTGGCACCTCAATTTTTTTCTCGCCCGTCATGTACTGAACCGTGAGCGATTTCGATTTTTTCTGCTTCATGAGCTTATCAACCGGACCCTCAACTACAACATGGCCGCCGTGCACACCCGCGCCCGGCCCAAACTCAACCAAATAATCCGCTGCACGAATTGTGTCCTCATCATGCTCAACAACAATAATCGTATTTCCAATATCACGAAGCTCAAGCAATGTCTTAATCAATTTTTCATTGTCCGCCTGATGCAATCCAATCGTAGGCTCGTCCAAAACATATAGCGCGCCAACCAATTTTGAGCCAATCTGTGATGCCAAACGAATACGCTGGGCCTCACCACCCGACAAAGAACCCGCAAGGCGTCCAAGCGTTAAATAATGCAACCCAACGTTGAGTAAAAACTGCAGGCGCGCCAAAATTTCACGCATCGCTGGCTCTGCAATTTCATGACGAAGCTCGTCGAGATCATTAAAAAACCATGCGTCCATGAATTTTTGCGCATCGCGAATTGTCTTCGTTGTTAATTCAACAATGCTAATTCCACCAATTTTAACCGCGAGCGCTTCAGGTCGTAAACGCTTCCCCTGGCACGCTGCACAAGGCTTTTCCGAAAAGAGCGACTCTGTTCCAAGGCCTGTACACGTCGGACAGTATCCGTATGGCGAATTAAAACTAAACAAACGCGGTTCAACTTCAGGAAATGAAAATCCGTCGCGTGGACACGCAAACGTTGTTGAATATAACTTTTCGGTTTTGTCAGGAAAAATTACAGTAACCAAACCTGAACTTTTAAGAAGAGCTGTTTCGATCGCTTCCGCCAAACGCTGACGCTCCGCTTTTTGAAGCTCTTCATCTTTTGTTTGCGACAAACCTAAAACCGGAATCGTATCAACGACAACATCGATTGTGTGTTGTTCGTAGCGACCCAAGTTGATTCGCTTTTTGAGCGAGTTAAGTTCCCCGTCAACACGCACTTCCATGAAGCCTGCATTATAAAGATCGTACAGCAACTGGTAGTATTCACCTTTACGTCCTCGAACAATCGGCGCAAGTAACTTAATTTCACCCTTCCCTGTTTTTGGTAATGAATTCAAAATCAAATTTACAATCTGCTCTGATGTAAGTTTCTGAATTGGGTCGCCACACAAAATACAGTGCGGCACGCCAATGCGCGCATATAGCACGCGCAAGTAATCATAAATTTCAGTGATCGTTGCAACGGTCGAGCGCGGATTCGCACTATGCGCTTTTTGATCAATTGCAATCGCTGGCGACAAACCCTCAATTTCATCAACATCCGGCTTTTGCATGCCGCCCAAAAATTGGCGCGCATATGCGCTAAGCGACTCGATATATCGACGCTGACCTTCTGCAAAAATTGTATCAAACGCAAGAGACGATTTACCCGAGCCCGAAAGACCCGTAAAAACAACCATTTTATTACGAGGTACATCCAGCGAAATGTTCTTCAAATTGTGTTCGCGCGCACCGCGAAGCTTGATAAATTCCTGCATATTTAGTGGAAATTTATCATAACACAGCGACTGAATTACCTCAAGATACTAGACGCTCGGTCCTTTTTCAATAATTGTGACGCCACGAACATCAAAATACGCGAATGGCGACGCAAGAAAATCTCGACCCCAATAGTACAAATACTGCGAATACCACTGTTTGTCAGCAATCACACCCTGAGATTCGACACCAAGCTTATTGCAGAGATACAACGCGCGCGGCAAATGAAATTGCTGTGTAATCAGCAATACATTATTAAAGCCTTTTTCTTTTAAATGTTTACAACTTTCAAAAGTTCGATAGGCACCACCGTCAACAAAAATAACTTCATCTGGAACATTTTTTGAATGAAGATAATCAACCATTCCTTTAATTTCGTTCGACTTCCACTTTCCGTCATCACCCGTCACAATAATTCCCATGACCGTTCGATTTCGAAGCAATTCAATCGCCGTATCCAATCGGTCGCGCAGCGCTATCCCCGGCTCCGATGTTTTTATATCAACAGAAGCGCCAAGCACAACACCATAAACACGTTCTGGTGCATTTTCCAGCTTAAGTTCTCGATCCGAATATAATGAACGGACCTCAACTGCAAACAAAACCAATAAAACACTTGCTGCAGCAAACGCTGAAGCAAAAACTAAAATTCCAAAACGAACTATGCCGTTGCGCAAAGAGATTCGACTCATGTAAGCAGTGTACTATTCTTTTTACTCTTTTTCAATTCCTTATTGAGTAACACAATTTCATCACGCAAAATTGCCGCGAGCTCGAACTGCAACTCTTTCGATGCTGCACGCATCTGCGTTTCCTTTTCCCGAATAATCTGATCGATCGGCCGTCCCTTATCGCCAATCAAATCAAGTTGCTGCGCAGTTGATTCATCAGTTGCCCTCGTTCCACGACCAGTTTTTTTGCCACCACCTGGCGTCAATCCAAAATCCTTAACCAAATCACGCACCGCCTTTTTAATTGTCTGCGGTGTAATTCCATGCTTCTTATTATATGCAAGCTGGATTTCACGACGACGCTCTGTTTCGCCAATCGCACGCGTGAGCGAACCCGTCATATTATCCGCATACAAAACAACCTGACCCGCTGCATTTCGAGCCGCACGACCAATTGTCTGAATAAGCGCAGTATCACTGCGTAAAAACCCTTCCTTATCCGCATCCAAAATTGCAACAAGCGAAACTTCCGGCACGTCCAAACCTTCTCGAAGCAAATTAACACCAACAAGAACATCAAAAATTCCTCGACGGAAATCACCAAGAATTTGGATGCGCTCAATTGTATCAATATCCGAATGCAAATATTTAACTTTAACTTTTTTGTTTTTCAAATAGTCAGTTAAATCCTCCGCCATTTTCTTGGTAAGTGTCGTCACCATCACGCGCTCGTCGCGTTTTGCGCGCTCCACTGCACGTTCAATCAAATCTTGGACCTGACCTTGATATTCGCCCTTTGCCGTTACCGGCATCATAATAATTTCAGGATCAACAAGTCCTGTTGGGCGAATAATCTGCTCAACAACCTGCGTTGATTTCGTGCGTTCATAATCCGCTGGCGTTGCTGAAACAAAAATTACCTGTTTTGTTTTCGCCAAAAACTCATCACCCGTGAGAGGTCTGTTATCACGCGCGCTCGGCAATCGAAATCCATAATCAACGAGCGAATTTTTTCGCGCAGAATCTCCGCCCGACATCGCACCAACCTGTGGCAACGTCACGTGCGACTCATCAATGACCGTCAAATAATCTTCCGGAAAATAATCGATAAGCGTATATGGTGGCTCACCTTCTTTTCGCCCATCAAAATATCGCGAATAATTTTCAACACCATTCACATAACCAATTTCGCGAATCATGGTTATGTCATATTTTGTACGACGTCGAAGCCGATCCGCCTCGATCATCATATCTTTCTTTTCCAAAAACTTTAACCGTTCATCCAGTTCCTCTGAAATTTGCGCAAGCGCGTTTTCCGTCAAACTTTTATCAGCCAAATAATGCTTTGCAGGAAAAATCCACGCATCCATCGCCTTCCCTTCACTCTTTCGCGAAATCGCATCAAATAATTCAATCGTTTTAATTTTTCCACCCGTACCATCGATACGATAAATTCGCCCTTCTTCAATTGGTACAATATCCATCACATCGCCGCGCAATCGAAATGTTCCACGCGCAAGTTCAACCGTTGTTCGCACAAACTGCATCTCGATGAGCTTTTTCAAAATTTTCATGCGACTAAATTCGTCGCCAACCGATAACTGCAAAACATTGTCCAAATAGTGTTTTGGCGAACCCAAACCATAAATGCACGAAACCGATGACACAATAATCACATCGCGGCGGGTAAGCAATGCTTGCGTTGCTGCGTGGCGCAAACGATCAATCTCCTGATTAATCATCGCCTCCTTTTCAATATAGGTATCCGTTCCCGGCATGTACGCCTCAGGCTGATAATAATCGTAATAGGAAACAAAATATTCAACTGCATTTTCCGGAAAAAACTCGCGAAACTCATTGCAAAGCTGCGCCGCAAGCGTTTTGTTGTGCGCCATCACCAGCGTCGGTTTTTGCGTTTTTTCAATCACTTCAGCAATCGTAAACGTTTTACCCGTACCTGTTGCACCAAGCAGTGTCTGCATCCGATCACCACGATTCACCCCCTCTGTTAACGCTAAAATCGCCTCAGGCTGATCACCTGCAGGCTTAAATGGCGCATGCAATTTGAATTTTTTTGATACTTTATTCCCGAGCATTTACGTATAGTAGCTTGTGGACGGTCAAAACTCAAATTTCGACAACTTGACCTAGAAGTGCCGCCTCGATTCTCACACGATTTCTTTTTTCCGCAATCGCGCAAAATTCAATCGCTGCAGGAGCATCTGCATGCGTAACAATTACGCGACCTGGAGGTGTTGAGCCCGAAACCATCCAGCGAAGCAACTTTTCTTGATCGCCATGTGCTGAATACGAATCAATTTTATCAACAAAACATTTTACCGGAATTTGTTCGCCATTGATGGTGACAGAATGCGAGCGCTCTTGAATTTTTCGACCAAGTGTTCCCTCAGCTTGATACGAAACGAGCAGCAGTGTTGATTTTGGATCCGCTAAATATCTCATCAAATGATACATGATGCGCCCACCCGCAAGCATACCCGAACCTGCGATAACAATTTTTGGCGCGGGCGCTGAATTTATTAATCTCGACTGCGCAGAAGTTTCTGCGACAACAAGTCCTGGAAAATCAAAAAAGTCATTTCCGCGTTTCCACTCAGCAGCCGCAACCTCATCATAATACGATGTAAATTTTCGATACACCTCATTTGCCCGAATCGCAAGTGGCGAATCTAAATAAATCGGAATGCGCGGAATTGAATGATCTTTTTCGATAAGCTGATCAAGTTCAAATAAAATTTCCTGCGTTCGCTCGAGCGAAAATGCCGCAATCATTAATGTACCGCCACGCTTAATCGCATCGATAATTACTCGACGCAAATCATCTCGTCGCTGCGTTACCGGAGAATGTGTTCGATCACCATAGGTCGCTTCAGTAATCAAAACATCACATGGCACCAGCGGTTCCGTTTCTCGAACAATCGGCACATTATCATTTCCAATATCACCACTAAACACCGCCGTCTTTCCATCTGCATGCAATTCAACAAACGATGATCCGAAAATATGCCCTGCATCATGAAATGTAAAACTAACATCCTTTGTAATCGAGGTTTTCTTTCCATATGGCAACGAAACTATCGCCGCCTTTGCGTGCGCAACATCATTTAAATCGTACGACGGCGGCATATTTGAATGACGCTCGCGTTCTTCCATTATATGCAAGATGTCATCCCACTGAAGTTTTATGAGCTCAGCTGTTGGTTCAGTTGCATAAACTGGTCCACGAAATCCACGTGCAAACAGCAGTGGCACGCGACCACAATGATCAATGTGAGCATGCGTTACAACAACTCCCTGCAATTGCTCCGGATCAAAATCAAAATCTCCATGCGATTTTTGATCAGCTTCACGCGATCCTTGAAACAATCCGCAGTCCACAAGAACCTTAGAACTTGGCGTTTCAACCATGTAGCATGACCCCGTAACCTCACCCGCAGCACCGAAAAAATGAATCTTCATAATGTACATCGTTTGTTGCTAGTAATTATACTCTAATTCTGCTACACTTTTAAGCGCATATGAGACAATCTTCTTCACAACAAACGATTCAGATTCAAGAACCCACGCTCAAAGAAATTAAAAAACATAGTGGTTGGTTCACAGGTAGCTGTGTAACTGGTGCAGGATGTATCGTAATTTTTATCGGGGCAATCTATCTTTTATTCCGAATCATTGTCGGAAGCGGTCCAACAGTTCTCTCTAATTTTCCAACAG
>SXGR01127200.1_pt1 | contig 22893 bp, 21 predicted proteins | sample 3174711 | NCBI WGS metagenome assembly SXGR01 (sample SAMN11356860, study PRJNA531348) | freshwater metagenome | isolation source: freshwater sample F1-60 | place: China: Fuxian Lake, Yuxi | collected 2017-12-25 | reverse complement strand
TTTTGATCAGCGCGGCGGTCGACCCGTCGCTTTGGTGCTGGAGCATGGCGCGCTCTTTCTCGGCCCGGGCCGCGCTGCGACAGAGCACGTATTTTTTGCCAGCCTCACCGTCGGGGTGCGCGACCAGCCTCACTTCGAGTCCGTCCTGCACCTCGTGCCAGTCTGATTGCTCCAGCAGGGTCGCCTCGTGGTGGCGCAGCCAGCTCTTCGGGGTGCCTACGAGGTAGCGCGCCTTGCGCGCGCAGGAAGGCGATGTTCGCCTCGCTCACCATGCCGCGGTCCATGACCCAGATACGTTCCGCCGTGCCGAATTTTGTTTCCATCGCCGTGACGATCTCCTCGACGGTGGTGACGTCCGCTCGGTTGCCGGGAAACACCTCGAAGGACAGCGGCAAGCCCTCGGGCGTGCAGACCAGGCCGATGCACACCTGCTTGCAATCGGAGCGTTGGTCGCGCGAGTAGCCGCGCTGCGCCGGATCGTTGCGCGCGGCCTGACCTTCGAAGAACGTGCTGGTCACATCGTAGAGCAAAAACTCGAAGCGCACGCCGAACCATTACCGGTAACATTCCATCAAGTGGGTGCAGAGGGCGTCCTTGTGTGCGCCGAGCTGATCGAGCGCACGATAGAGGCGGTCGTCGTTGACCAACTTCAGGGCGACGCCGAGCAGATCGTCGAGCGCGGTGGTGCCATACCAATGTTCGGCGATACCCAGCTCGGAACGCTGCGCGCAGAACCGCGCAATCGTGAGCAGCGCGGCGACGCGGCCCCAATCCACCGCCTCGCGGCACGCCGGCAGCAGCGTGGCCAGCAGTTCATCGAGCTTGAGCCGACGCCACAGCGCCAGACCGAGGTAAACCTCGCCGAAATCTCGCGCGCGCTCGACCCGCACGCTGCGCGCGTCCACCTGTTCCCATTGTGGCGGCGGCGCGGCCGGGGGTGGCGCCGACGGCTCAGGCAGATCGGGCGTGGCGGCGGGTTTCGGCGCTGGCTCGCCGGCCAACAACGCGGACAAGTCCGCCCAGCCTTGCGCCAGTTGCGCGGCCTCGCGCTCGTCGAGCTTGCCCAGTGGCGCGACCACGCGCTGATGTGGACCGCGCCGTGCGGTAGGTCTCGCACGGACTCCAATAGCTGTAACCGACACCGCGGGAGGATTTGTTTTTGCGTCGGAGAAACATACCGGCAGTCTCGCCGAAAATCCTCCCCCCAAACAATGGGGTGTTCGGCACCACACCGACTTTCGGATTTTCTCTCTCGCAGCCGCACCGCCTTCCGGTGACCTCTCCTCTGAAAATAATTTTCGGCTCAGCGTCGAACTGCGGAACTCGGGCTAAAAATCAACCGGCCACCAGCGGAGGTGAAGAACAGCCGAACGGAGTCAGCCGAACGGATTCAGCCTTTGGGGGATCACGGCCCGGTTGTTTTCTTTCAACCGCTCGCTCGCGCTCGCCCCAACGCACGAGGGACGGGTCAAGCGAGCCGAGAGATTTTTAGCGTTTAATATCGGCCGCTGGTGACGCTGACGGTCCTCTGCTCGCACCAACGGCGATGCCCATAAACTAGACGTCCGCGATCTGCCAAATCATCGGCGCCAGACCCGCCTCTGCGAGGTGCGCGTCGATCTTCGAAAAGCAACGGCAACCCATGAAAAATCGCGCCGACAGCGGCGACGGGTGGCCACACTCCACGACACGATGATGCGGCGCGGTGATGAGCGACCGCTTCGCTTGCGCCGCTTTTCCCCACAGCACGAACACGACGCGCGTCGGCTTCGCGTTCACGTGGGCGATGATCCGGTCGGTAAAGCGTTCCCACCCTCGCCCGCGGTGGGAGAACGCCTCTCCGGATCGGAGCGTCAACACAGTATTGAGCATCAGCATACCCTGCCGCGCCCACGCTTCGAGCGTGCCGTGATTGGGTATCCGAAACCCCACGTCAGCGCGCAGCTCCTTGTAAACGTTCTGCAACGAGCGCGGTACCTTCACGCCGGGTCGCACCGAGAAGCACAGCCCATGCGCATCGCCGGAATTCGGATACGGGTCCTGCCCGAGGAGCAGCACCTTCACGTTTTCGTAGGACGTAAATTTCAAGGCGTTGAAAATTTCTGCGCCCGCCGGCAACACGGTCTGGCCCCTTTGCATCTCGGATTCGAGAAAGGTCTCGAGCGCCCGAAAATAATCCTGCGCGCGTTCTGCACGCAGCAAGGGCAGCCACGAATCAGGAAAAGGGGGAAGCATGTCGGTCCCACTGTCCGCCAACGCGTCTCAGCTTCCAACGGAAAAAACAAGTGACGACCTCGCAACCCCCACCTAGTCCTCGCCAATGCTCCTACGTCACCCCGCGCTGTTGCTCTTCACGCCTTTCATCGCCTTGGCCGCTCCCGCGATCAACTGGGTCCCGGCTGGCCTCCCTCCGGTACCGGCCACCGGCCCCGCGCTCTGCGTCGGCGGCTACCTCAAACCCGAACAGGGCAAGGCCACCCTCGACGCCGCGCTCGCCCAATTTCCCGACCGCGCCTCGTGGGAGGCCTACGGCCAACACATCCGTCAACGGATTCAAGCGGGGGCCGGCTTGTCGCCCTGGCCGAAGCGCACGCCGCTCAATCCGCTCGTCCGCGCCAAGCGCACTTACGACGGCTACTCGGTGGAGAACGTCGCGTTCGAATCCGTCCCGGGCTACTTCGTCACGGGAAATATCTACCGTCCCCTCACGGCCAAGGGCCCCTTTCCCGCGGTCCTCACGACGCACGGTCACGGCGCGACCATCAAGACGCCGGCTGATTTTGAAAAACAGGGCCGCTTCACCGAAACCGTTCAAGCGCGTGGCGGCACGCTCGCGCGCATGGGTGCCATCGTGCTTTCGATTGAGATGGTCGGTTATGGCGACTCCAGCACGCAGGTCGGTCAGGAGGCGCACAAGCAGCCGTTCACGCAGACGCTGCAAGTCTGGAATACCATCCGCGCCCTCGATTACTTGCTGTCCATCGACGGTGTCGATCCGAAGCGCGTGGCCGTCACGGGCGAATCAGGCGGCGGCACCCAAACCTTCCTGCTCACGGCCCTCGACCCACGTGTCACCCTCAGCGCGCCCGTCGTCATGGTGTCGTCCTACTTTTTCGGTGGCTGCCTCTGCGAGAGCGGCCAACCGATCCACCGCAGTGCGGACCATTTCGCCAGTAACGTCATGATCGCCGCGCTGGCCGCCCCTCGCCCTCTGCTGCTCGTGTCCGATGGCAAGGACTGGACTCAGCACAACCCGACTATCGAGTTTCCGTTCATTCAGAAGATCTACAACTATTACGGGGCCGGAAAAAACACCGCCAACATCCACCTCGCCAACGAGGGCCACGACTACGGTCCGTCGAAGCGCACCGCTGTCTATCGCTTCATCGCTGAACATTTTAAGCTTACCCTGCCGCCTTCAGACGCCGCCGGAAAGATCGACGAATCGCACGTCACCATCGAGCGTCACGGCCCGCTGCACGCGTTCGACGAGACCTCGCCCCTGCCCGCCCACGCCCACCGCGATCTCGCCGCCGTCGAGCGAACCTTGCGTGGATTGCAGCGTTAATCGCCGGCCGTCATCCCGCCACCCATTCTGTCTGCATGAGCCTACTTCCTGACTGCCTCTACTGCCGCCGAGACCAACGCCTGCACGATCTCATGATTGAGATCGCGCCTCTGAGTGCCTCAACGCTCTACCTGTTCAGAGAGCAGTCCCATCCCGGCCGGTGCGTCGTCGCCTGTCACGGACACGTCAACGAGCTCTTCGAGTTGCCCGACGCCGAACTCATCCGCTACACCCAGGACGTTGCCCGCGCCGCCCGTGCCATCAAGGCCGCCGTCAATGCGACGAAGATTAACTACGGCGCCTACTCCGACAAACTACCGCATCTGCACATGCACCTCGTGCCAAAATTTGAAGATGGCGTCGCCTGGGGCGCACCCTTCGAGATGATGCCGGCGAACAAACAATTCCTCGCCGAGCCCGACTACGCTACCCTGATTCAGTCGATCAAACAGCGGCTCTGACCTCACTCCGCCCGTTGGCGAGCAGCGAGACTGCGCGCGGAAAATTGCTCAGAAATTATCCGGACGACGCATTCGTCAGCCCGCACTATAACTTGAGATACGAATGAATCAGGCCACCATGTATCCCCGAGTCCTGGCGGGTGCCGCCGCCTCCAATCGCCGCTTCTGCACCAGCGCGTTGACCACGGGCATCTCTTGCCTCTCCTCGTGCCGGCCCGCTTACCGGAGCCCGAAAACGGCCGCTTCCTCCCCTGCTGCCCAGCCGCTCGCGAGTCCGGTTTGCGCGCGGGCAAGGAATGCCTCCCCGACAACTTCGCCCGTGGCGCCGATTCCGTGCTCGCAACCATCGAGTCCCTCGTCGGCGAAATCGGCGTTAATCCTGCCGTGTTCACCGGCGCCCGCGGCGGTAGCGGCCCGCGAACCCTCCGATCTGTTACCACTCCCGTTCTGGCGCCAAAAGACGGCCGACCTCATCGAAACCGCGCGCCTGATCACCACGGGCCCACTCAATCTTGAAGCGCTTCGCACCCTCTCCGCCAAGCGTGCTGCACGGACACTCCGCGCCCTGCGCGGTCTTGGCCCATACACGGTCAACGACCTGATAATGCGCGCACTCGGTTTTTCCGACTGGGTGCCCTCTGGTGACACCGACGTCACGAACGGACTTCGCTCCGCTGCTGAAACTCGAAGAACGCCCCACCTCGACGCCACCCGACGGCTGATGCCGATGTTTTCCCCCTATCGCAGTCTCGCCACCGCCCATCTATGGCAGTTCAATCGGCTCACGGCACCATGAGACAATTTTACGATACCTTCCCGACCCCCATCGGCGACTTCTCCGTCGCCCTGAATGCCAGCGGCTCCATCATTGCCACAGCTTTCGGCGGCCTGCCCGAACTCCGCGAACGCTTCACGGCAGATGAGGTCGAGCAAGATCCCGTGCGCACCGCTGACGCCCGACGAGAAGTCACCGAATATTTCGCCAAGAAACGCCAGACCTTCACAGTGAAACTCGCCCCGAGCGGCACGCCTTTCCAGCAAAGTGTCTGGGCTGCGCTCCAGCGCATCCCCTTCGGCCAGATCCGTAGCTACGGACAACTCGCCGTTGAAATTGGAAATCCCGATGCCGCGCGCGCGATCGGCCGGGCGAATGCCACCAATCCCATTTGTCTCATTATTCCGTGCCACCGTGTGATCGGCGGCGATGGCTCGCTGACCGGCTACGCTTTCGGCGAATCCTTGAAACGTGAATTGATCGCCCATGAGGTCGGGCTCACGCCGTCGTAACGATGTACTGAAACGTAGGGCCGTCGCTGGCCGACGTGCCGATTCGCAAAGGGAAAACACGGCATGGCGGCAACCGCCATGCTAGCCAATTTGGGCCCCGGTGTTCATTCATGAATGCGCGTCCGACGAAATGGACACAGCTCGTGCCAACGTCAGCTGAGATTTTGACCATTCATTTTGGGTTCCCCCGGTTTCTTAGTGGCAAAGACTCGGGGAGAGCAGGCAGGCTGGAGGGATGAAACCAAACAGGGACGAGACGGTGGTCGCGCATTACGGGAACCTGCTGGGCCTTGAGGGGCCATGGCAGGTGCACGCGGCCCAGTTGGATCTGTTGCGCGGGCGAGTCGATCTTGAGGTGGCGTGGGACGAGAGAGCGGCGGTGGTTTGCCCGCATGCACCGATCCATTGACCGCCGCCGCCACAGCCGGGCCGTCCCAACACGCCTGACTCGCCGGCGGTGGCGTTTCCAAAGTCGCCAGCACCCGGTTGCGAAAGCTCTCGTCGTAGATCTGTTTGGCACCGGGTCGGGGTGCATCCACCAGCCCCCTCAGCCCATGTTGGGAAAATCGCACGCGCCATTTGATCACGGTATTCGGCCGTGTATGCCAGCGGCGGGCAATTTCCTTCACGCGTTGCCCCGCGACACAGCCCAGAATAATCCGGGCTCGTTCCACGGCTTACTTCGGCTCAGTTCGGCTGGCTGCCAGCCGCTCCAGCGTTTCCTTGTCTTCCTAAGTGCAGGTGATGAGAGATGCTGTTCGGGCCATGCATCTCATCTGCTATATATCGCTTATTAATGCAAGTAAGCACTAGCAAGCCTCCTCCGTCCAGCCAATCGCGGATTCGTTCGATTTGGCTCCCTTCGTTAAGCTCACCATCGAATCGCGCAAGCGCGCGCTCACGCTTGCGCGCACGGCCAAACTCACCCCCGAGCGACTCGAGCTGTTCGTCGCGGCCATGGACTCGTTGAGCGAGAGTCGGTCGCAGCAGGGCGCGCTCGGCATCACGACCGCCGTCCCGGTCAATGCGCCCTACAATCCCAAGCGTTCGGCGTTGTTTGCGGCTTTCCGTTACACGCCGGATGTGCGGCGCGCGGATAATTCCGCGCAACTCCGCCGCTTCGTGGGCGTTTCCGCGGCAAGATCGGCGACCGCTTCCAGTGGGAAGTCGGCTACAACACCAACCGGCTCGAGAACTCACTGGGCGAACAATATTATGCGCCCAATCTCCAGCTGGCCCTCGCCGGCGGCTACGATGCAAATGGCAATTCGCAGGTCCGCGGCCGCGACGCGCGGATTTTCCGCAACTACAACGCGCCGGCCAACACGACCACACTGGCGCAATGGCAGGCTGCCATCACCCCGGCCAACTCCCTCGTCCAGCCCACGATCGACCTGCTCGCGCGTCCCGAGGGAATCTCCCCGTCCGTCTTCGACAACATCCGCGGAGCCACGGCCAACATTTTCGAGGCGGGGCTCACGCAGCTCGACGCCCGCGCGTCGGGTTCGCGGTTCAAACTTCCCGCCGGTCCGTTCGGCGCCGCCGTCGGCGTCGATTTCCGCAAAGAGGAAATCATCGGCACCCCCGATGAAAATTCCTTCAGCACCGGTCCCACCTCGCGCCGTTGGCAGAACGGCAATTTCTTCGATCCCATTTCCCGGCGTCGGACCATCGATGCCGCCTTCGCCGAGATTCGCATCCCTGTGACGAGCGCGGAAATGAATCTGTCCGGCCTGCGGCTGCTCGAGCTTTCCGCCGCCTATCGCTACGAAAAATACAGCGATGCCGGCGCCTCCCACGTCCCGAAATACGGCGTTCGCTGGCGTCCGGTGGGGGATCAACTCACCGTGCGCGGCACTTACTCCGAAGCCTTCGTCGCCCCTTCGCTCTTCGCGCTCTTTGGTCCCACCACCGAGGGCGCCACTGCCGCCGGAGTCATCCAGGGGCTTTCGGTGTCCCCGGTTTCGCGCGCCAACGCTCCGGCGCCAATCCCGATCTGAAACCCTCCACCGCCAAGACCTCGTCCTTTGGGGCGGTCTATTCGCCGAAGGCCCTGAAGCGGCTCACGCTCGGGATCGACTATATCGAGGTGAAACAGCTCTCCTTGGTCGGCGTGGCCGGTGCGGCCAACATCCTCGGAAGCGTCAACGCGTCCGGGCCTGCTTCGCCCTTCATCGGCCAGGTGGCGATCGGTAATTTTCCCACCAATCCGGATCCGTCGTTGCCGGCGCCCACGCGCATTACCGCGCCGGGACAGCTTTCCGCGCTGCTACTCTCGGGCGTGTCGCCCAACGTGGTTTTCGTCACCGACTCCCGCCTCAACATCGCCGGCCAAAAATTGAAGGCGCTGGACGTTTCGGCCAACTACGAGTTCCCCCGATCCGACTTCGGCAATTTCAACGTCAGCACCGCCGGGACGTTCTTCCTCGACTACCAGTTCCAAGCACTGCCGACGCAACGCGCTATGAATACGCCGGCCATGTCACCACCATCGCCGAAGGTCAGGGCACCATTCCCGGCGTGAAGTGGTTCACGGCGCTCAATTCGAGCCGAGATCGCTGGTCCGCGACCCCGAACAACACCGATATCTCCAGCGTCGTCGATCTGGGCGCCGGCGGCATCATCTTTGCTACCAGCCCGTCCCTGAAGCGCGTGTCGGTGCCGTCCTACACGTCGTGGGACACCTCGGTCTCCTACACCTTCAAAAAGATCGGGCTGCCCGGCGGGAAGAAATTCATCTCCAGCCTCAAGCTCACCGCCGGGGTCAACAATCTCGCCGACAAAATGCCGCCGTCCGCTCCGCAGGCCTACGGCAGCGATGTCGACGCCGACCTCGGTACCTACAATCCCATCGGCCGACTTTGGTATGTCAGCGCCGGCCTGAAGTTTTAACGACTTGGCATCGGCATTTCTCGCTATGGAATCACGTTCATGAAGAAAGACGTCGCGGCACTCGTTTGGGCGTTCGCCTCTGTCGTCTGGTCAGCCGCCGCTCTCGGCGCCGAAGCTCGGCCCAACATTTTGCTCGTGGTGGTCGACGATCTTCGGTTCGACGATTTTGGCGCGGCCGGTCATCCCTTCGCGCGCACGACCCATCTCGACCGCGTCGCGCGCGAGGGCGCGCAGTTTAAGAATTTCTTCGCGGTCACCCCGCTGTGTTCGCCGAGCCGGGCGAACATCCTCACCGGCCTCGAAACCCGCCACCACGGCATCCTCGACAACACCGAGCGCAGCCCGCGCAGCCACGAACTGCCGACCTTCGCGCGCACGCTCCAGGCGGCCGGCTACCATACCGGCTTCGTCGGCAAGTGGCACATGGGCAACGATCCCACGCCGCGGCCGGGCTTCGACTATTGGGTCGCGATGAAAGGCCAGGGCGAGGTGGCCGACCCGGAGCTTTTTGAAAACGGTCATCTGGCCCGCGCACCGGGTTACGTGACGGACATTTTCACGCAACGCGCCCTCGGTTTCATCCAACAGCGCCGCACCGCGCCCTTCATGCTGATGCTCTCCCACAAGGCGATTCACCCAAATAAAGTTCAGCGGGCCGACGGCACCAAGGAGGCGATCGGCGAGGGCGGTTTCATTCCCGCCGAGCGGCACAAGACGCTCTACGCCGGCGCCAAGCCCTCGCGACGGGCAAACTACGCCGTGCCACCCAAGGGCAAACCCGCCCTCGAACGCCCCATCCCGGGCCTGAAGCCGTTGGGCCCCGACACCGTGACGCCAGATGAAACCATCCGCGACCGCCTGCGCATGCTGGCCGCCGTCGACGAGGGTCTCGGTCAGATTTTCGCCGAGCTGGAAAAGCAGGGCACGCTGAACCAAACGGTCGTAATGGTGATCGGTGAAAACGGCTACTTCTACGGCGAGCATGGCCTCAGCGAAGAGCGTCGTCTCGCCTACGAGGAATCCATCCGCCTGCCGCTGCAAGTACGTTATCCTCCACTCGTGAAAGCGGGCGCTGCGCCGACCGCCCTGTCGCTCACCACGGACCTCGCGCCCACGATTTTGGAACTCGCCGGAGCACCAGCCCTGCCCGGCATCGACGGTCGCTCGCTGATGCCGCTCTTCACGCGCACCCCGACGGATCGGCGGAAATCCTTCCTAATCGAGTATACGACAGACATCGTGTATCCCCGGATGTGGAAGATGGGATACGACGCGGTGCGGACCGAGCGTTACAAACACGTCCGCTACCGCGAACTCGCCGGCATGGAAGAACTCTACGATCTCCAGCAAGACCCCTTCGAGCTCACGAACCTCATCGGTTCCCCCGCCGCCGCCGGCGTGCGCCAGCAAATGGAAACCGAACTGACCCGGGTCCTTTCTTCGAGCAGCGCTCAGCGGCGATAGGACTTCGCAGCGCTTCTTTTGCAGCACCTTGTCGGAGGAGATTGGTGGCCGCTCAGCCACGGTTTTCATCGTAGCAAAACACGATTTCGGGCCCCGCTTGCGAAAAGCCCATCGAGGTCGTGGTCGGCCTCCCTTCGTTGGAGCTGGTGTCCTGAACAAATCCATCCGAATTAGTCTTTGGCCAGCTCGAGAAAACATGCGACCCCTATCCATTCTTTCCTGCGGTGAAATGCTCTGGGATCTTTTCCCTGACAGTCGGCGCTTTGGCGGCGCCCCGGCCAACTTCGCGTGCCACGCTTCACTCCACGGCGGCCACGTCGCCATGCTCAGCGCTGTGGGAGACGATGGGCGCGGACGCGAAGCCACCGCCATCCTCCGTCGCTTCGGCCTCGACACTTCACTCGTCCTAGCTACGTCCGACGCCCCCACTGGCTCAGTCGGCATTAGCATCGATGTCGCTGGCAAACCCACCTTTGAAATCCATGCCAACTCCGCATGGGACCAAATCGCGTGGACTCCTACTCTCGAAACCCGTCTCGCCGACTTTGATGCCATTTACTACGGCACGCTCGGTCAACGCGGCCCCATTTCCCGCGCCACGATCCGGCGCGCCCTCGCCGTCGCGAAGTCGCGCGGCCTCCTGCGGGTGCTCGATGTGAACTTGCGCCGCCCCTTCTTCGACGCCGCGCTGATTCGTGAATCGATTGCGGAGGCCAGCGTTCTGAAACTAAGCGACGACGAACTTGATGAGGTTCTCACGGCGTGCGGCCTCATCCGTGAAAAAGACCCTCGCGATTCCGTCCGTGCCTTGCGCGTGCGTTTCGACCTCGATCTCGTCGCACTGACACGTGGCCCCGCCGGAGCGCTCCTTGTTTCGCGCAGCGAGGAAATCGATCAGCCGGGTATTCCCAAGGTGGTCCGCGACACGGTCGGCGCCGGCGATTCGTTCGCGGCCGCCCTCGCCGTCGGTCTGCTGCGCGGTGACTCGCTGTCTTCGATCGCTCGCATCGCGTGCGAAACCGCGGCCGCCGTCTGCACCTACGCCGGAGCACTCCCGGAAGCTCCGGCACCGGGCGCTGCCTCGAGCGTCACTTCAATGCGGCGCCTAGGAATCGCAAAAAATTCCCGTGCATGATTCCCGATATGTCCGCTTCCGAGTAGCCGCGGGCACGAAGCAATTCCGGGAGGCGCTGCAGATCGGCGATGGAGACCACGTCCAGCGGCGTTTGCTCGTTGCCGAACGCGCCGTCGAGGTCGCTGCCCAAGCCAACATGCCGCGCATTCCCCGCAAGCTGGCAAAAATGGTCGAGATGCTCGACGAGTTTTTCCAAGCGCAGGTTGGCCGACTGCGGCGTGGTCTTCCCTCGCTCCCAACCAGGGACGATCATCCACGCATCCAGCGCGAGCCCGACGACCGCCCCGCGCTCAACGAGCGCGCAAAACATGTCGTCACTCAGCTGACGCTGGTGCGGCACGAGAGCGCGCGCGTTGTGATGACTCGCCCACACCGGACCGGAATACAGCTTCATCGCCTGCCAGAACGATTCATCGCTGAGGTGCGTGGCATCGAGAATCAGACCCAAGCGATCAGCCTCGCGCAGCAGTTCTAGACCGCGCGCGGGAAACGGTCCCTCGGTGCTCGTGCCCTGCGCGTACACCCCGGAACCGTAGTGCGCCGGACCGATTGCGCGGAGGCCGTCGTGCCACCCGCGCTCGAGGTGCGCTACCGTGACTAGGGAATCCGCGCCTTCGAGACTGAGCAGATAACCAATGGGCAGGCGCGCTGCCGTCGCGTCATCAACGTCGCGCCATTTTTCCACGTGCGCGTCGAGCTGGCGGCGATCGCGGATTTGCACGAGTTCGCCGACCTCCTCCATCGCACGATACCAAGCGAGTTGGCCTTGCGTCATCGCCCACGCTTGGGCCGACGAACGCCAGCCAAAGACCGGGCTGTAGGCGTCGTGCTCCAGTCGCGCGAGTTGCGTGGCGACGCACAGACCGATGCGGGCGCGCCGCATTTCTGGAAACGAAACTGTGCCGCGCCCTCGGCCGGACTTATCCTGGAGGTGGGCTTCGCGGCGGCGCAGTTCGGCAAGCGGCGCTCGCAGGTCGCGATTCCACTCGATGGCGTTGAGCGCAAGGTCGAGATGCGCGTCAAAAATGAAGGGCGGGATCATAGCTTAAAGAGTGCGTCGAGCAGCAAGACGCCGCCGAGCCCGAGAATCCCAATCAACGTCTCGACCACGGTCCACGTGCGCAACGTTTGTCCCACCGTGAGCCCGAGCGACTCCTTCACAATCCAGAATCCGCCGTCGTTGAGGTGAGAGAGAAATAACGAGCCACAGCCGACGGAGAGTACAAGGAGTTCCCGGTTGATCGTCACGTCCTGCGCCAGCAGCGGCACAAGCAAACCCGCGGCCGTCGTGATCGCGACGGTGGCGGAACCGGTCGCCACGCGGATGAACGCCGCCAGCAGCCAGCCATAGATCAAGGGCGGAAGCTGGAGGTGGCCCGCGATGTTGCCCAGCGCCGCAGCCACGCCCACCTCGCGCAACACCCGCGCGAAACCGCCGCCCGCGCCCACCACCAACAACGTCAGCCCGATGCCCGCGATGCTCTGCTCCGTAAACGTGAGCAGCTCTTTCCGCGTGAATCTGCACGCGCGTTGAAAAACCACCGCCGCGACCAAAAATGCCATCACCAGCGCGTAGACCGGATGCCCGATAACATTCAAGGTCGTGCGCCCGCCGTGGCCCGCCGGCAGCAGCAGATCCGCTCCCGTGGCCAACAGCATCAATCCGATCGGCAAGCTCATGACGCCGAGCGTCGTGCCAAACGACGGCGTGCCGCGGCGCGTTTCCGCGGTCGCCGGCAATTCCGGCGTGGGCACCGGCACCCGCCGTACGACCCAGCGCGCAAACAACGGTCCCGCGAGCGCCGCCACGGGCAGGCCGAGCAGGAACCCGAGGCCGAGCACACGGCCGGTGTCCGCTCCCAGCGCCTCGACGGCAACCACCGGTCCCGGGTGCGGCGGCATGAGACCGTGCAGCACCGAGAGAAACGCCAACAGCGGAATCGCCAGCAGCAAAAACGGGCGTTTCGTTTCGCGCGCGAGCGAGATCAGCACCGGCAGTAGCAGTAACAGCCCCACGGCAAACCACGTCACCAGCCCCACCGCAATTGCCAGAGCCACGATGCACCACTCCTCGCGTTGCGGTCCAAAAAATGCGCTGAATCTTTCCGCGAGTACCCGCGCCGCGCCCGATTCCTCGACGAGTTTCCCCACCATCGCTCCGAGCGCGATGACCGCCGCGATCCCGCCCATCGTCGCGCCCAGCCCTTCCTGAAACGTCTTCAACACCGCGAGCGGCGCCATCCCCGCACCCAGTCCGACCAACAGCGCCGCGATGAAGAGCGCGAGGAACGCGTTCATCTTTCGCCACGTCACCAGCAGGACGAGCACCGCGATCGAGGCGACCGCTAACCCCATCAGGGCACCGGGAGTCGTCGCGCTCATCAGATCGTGATGAAGCGCGCCCGGCCCACCACGGGCCAGATCGCCGACGCGCGGCCCGCTGTCGCCACGTGCACGTGGCTGTGCAACGCCACCGTCGGACAGATGTGCCACGGAATGCCGTGCACCACCGCGCCGACAGGAAAATGCGCCGCGTCTTCGGTTTCCAATACAAGGTGCTCTTCATTGTGCGCGACGGCGCGCGCCTGCGGCAGCTCGGGAAAAATCACGCGCGGATGGGGCATTTCGCTCGCGACCGCTTTGTGACCGAGGTCGAGACAGAGCCGGTTGTGCGCCGGCCGGCTGACGACCCGGGTGAGCAGCGTCGCTGCCGGCAGAAAATCGAGATCCGGCATCGTTGTCCCGTAACCAGCATCCCACAACACAGAGGTCCCTGGGCTGCACTCGACGTCGCCACGACGCGCGTGAAACGGAAACGTCGGCGTCCCTCCCACCACCACGCGCGGCACCGCCAGCCCCGCGGCGAGCAATTCCGTGCGCAGTTTTTCCACCGCCGCATAAGCCCGCTCGCAGGCCGCGCGACGCTCCGCAGCGTCGCGCTGATGCAGCTGTCCGTCGTAGGCGTGCAAACCGCCGGGGCGAATTCCGGGCAGCGTACGCATCGCCTGATACAGCGCCGCCGCTTCCGGCCCGGGCGCGATGCCCGTGCGCGCCTGGCCGACATCGAGGTCGAGCAAGACTTCCACCACGACGCCCGCTGGAGCCGCCGCGCGGCTCAGCGTCGCCAGCGCATCCGGCGAGTCCGTCAACGTCGAGAACTGCGTCGCCGGAAATGCCCGCATCAGATGAAGAAAGCGCCCGACGTTCGGCCCCACAGGTTGCAGCGCGAGCAATACGTCAGCAGCTCCAGCAGACGCCGCGAGTTCCGCTTCGGCGATCGTCGCACACTTGAATTTCGTGATCCCCAAGGCCAGCTGGCGAACGACGAGTTGCGGGAGCTTGTGCGTCTTGATGTGCGGACGAAGGCGTACCGGGTCCCCAACCCGCGCGACCATGCGCCGCAAATTTTCGTCGATTCGCTCCGAGTGCAGCACGAGCGCCGGCGAAGCCACCTCCGCTTCATTTTCCGACCGCATCCAGTCGTCGGGCTTCATGGGGCGAGTTCAAAAATGGCTTCGATTTCCACCGCGATGTTTCCCGGCAACGGCCCCATGCCCACAGCGCTGCGCGCGCCAATCCCATCCGCTTCGCCGAAGACCTGCGCGAAAAGTTCGCTGCAGCCGTTAATCACTTTCGGATGATCATAAAAATCAGGCGCGGAATTCACCATGCCGAGCACCTTCACGACGCGCCCCACTTTGTCCAACGAGCCAAAGTGCGCGCGCAGCGTCGCGAGAATCGCGAGACCGACTTGGCGCGCTGCCGCGTGCCCGTCTGCGAGCGAAAGATCCGCGCCGACCCGACCCTTGATCAACGAACCATCGACGCACACCGGCCCGTGGCCCGAGACATAGGCGAGCCCTTGCGCGACCACGACCGGACGGTAAACCGCGACGGGCTCGGGGGCAGGCGGAAGTTCGAGATGCAGGGCGGCGAAACGTTGTTCGTGGGTCATGGTGGTGGCGTGAGACTTTAAATCCATTGGTAGATGAGTTGCACGCCCGCCGGATCGCCCGCGATCGTGCCGACCGGTGGCATCTGGCCCGCGCACCGCATCGCCACCCTCATCGGCAGCACCGAGCGGCTTGGGTTGCCTGGCGCGACGAAGCGCGCGTCGCGCAGACCGAAATCGCCATGGAGCGACCGTTCATCAAGGAGGTGCTGCTTCTCCGTTCGTACCCCGGGGGTGAGGTTCATCGTGGCATTGCCGCCGCCGTTCGGGACATGGCAATGCGCACAGCTGGTCGCCAAATAGGCGCCGGCCCGCTCGGCCTGCGACGCGCTGGCGTCGGCGGGATCGACCAGTCGCGGCGCGCGGTCCCCCGGTGGATTGCCACTTACAAGGCCGCGCTCGATGAAGGCGGCGATCTGGTTCTGCGCACGACCGGTCACGGTCGTATCGCGATTGGGTGGGGCATTGGTCAGGTCCAGCGCAAAATTTGCCTCGCGTGAATGACACGAGAGACAATCCGAGCGGCTCGGCACCAGCCACTCGCGATCATCGATCGTGAGGCGTTTGCCGTCACTCGGCGCGAGGGTCGCATCCGTTTTCGCGACGTCCCACACATAGCTGTAGGCAGACCAATCGTTGCCTTGCTTGAGCAGCACGCGGGTCTCGACGCGTCGCGCCGGTTTCCCGTCGCTCGAAGGCAAACTGAGCGTTTGCGCGAGTACCGTGCCGTCGGGAAGTGTCCACGTTTTCCACGGCCCGTCTGGCTCCGCCATCCCCACCGCTGGCCACGCCCAGTGGCGCTCCGCGCTCGCGCCGTCATGCCACGCCGGCGCATTGATCACGAAAGCGTGCACCCCCGGAGCTGGCCGCAGTTCCCGCGTCGCAGCGAAGAGTCCGGTCTCGCTCAGGCGCGTGGGAAACGCCGGCGTTTTCCGTTTCTCCGGTGCGCGTTCGAGCCGGTAGAGAGCATCGCCCAAGTGATCGGCAATCAGGAGGTCGCCTTCCGGTGAAAGCCCAAATCCCGCAATCGCCAGCGGCGTATCGACCAGCTCGCGATTCCATAGCAACCGCGCGTCATCGTGCTTGGCCGCCCATACGCGGCCGGTACCGTAGTCGCCATAGACATACGCGCCGACGAGTTCGGGGAAACGTGCGCCGCGATACACCAAGCCACCGGTGAGGGAGCGAAACACCGAATGATTGTGCTCAATGGTCGGCGGCGTGAAGGACGCGGGGCCGCGCAATCGTCCGGTCAGAAATGGCCGCGTGCCCTCGAACGCGCTCCAACCGTAGTTCGCGCCGCGCGCCAGGAGATGAGCGCTCTCCCGCAGATCTTGCCCGTTTTGCCCGACCCAGATTTGACCGCTCTCCGCATCGGCACTCATCCGCCAAGGATTGCGTAGTCCGTAAGCCCACGTCTCCGGCCGCACGCCAGCGATGCCCACAAACGGGTTGTCCGCCGGCACGCGATACGGCTGACCCGGCGGGGCGCCGTCGAGGCCGAGCCGCAGCACCTTGGCGCGCAGCGAGGCTGTGTCCTGGCCCGAGTTGTCGAGATCGGAGATGCTCGTGCCACCGCCGCTCGTCACGTAAAGAATCCCCTCTTTTCCAAACGCGACGCCCGCGCCGTTGTGTCCATTCGAGTCCCACGCGATCACCGTCAGCGCCGAGCCTTCCACGATTCGGTGCGGCGGTTGCTGATCCACCGTGAAACGCTCGACCCGTGAGTGCAGTTTTCCCTCCGGGCCGGGCCCATTGCTGCCGAGGTAAAGCCAGCCGTTTTCCGCGTAACGCGGATGAAACGTCACACTGTAAAAATGTTCTTTCCGGTCTAACAACGTCTCCGCCTCCGTCGCGTCCCCTCGCACCGAGAATCGTTTCAATACGCTGCGCCGTTCCTGCCATTCATAATTTTTGATCAGCATCATCTGCTCGGTTCCCGGCTCCCGCTCAATCGCTAGGGGATGTTTCACGGCCAGCTGGGGAAACGCGCGCACCGCCGCATACTGCGGCGGTGCCTCCGGCGAGCCCACCAGCCGCGAACTGCTCCACCGCGCGCCCGCCGAACGACGCACAATCTCTGGTGCGCCGACAAACCGCAGGGGTGCGTAATCATCGTAACGATGAAAACTCGCCTTGGTGAGCGGCGCGTTAAAGGAGAGCGCCGGTTCCTTGAGTCCGACCGAGTAATCATAGCGACACAACGCATGCCGCCAGGTGTCACCCGCCGCAGGCCGCCCGCCGGTCGGCTGAAAAGCGCTCCACGGGATTCGCCCCTCGACCGTCCAACCGCCGTCAGTGTCGTCCCGCTGATTCAAGGTTCCCCGCAAACGCACAGCCGTCTTAATGTGAAATTTCCGATCCCGCGCATGGCGTGCGTAACCGCCCGAATCCCGCGCCGGCAGAAACATGTCGAGCTTCGCGTTCGTCGGATTGAACTCGAACTCATCATGACCAGGGCGATCCGCCGCCGGTTTGAAAAACAGTTCAAACACATCGCCGGTCCACAACGCACCATCGTCCTCGCTCACCGTGGCGAATAAATCAGAGTCATCCATCTCCGCCGCGAAATAAAAAAACTCCCGATCCCACAGCAGCCGAACCTGGGTGGCCGTCGGCGGCGTGCGCTGTCCGGCGGGCCGCCACGCGACCTGGAAATTTTCCACAGCCTGCGCCGTCCGCCACGCCACGTCGCCGAACCGGCCGTCAATCACCCGCGGTACCGCCGCCCAGCGACACTCGACTTCGTCGGACGCGCCGACCGCCAGCGTTCGCCCCAAAGCGATCGCGACCAGCGCATAGACGGCGTTTCTTATCATGGATGACAGAGAGAATGGGGAACTGCGCAACCTCGGCCTGCGTTCATCACGCCGACCAAAAACAGGGACACGCGACCCATCGGAATGCGTTCCCGTCGACGCGTCACGGAAAATCCGGTGCCTCCTCCGGCTTGCTCACATCAAAAACAAAGCGGCCTTTTTGAAAGTTTAAGCTTAACGTGCCATCAATTGCTGCAAATCCTTATCTCTTCCCCCCCCTTCGTCCCCGTGATCTTACCCCTCCTTCGCCTCCCACTTTGCACTTTGGCCCTCATCTCGACGGCGTCCGCAGCGGCCGTTGACCAGGTGACCTACAACGAGCACATCCGCCCGATCCTCGCCGATAATTGTTTCGCCTGCCACGGCAGCGACGCCAGAGATCGCAAAGCCAAACTCCGCCTCGACCAATTCGACTCCGCCACCGCCGACCGCCGCGGTGTCCGCGCCATCGTGCCCGGTGACCTTGCGAATTCTGAGGCGTGGCAACGCGTCCTCAGCCAAGATCCCGACGAGGTTATGCCGCCGCCCGACTCGCACAAAAAACCGCTCTCACCCGCGCAACGTGCGCTCCTCAAGCGCTGGATCGAACAGGGCGCTGTCTACCAAAACCACTGGGCCTTCGAGCCCGTCGCCCGCCCCGCCCTCCCGTCCCCCTTGGCCGGTGCCAAAGAAAACGGCGGCGCGATTGATCACTTCATCGCCGCGAAACTCAGCCGCCTCCAACTTACCCTCGCGCCCGAAGCCCCGCGCGAAGCTCTCCTCCGCCGCCTAACCCTCGATCTCACCGGACTCCCGCCAACTCCGGCCGAGCTCGACGCCTTCCTCGCGGACTCCCCGTCGACCACCGCGGCAACTTCCCCCTCTGCCACGTCGACTCGCCGCGAAGCGGCGTTCGACCGCGTGGTCACGCGGCTCCTCGCCTCCCCGCGCTTCGGCGAGCATTTCGCGCGCACCTGGCTCGACGCCGTGCGCTACGCCGACTCCCACGGCCTCCATCTCGACAACGTCCGCACCATCTGGCCCTACCGCGACTGGGTCGCGGCGGCCTTCAACCGCAATTTGCCTTTCGATCAATTCACCATTGAGCAACTGGCCGGTGATTTGCTGCCCAATCCGCGCATCGATCAACTCGTCGCGTCCGGCTACAACCGCAACCACCTCACCACGTCCGAAGGCGGTTCCATCGAGGAAGAAGCCGAGGCACGCAATAATATCGACCGCATCAACACCACCGCGACCGTCTGGCTCGGCCTCACCGCGGGCTGCGCGCAGTGCCACGACCACAAGTTCGATCCGATTTCGCAGCGCGACTATTACTCGCTCGGCGCCTTCTTCAAGGGCCTCGCCGACCGCGTCTGGGACGGCAATATCCCCAAGCCCGGTCCACTGGTCGTCCTCGGCGACGCCACAGTGCAGGCCCGTTTGAACGCCATCGACGCTGCTTTTCCTCCGCTCGCTGCCGCACTCTCCGCTAGGGCCGAGGCCGCCGAAAAAGTTCAGAAAGAAAAAGAGAAATCCAACGAAATCGCCGAAGTCGTGGCCAATGTGGCCAAGGTCGACACCGACGACGACACCGACACGCTCTCACCCGCGAAGCCGAAACCGACTTCCGCCAAGCGCACCACCCCCGTCAGCTACGAAGTCGTCTGGGCCGAGGACGCCGATACACCCTACGCGATCAACTACGGCAAAGCTGCACCCGCCGGCGAGTGGCGCACGGGCCACGGCGTGCCTGTCGTCGGCGGCCAGCGCGCCCTGCACCTCGAAGGCAGCCAGAAACGGCCGGTCGATTTCGGCGGCGGCGAGTTGCTGCTCATCGTTCGCACGACCGCGAAAGCGTTTGCCTATTTTCAAGCCGATGCTGCTCAACCGCCACGCGCCGTGAGCCTCCAGTTTATCAGCGAGCAAAAAACCAAACGCGTGATTTGGGGTGATCCCGCCGCCTTTGGCCCCGAGGTGGCGAAGGACGCCATCGTCGCCGGCCCGATGCCCGCCCCCGGCGCCTACACGCGGCTCGAAATCGACGCTTTCGTCACGGGCCTCGCGAAAGACAAGCCCTACTCCGGACTCCTCATCGCACAGAGCGACGGTGCCGGGTGGTGGGATCACATCGGCACCGCCTGCACCAGCCCGAGTGCCGCCGTCGATCCCCTGCTGAGCTCCGGCGCGTGGGTTACCGGGCTACGAAATTTTGGCCGCGCCGAGGCAGGCCTGCCGTTACCGCACGAAGCAATTTTCCTCATCGGGCTTTCGGGCACACAGCAGACGACCGAGGAGAAGGCACGCGTCGTGCAATTTCACCGCGACTTCGTTATGGGCCCACTCCGCGCGACCCTTGAGCCTGAGGCCAACGCCGCTCGGCGGCTACTCGTCGAGCGCACCCACTACGAAACCACGCTACCCTCCTCGCTCGTCTCCCGTGAACTCGCCACGCCGCACCCCGCGCCCATCTTGCTCCGCGGCCAATACGACAAACCCGGCGAACTGGTCACCCCCGCCACGCCCGCGTTTCTCCCACCGCTGGCCGCGACCAGCGCACGTCCCTCCCGCCTCGACCTCGCGCGCTGGCTCGTTGATTCAAAAAACCCCCTCACCGCGCGCGTCATCGCCAATCGTTTTTGGCAACAGCTCTTTGGTGCCGGCCTCGTCCGCACGCCCGGCGATTTCGGCACGCAGGGCGATCCCCCGACGCACCCCGAGTTGCTCGACTGGCTCGCCAGCGAACTCGTGCGCACCGGCTGGGACGTAAAAGCCTTCGTTCGCCTGCTCGTCACCTCCCACGCCTATCGCCAAGATTCGCGGGTCACGCCGGAACTCCTCTCGCTCGATCCCGAAAACAAACTGCTCGCCCGCTCCTCGCGCCTCCGCCTCGACGCTGAAGTTCTGCGCGATCAAGCGCTCGCGCTCGGTGGTCTCCTCCGCCCCGAAATCGGCGGCCCGCCGGTCCGCCCCTATCAGCCGATCAACATCTGGGAACCCGTCGCCTTCGGCGGCAGCAACACCAAAACCTACGTGCAAGACCGCGGCCACGCGCTCTATCGCCGCAGCCTTTACACCTTTATGAAACGCACCGCACCCGCACCGGCGATGTCTACCTTCGACGCCCCGTCCCGTGAATTCACGTGTGTTGCCCGCACCCGCTCCAACACCCCGCTGCAAGCCCTCGCCCTGATGAATGACGTCCAGCACGTCGAGGCCGCCCGCACCTTCGCCGAGCGCCTCCTCGCCGAAAAATCCACCGACGCACTCCGCCTCGCCCTCGCCTTCCGCAGCGTCACCGCCCGCGAACCGGACCCCACCGAGCGCCAACTCCTGACCCACTCGCTCGCGACCCACCGCGCCCATTTTTCCCGCGACACCGCCGCCGCCGAAAAAATCCTCACCAACGGAGAATCGAAATCCGTCGCCATCGCACCCGCCTCCGAAATCGCCGCTTGGACGATGGTCACGAACCTCCTGCTGAACCTCGACGAAACCGTCACCCGAAATTAACGTAAGGCGAGGTCTCCGACCCGCCCTCCACGCCACTCACCGCACCGTCGCGCTCGCCTTCCCACCTCGATGAATCCCGCCCACGCCTACCTCAATCAACTTACCCGCCGCCAATTTTTCAACGGCGCCGGCCTGGCGATGGGCGGCCTCGCACTCAATTACCTCGCACCGCGCCTCGGCGCGGCCGCCCTGGCTCCGCGTCTGTTTCCACCGCTCGGCGGCTTTCCTCATTTCGCGCCAACCGCCAAGCGTATCATCTATCTCCATATGAACGGCGGGCCGTCGCAGCTCGACACGTTCGACTACAAACCCGCCCTTCAGCCCCGTTTTCAGGAGGACTTGCCCGAATCGATCCGCAGGGGCCAGCGCATCACCACGATGACGAGCGGCCAGACCAAATTCCCCGTCGCGCCCACCCTCTTTAAGTTTGCCCAGCACGGCCAGAATGGTGCTTGGGTCAGCGAACTGCTCCCGTGGACCGCCAAGGTCGTCGACGAGATCGCCATCGTTCGCTCCGTCCATACCAACGCCATTAACCACGATCCGGCATGCACGTTTCTCATGACCGGCAGCGAAATCCCCGGTAAAGCGAGCCTCGGTTCCTGGCTCTCCTACGGCCTCGGCAGCGAGAGCAACAACCTGCCCGCGTTCGTCGTGCTCACGCCTAAATTCTCCCCGAAGGTCGCCGCCCAAGCGCTCTTCACGCGCATGTGGAGCAGCGGTTTTCTCCCTTCCACCCACCACGGCGTCGCCCTCCGCGCCCAAGGCGATCCGGTGCTGTTCCTCGATAACCCCGCTGGCGTCGATGCCACCGCGCGACGCGCGATGCTCGACACCCTCGGCGAGTTCAACCACCTAGCCGCTAAGCGCCACGGCGACCCCGAGACGCTCACGCGGATCGCCCAATATGAAATGGCGTTTCGCATGCAGACGAGCGTGCCCGAGCTCACCGATATCAACGCCGAGACGCCCGCCACGCTCGACCTCTACGGACCCGCCGTGAAAGAGCCCGGATCCTTCGCGGCGAGTTGCCTCCTCGCTCGTCGGCTCGTCGAACGCGGCGTCCGTGTCGTGCAAATCAACCACCGCGGCTGGGACCAACACGGCACGCTTCCCGAGCACTTAAAGATTCAATGCTTGGATACAGACCGTGGTTGCTACGCCCTCATCGCCGACCTGAAGCAACGCGATATGCTCAAGGATACGCTCGTTGTCTGGGCCGGAGAATTCGGCCGCACCGTCTATTCGCAAGGCACGCTCACGCGCACGAACTACGGCCGTGATCACCATCCCCGCTGCTTCAGCGTCTGGCTCGCCGGTGGCGGCGTGAAAGGCGGCGGCGTCCACGGCGAGACCGACGATTTCTCCTACAACATCGTCCGCGATCCGGTCAGCCTCTTTGATCTCAACGCGACGCTGCTGCACTGCATGGGTATCGACCACGCGAAATTCAGTTTCAAATCGCAAGGCCTCGACCAACGCCTCACCGGTGTCGAGCCCGCCCGCGTCGTCCGCGAGATCCTCTCCTGATTTTCCTTGCCGTAGCCGCGAGCCGAATACAACAGCCCGCTTCGTGAGAGGCCGGAAGCGAAGGCGGGAAGCCACGGTAGCGGGAAGCCCCACAAAGCTCCATTTGTTCCGCTGCGCCGTTTTCTCACCACACGCCCACACCCCCTTCGCTCCTGTCGCCTCCCTAAAAAGCAGCGTCATATCAATCGCCCAACAGACTCTGACTTTGATTTGCCGGGTAGCCGCGAGCGCCAGCGAGTGGTGATTCGTCAACTCGCCGGCGCTCGCGGCTACCGAAAAGTCCAGAGTCCAAA
>SXGR01639276.1_pt1 | contig 22904 bp, 27 predicted proteins | sample 3174711 | NCBI WGS metagenome assembly SXGR01 (sample SAMN11356860, study PRJNA531348) | freshwater metagenome | isolation source: freshwater sample F1-60 | place: China: Fuxian Lake, Yuxi | collected 2017-12-25 | reverse complement strand
TATTGTTCCAATGACTTTTCCCATGAATGTTCCGTACATGTCTTTGACGTTTTTACCGATGATATCGATATCGTCATGTGTCATGGCTTAAGGTTTAGAGATTTGTATAACCGACAAAGTGTGAGAAAGGTTACTAGTTTTGGTGAGATTATTTTGACAGCAATCAAGTTGAGACATATTTTAGAAAATAAAAACAATCAGCCTCAAAAAAGATGTCTTTGCCTAATCAAAACTCTTAATTTCAGAGAGAAAATCAGATTAACTGTAAAACATGGGACTCAAAGCAGAAGATAAAACAGAATTAGAAAACTTGCTGAAAATAGCAACAAGCCAAATTCCCAAGTATTTCAATCTAATAAATTCAACAAAGGAAAGATGGGAAATTAAAAACATGCACGAATGTATTTTTGGCATGGTCTTTGAAAAGTACATTCATGATTCTGGCCAATATTTAACGAACAAAAGAATTGATGAAAGTCAACCAAACACAGTTGAAAGCACAATGGAGTTATTTGATGCAGGAATTGAAATTTTCAATGACCATGTAACAGACATCAAAAGACAAATCTATGAAAATTAACAATTAATTTTCTTAAAACCGTAAACACTAGTTTGAGAAAACTAACCAATGTTGGAATAATTTTTGATTCATCTTTGGAAAAACATAGTCTCTAATTTTAATTCTATGAGCAAACTGGAATATTCTGAATGGCAAAATGAAGAATTTTACAAATTGGCAAAAATGAGTGTAACTGAAATCAGAGAGTATGTATACAATAATTATCCCAGATCAAAAGCAAATTTTTTTATGAAATACAAATTGCCACAATATAGAATATTTTTACCTAGTTTTAAAGAGACAAATACAATATGGAAAAAATAATCTAATTTCAAAACTGGATATCAGGTCATTGCTCTAAATAGTCTGTTTTATTTACTACACTTATGATTACTGGTGCTCCAAAGTATGTAATGATCGTATTTTTTAGTTTAGGAGTATTATTATTTGGATTTTCTTTATGGGCACTCTACTTGACAGATATTCCTCAAGAGCAATTTCAAAATGACCCAAGATTTGAAGAAGAGTACATAAAATATTATGAGTGGTTATCTATGTTTGGCATTGTTCTAATAATAATTGGTGGAATCATTGCTGCACTAGGTCGTAAAATGACAAAAAAATAACTGCAAGATTACATTAAAAAATAATCACCAAAGTGGCAGAATTATCATTTATCTAGATATGGAATCAATCCACCAGTACTTGCAATAGTTATGGCATTAATTTCATTTGAGATATTTGAAAGATCATTCATTTTGATACTTCCATCCATTATAGTATACAATGTATCCCCAATGTACATAGATCTTGCAGGCATGTAAATGGAGTTATAATTACTACCAGAGTAATGAGATATCAAACCTTTTTTTACAAATCCATCATTGTCAAATCCATAAACAAAGAATCCATTCCATTGAACATACTCTGAACCAGTCTTTGTGTCACCAAATACTGCCTTGATTTCACCCTTGATAGGAATTGACATTACATCTTTTTGCTTGTCTAAAAGCAGTGATTTATGGCTGTACAGTGCTTCAGAATCAACAGAACTGTCACCGATTACAACAGTGTCAGTTTCCTTTGGATTTTTAAAATCAGATACGTCAAACATAGATATCTTTACACCATTAGTTTGAACACCTCCCCATTCGTTTACTTTTGTATCTCTGCCAATTCCAATTATGTGATCTTCATCATATGGTTGCAAATAATTTGAAAATCCTGGAATCTTTAATGCTCCTAAAATCTTAGGAGGATCTGCAGAAAGATCAATTACAAAAAATGGATCAACCTGTTTGAATGTAACAAGAAATAGTTTATCGCCCATAAATCTTGCAGAGTAGATTCTCTCATCAGGAGCTATTTCGGTTAGACTACCAACCTGACTTAGATTCTCATCTAATACATAGACATTACTTGATGACATAGAACCAGTTCTTGAAAAAGACTCTGACGTAGTTGCGATTCTAAATCGATTTCCACTTTCATCCATTGAAAATTGGTTTAAGACATATCCTGGAACTTCGGAATTTGCAACATATTTGAGATTGCCATTATCTAAGCCAATCTTGTGAATTACAGTTCGAGATACATCAGATTGTATTCTTGCATCATATTCTTCTAGTGCAGTTTGGATTTGGGTAAACAGCTTTTCTTTTTCATCTTTTGGTAGTGTGTTGTATGTATCTTGTAGTAGGTTTGAAACTTGAATCCATTTTGCATATGCATCAAGGGCTACATCATTTTGAATTATTCGAATTTTATCTTGAGCATCTTTAGGCAACAATGGAACAACAACGTCAAAGAATCTATCTTTACTCATCGTATCATAATAGTTGTATGGAAGATTTTTTTGATATGTGATGTACAGATTGTCTTCAGAAACATAAATTGTGTTAGAGTATCCCATCAAAAATGTCTCAGAAGTTTGTAGTTTTCCATATACATCAAATGCAGTTACAGTGTTAAATGTGTAAGATGGTTCTGGATTTGGAAAACGATACACATCAGGCAAAATAAGAGAAGAGCCTTCCATTATTCGTGGCAATATAGGATTGGTGTAATCAACTCCAGAATTGGTTACAAGATAAACAATGTCATCAATCATTCTAGAATTTACATAGCTTCCGCCAACTTCATATTTTGTCACAGTCTTTGGATTTTCTCTATCAGATACATCAAGTATAGTTGAAAATGTTTGTGGAGTGTAAATTGGATACGGTGCAAAATCATATTGGGCTATGCCATAAGTTTGACTAGAGCCATAATAGAAAATCACTAATTTGTCACCATTTAGAAATATGTTTTCAAGATTTTGCTGCTCAATATCTAGGGCAATTTTTAGAACAACTTTGGCATTTTCTGCAGGATATGCATCGACAATTGTGAGCCAGTTTTGATTTACAATGTATAGATATTTGCCATCAGTTTTGATGTAATCAGGTTCGTCCACATTCTTTACTTGGACATTGGTACCAGAAAAGTCTGGGTAAGTATCAGATCCTGCATTTTGAGATTCTTCAGAAACTGCCATATCAGGAGCAGATAGTAGAGGTCCTTCTGGAATTGTCATTGTAGGTATTGAAGCACCCTCACGAAATGAGCCATCATCCCTACGTATCGGGTAAAAATCATACTGTTGATTTTGGTTATCTTTTAGAAATTCTTTAATTTCATCATAAGAGGAAAATTTGATCAGTCCATCTTTTTCTTCAAGCGTGCTTGGTAGTTTTTCTTCAAATACATTCTCTTCAGCTTCGAATGGTTGTGATTTTTCTGGTGATTCTGGATTTAATGTAAATGAAAATGCCGCAGCCCCAACTATTATTATTGCTGCAATGATTCCTGCTAAAATTTTATTATCCATGTGTTAATCTACAAATTTACTATGGATGAATCTATTTAGGGATTACTTCAAATTCATTTTAACGAAAAGTCTTTTCTACTCTAATTTTTAAAAAAACTAAAATTCAATAATTTTTTGATTCTGATATTTCAAAATAAAATGCTACCAAAATTTCCACCAAGGTTTAGCCTTTGGTATCTCAACAAGAGTACATACTCCATCAATTAACTTTGTTCCTTTTCCACAAATTCCAAATTGGGGTTTCTCAACTTTTGGAGTATCAGTTTTTGGTGTATCAATTTTTGGGGTATCAGTTTTTGGTTCAGTTAATCCAACTGCCTCATAAATTGAAGAGTATTGTGGGAAGTTTGTATCAAACCATTTTTTGTAAGTTGGTTCTTTGTTGTATCTATCAACATATGATTGTGGATCTTTTGATTTATCAACAAATGATGCCAATCCTTTTGGCTCATCTAATCCAACTGCCTCATAAATTGAAGAGTATTGTGGGAAGTTTGTATCAAACCATTTTTTGTAAGTTGGTTCTTTGTTGTATCTATCAACATATGATTGTGGATCTTTTGATTTATCAACAAATGATGCCAATCCTAATTCTGTAGTTGGTTCAGGTTCTGTAGTTGGTTCAGGTTTATTCAGAACATCATTTACAGTAATTGTGACTGATTGTCTATCAGTTAATGAGCCTAAAGTTACAACTATATCAAAGACATATGATTTGGCACCTTGTGAATCACTTGGGGTCCATGTAAACATGCCATTATTAGAGTTAATTTTTGCACCTAGTGGAGGGTTTTTGTCCAGACTAAAAATAATACCAGATAATGTTGTATCAGTTACTTTGGCAGCGAACGACAAAGGCTTTCCTTCATCGATAGTCAGTTTACCTAATGGATTCAACTTGAGAGTTGTCACAGCAGTAGATGAAACTTCATTTGATGCAGCACTTGTACCTGCAGAATTTATTGCATAGACTTTGTATGTGTATTTTGAATTTGCAATAAGATTGGTATGTGAATATGTCGTGGCAGTACTTTTTGTATCTTCTACTAATGTCGAATTAGTTCCAGTATCTTTTCTTACTTCAATTTTGTATCCAGTGATAGGAGAGTTACCATCAGATGTTGGTGGACTCCAAGAGAGATTAATTTGAGTAGAAGATGTTGTCGCAGTTAATTTTATTGGTGGTGTAGGAATTGTAATTGTTGTAATAGTAGAAGAAGGTGTAATTGAAGATACATCAACAGATGTTGTTTTAGGAGTAGCAGAAGCTGTATTTGATTCTCCTGTAGCGCCAACGCTAAGATTTGCAGTAACTACAAATGAGTATGTTTTGCCAGTTTCAAGATTACTTGCAATAAAAGTAGTTGTTTTCCCATTTGTTGAACCTAATGCGTCACCATAAGTATCAGTTGCAAATACACGTTTAATTTCATACCCACTAACTGGAAGACCAAATGTATCTAATGGTGGATACCATGAAAGTCTAATTTGAGAAGGGGAGATAGCAGTTGCAGTTAATCCTGCAGGGACTTTTGATATTGCAGGTTTTACAGATGAAGCAGACGACGGACTACTTGGTCCTTGTGAATTTATTGCAGACACTTGGTAAGAGTAAGTCTTGGTAGAGTCCAAACCATCATGGAGAAATGAGGTAACGGTACTCTTTGTGTCTGCAGTTATAGTAGTATAACTGGCAGTGCCTACCTTGAATTCAATTTTATAACCAGTTACGGCAGTCATGTTCGCAGTCAGAACAGGTTCATCCCAGGTAAGAAGAACAGATTTTAGCGAAATTGGCAATGCCTTGAGATTTTTTGGAGAACTTGGTACTAACGAGGTGGAATTGGCTGCAAATGCCTGAAAGTGCTCATCAATACCCTCAACTTTTAGCAAATCATTTGCCACATCTAATGTAAGCCCAGAAACAGATACGATGCCAACTAGTAACAATAGCCCAAAACACACACCAGATAATTTTTTATTCAAAGTACAGACTTTCAACTAATTTCAAATTTAATAAATAAGATAATAAATTTCACTACCTATTTGATCAATTGGGATTAACAATTGTTACAGAAAATTAACACTTTGGCATATTATTAAATTTAAAAGACACATATGATAATATCTCACATCGTGTCTAAACATGGATGAAGTTGGAAGTAAGTGGGCAAATAGATTCATAATTGCAGCTATTCTTCAAGGGGGAGTAATTACAGCAATGTCAATAGTAATTGTTGCAATACAAATGACATATACTCAAGTAAACATAATACAGTATCTATCGTTATCTTTTGAAGGTACTGCAAAATGGTTCTTTTTAGGAATCATATTTTATTTGATTGTAGTACTGGCAGTGGCAGTATCTGCGTTATTTTACAGTCATCTTGAAATCACCTTAAAGAAAAAATTCTCCAAAGCATCAAACATGATGGCGGCAATTCACCTAATAGGAATGAATGTCGGAGGTGCAGGAGCAATGATAACAATGGCATTTGCAGGATTGGCTGGAACTGGATTAATGTCAATATTTACAGAAGGAAAATTAGGTCCAAAATATCCTGCCATCATGGATTCGTTCATAGAGCCAATTGGTGGATTTATCGCCATACTTGCATTAGGTGTAATATGTGGAGGTATGGGTTTCATATTGGCATTTAGAAGCAAATAGATTTTATTTATTCGTGTTTTGCAGTTTTTGGTTTTCGCAGCAATGAACCCACAATGACTGTAGTTAAAATGATAAACACGATCATTAACGAGGTCACAGTTGGGATATGATAAATATCAGAGATTATCATTTTTGTTCCAATAAACAACAACAATACAATCAAACCAGGCTTGAGATAATGGAATCTTTCCATCATGCCACCAATTAAAAAGTACAGTGCTCTCAAACCTAAAATTGCAAATACGTTTGATGTGATTACTATGAATGGGTCAGTTGTTATTGCCAAAACTGCTGGGATGGAGTCCATGGCAAAAACCAAATCAGTCAATTCAATAATTGCAAGAGCAACAAGTAATGGCGTAGCATGCATTATTCCATTAATTGGCACAATGAACTTGTTTCCAACTAGACTCAGATTAACAGGCATGAATTTTTTCAGAAATCTAACTGCAATGTTTTTTTCCAGTTCGATTTTCTTTTCTTCTTTTTGCATGATCATTCTAATTGCAGTATACCAAAGCAATCCACCAAAAATATAGATCATCCACTGGAAGTTCTCCAATAAGGATGCACCAACTACAATAAGCACTATTCTCATTGCAATTGCACTAAGAATTCCATATGATAGAACTCTGTGCTGATATTTGTGAGGAATTCCCAAAGTAGAAAATACCAACAAAAACACAAACATGTTATCTACACTAAGTGATTTTTCTAGAGCATACCCAGTGACAAACTCTATCATCTTATCATTACCAAGTGTAAAATAGATAAAACCAGCAAAAACACCTGCAAGAGAAATCCAAGTAAGAGTCCAACCAAGTGCTTCTTTGCTAGACATTACATGTTCTAATTCAGTGGATGTGGTTTTGCTTAGTTTTCTTTTAATTTTATGAAATACCCCAAGATCGATCGCGATTGTGACTGCTAGAATTACAAAGAACAGAATCCAAAGCTCTATTGTAACAATAGATGAATCTGCTGTAGCAACACTTGACTCGGGGGACAAATTGATTCATTTCGTTTAGGTTGTGATTATAAATCAATCTTGAGATCCAGTGATTTGAACAATGTAATTTCTAGAGTCTAAAGTGGATCTGTTGCCCATCCCCTTTCAAATAATTGGGTTTTTGTCTCTGGTTTGACACAAGCCGGTGAACCGTCACTGTTTTTTATAATCAATACAAGCGTAGGCTTACAGTCAACCATATCAGGGGAGATACCGTGCTTTGATTGCTTTAACGGCGATAAAATTTCATTTGTAATTTTAGATATTCCAATTGTTGCAACATATTCTTCAGTTATGTCCTTTGTACTGATAGGATATGGTAAGACGTCAATTAAGGCAATTTCATATGAATCCACATGAAAAGTGGGTGATTCACTAGTAAGAATTATTGTTTGATACTGGGTTTGGTTGTAAATACGAAGAGTGACAGAAGCACGCCCCTCCCAAATGCATGTCACATCTGATGGACATCTCGAGTCTTCTATTTCTAAAAATTCCACATCAAGTGTATCAACAGATAATGTCTGATGCAGTTTTATCATAAAATGGTCCATAGAAACAGCACTGTCTGATTCTGCATATGATAATCCTGCAGTACCAATCAAGAGCAAAAAAAATATTGTATATTTCATTACTTGATTAGGTAAATGATTAGAAGTTCATAAGGTCTTCTAATCTTTTGTAAATAGATTGATGATGTAATGGTCGAGAAAACATCAACGCATCTATTGAGTCAGATTATCTAAATTAGAATAAAAGACTCGCGTAGAAATTATCAGTATGAACTAAATACTAAATGAGGTAGAAAAGTGTAGAGATTTGTTACGGTTACATTTTATGTAAACAAGAAAAAATGTAGATCCTGAAAATATGAAAATGTAGAGATTTGTAAGAAAGTGTTATACCTAACAGATAAAATCATGGGATGATCTGTTAAACCTGACACTTTACATGACACTATCTGTCAGATTTTATGCGTAAAAATACCCGAAATGCTTATTTTAAAATTCAGATGAAAATAGTAAACAGCATGATTCAGAGAGAAGAACTAGAACAAATTTTGAATTTTGTAGCAAAAAGATGGGTGGATATCACAAAAGAACCAAACAACAAAGCCATGGAAACACTGCCAACTAATTTTTGGATGAACTCAGTTGGCGGCAAAGCAGGAAAAGGAAGATGGGTGACTGCACTAATGTATACCGAAAACGAATCAGATGCAAATGCATTCAAAGAAGTACTATTAAGATGGCAGACAAAAGGTATGGAAAAAAATCAAGCCCCCGATCTGATACAAATTGGAAAAAAGAAATAGACTATTAATAATTGGAAAACTTGACAACCGTATTGTCAGAATTTTCAATTAAAGAAAAAAAGATTCTTTCTAACCATTTTTCAAATGCAGAGGACAATGTCTTTGCAATAATTACACCAAGACAAGTTGACCGAGGTGCATTGATGTCAAGATATAGCAGAACAGACAAAAGCATGCGTAGAATATTTTTAGATGAATTTTTACAAAATAAAAATAGAGGAGAGGAATTTTACAATCGTGTATTATTAGAATATGGCGATGATTCAGTTGCAGAATTAGGCGAAGCCCAAATTGCAATTGAGGGGCTCTCAAATATCGCAGTCAAGAAAATAGAGGACAGACGAATAGGATTATCGTATTTAGAAAAATCATCAAGATATGTAGCATGGAATAAAAAAACAAACGGACAGTACAGATTCTACAGAGAACCAGTTTTAATGAAATCAAAATACGGAGATTTGTATGTAGACACATGTAATTTTTCATTTGATGTTTATTCAAAAAATATAGAACCCATGATAAAATACATACGAGAAAAATATCCAATTGAAAAATATACTTTTAAGGACTCAAAAGATGGAGCAGAAAAATCATTTTCTAAATTAAAAGAAGAAAGCGACATAAAATCTGCAAACATGATCTACAATGGGTCTACAAAAGCAAAAGCACTGGATATTCTTAGAGGTCTTTTACCAGCATCTACGTTAACTAATGTAGGAATCACAGGAAACGGACGCGCCTTTGAGTATTTACTTACAATACTTGCATCATCAGAGCTCAAAGAAGAGCAGGATTTAGCCTCAAAAATCAAAAAAGAGCTTGATACTACCATCAAGGCTTTTGTGAGAAGAGCAGATGACAAATATGGAAAAGCGTTCCAAAATTACCTACAACAACTAAAAAAGACATCAAAGATTGTAGCAAAAGAGATTAAACCAAAAAAGACTACAGGAGCAAGAACTCTACTAGTCGATTATGAATCAGAAAAAACAGCTATAGACAAAATAATTACAAGCATAATCTATGAGCAATCTCCAAGTACATCATACGATAGTATAATGCAACAAGTAAAAAAAATATCAGACGAAAAGAAAAGAAAAATAATTAATACATTTACAAATTTGCGTAAAAATAGACGTCATAGACCATCAAGGGCATTTGAAAGTGTATACTATACATTTGATTTACTAAATAATTTTGGAATGTTTAGAGATTTTCACAGACACCGAGCACTTACATTGGAAAGACAGTTACTAACTACAGATCACGGATATAATATTCCAAGTGAAATCAAAGTTTTAGGAATTGAAAAAGACTATAGAGAATGCATGGAGAAAACAAAACACACATTTGATAAAATCAGAACAAAATATCCAGAGCAGGGGCAGTATGTTGTCAACTTTGCTTACAACTATCCATATTTTATGAAATTTAATCTCAGAGAGGCATGTCATTTGATAGAACTAAGAACTGTCCCACAGGGACATATTGATTACAGACGGGTTGCACAACAAATGTTCAAAGAAATTAACAGAGTTCACCCCAACTTGAGTAAAATAATGAAATTCGTGGATTTAAAAGAATATGACTTGGAAAGATTTGAATCAGAAAAAAGAACCGAAGAGAAAAGAAAGAACATTAAAAAATAGAAAATATTCTAATACATTCAAGCATAGATAGAGACATGGCAGATAAAATTGAAAAAACGCCCAAAGAATGGAAAGAATCATTGACACCTGAGCAATTTGAGGTGTGCATCAACAAGGGGACAGAGCCGCCATTTACTGGAAAATATTACAATAATAAAGAAAAAGGCACTTACAAGTGCGTTTGCTGTGGAGAGCCATTATTCAAATCAGACACAAAATATGACTCAGGCTCTGGATGGCCAAGTTTTTGGCAACCTCTCTCAGATGAAAAAATAGAATACATATCAGATACGGATTATGGTATGGTACGCACAGAGGTAAACTGTAAGAAATGTGGCGCACATTTAGGTCATGTTTTTGATGACGGACCAAAACCAACCAATCTAAGATACTGCATTAATTCAATTTCGCTTGACCTTGACAAAAATAATGAGTGATTGGCCATTTGTGGGCATATAGCATTCAAAAATTATTAATAAAACACAATCAATGATAAGAAAATCGAAGAGAAATGAACAATAACAAATCAGAAAGGAAAGAAGGAATTTGAGAATAATACTTTGTGGATTTGGCGTTGTTGGTCAAAGCTTGGTGAAATTATTTGATTCCAGATCAGAGGATCTATATGCAAAATACGGATTAAAACCACGAATTGTAGGTGTATTTGATAGCAAAGGTAGTGCAGTAGATTCTTCAGGATTAGAATTAAACAGACTGATAGAAGTAAAGAAAAAGTTTGGAACCGTAAAAAATTATGCCAATACAAAAAACAGTATGTCAGGAATTGACATGATCAAGAATTTAGATGCAGATGTCGTAATTGAGACTACTGCTAGTAATTACAAAGATGCAGAACCTGGAATGACTCACATAATAACTGCAATGAAAAGAAGGATGCACGTAATTTCCGTAAATAAAGGTCCATTAGCATTAGCATTTCCCTCATTAATGGAACTAGCAACTTACAATCAAGTCATCTTCAAGTTCAGTGGTACAGTAGGTGGAGGAACTCCAATTTTAGATTATGCAAAAAATAGCCTAAGAGGAGAAAGAATAACATCATTTTCAGGAATCCTAAATGGAACAACAAATTATATTTTAACAAACATGGCAAATGGATTATCATTTGAAACTGCGTTAAAAGATGCTAAAGACAAAGGATATGTCGAGGCAGACGAATCATTGGATTTGGATGGCTTGGATGCAGCTGCAAAATTAGTAATTCTTGCAAATTGGGTAATGGATATGAAAGTGACAATGCCAGATATCAACTGTAATGGAATTCGTAATGTGACTACAGACGACATCAAAAAAGCAAAGAAAAACAATTGTGCGGTAAAATTAATTGCTTCATGTAATAAAGAGCTTGTAGTAGAGCCAAAAGAAATATCCGTAGATGATCCATTATGTGTCAATGGAACATTAAACGCAATTGCATTTACATCAGAACATTCAGGTACTCAGACAATTATTGGGAAAGGAGCAGGTGGAATGGAAACGGCAAGCTCAATTCTTAGAGATTTGTTAGACATCAGACAAGAGATAGCAAAAATTTGAAATCCAATTTAATCTCAAAAAGTGAGACAGTAACACTACTAAAAACAGTCTCAGAAAAGTGGGGAATGGAATTTCCAAAAATAAAAAACCTCAAGGTACATCAGATTTCAGATGAAGCTCAAATAATCACAGGTCAGGGAATTAAGATTTTGAAGATTAATGATGAGTATTTACCATTTTTATCAGAAATACAGTTACTTGAAAAATTCCCTCATGTAACAGTAGACATGGGAGCAGTGAAGTTCATGTGTAAGGGCGCAAATGTGATGAGGCCTGGAATTAAAAGTCACAGTGAATTTGAAAAAGAAAAAACAGTTTGCATAATTGAGGAATCACAGCATAAGTTTTTGGCGGTTGGAAAATCACTTGTTCCAAGTTCAGAATTAGAAAGCATGGAAAAAGGAGAGGTGGTAAAAAATATGCATTACATTTCAGATAAATTTTGGGAAATAGGAAAGACTATCTACGATTAAGTTTACTAAATTTTTTCGGTGAATTCTTTGGTACCATCTTTGGTGATAACAAGGATGTCAAGTCCATCACCACTTGCAGAATCTCTTAGTGCTGCAGAACGAACAGCCCTTTTTGCCAAGTCTATTGCTTCTTCTTGAGTCATGTTGGGTTTGAATTGTGGATCTAAGACACCCAGTGCCATTTCAGCGCCGGTTCCAACTGCAGCATATTCATCGGGAAGAACAGAACCTAATGGGTCAAGTGTATACATGATAGGTTTGTCAACTACCCCACCTACTATTACCTGAGTCAATAATGGAAAGTATCTTCGTTCATACATCATATTTGACATCATTTTAGCGACGGTGTTTGGTGGAACGTCTCTTTTTAGTTCCATTTTTCTAATTTTTGCAAGTGCTGCAATTTGCAATGTTAAAATTTGCATATCAGCTACAAGGCCAGCACATGTTGCGCCCACTTTGGAAGTAATTGAAAAAGTCTTTTTTGTAGATTTGCTTACAAGGAAATTTCCAAATGCGATCCTTTTTTCACTTGCAAGTACTATTCCGCCATTAAAAGTAATTCCTACAGCCGTTGCGCCTGGCATGTACATAGACATGTTTGAAATGGTTCTGGAGCATAATAAAGGGCTTTCTCCTTTTTGATACAAGAAATTGGATAAAATATTTTATACAATAAAAAATTGAATAGCATATTGACTGAAGCCAGTATTCATCAAACAAAATTAAATGACATTACAAATTTGGGGCTCAGATCTGCAATAGGAGTAATTTTCATACTACATGGCTCAGGAAAACTAAATCCAGGATTTAGTGGATTTCTAACAGGACAATTAGGATTTCCTCCAGAGATGCAAATACCAATTGCATTAGCTGAAATGATACCTGGTATACTACTGATTGTAGGTGTCCTTACACGAATCTCCGCATCTATGTTAGCTATTGTAATGTTGGGTGCAATATTTTATGTCAAAAAAGCAGCCAACATAACTGGAGAAGGCGGATTTGAGTTCGATCTAATACTACTTGCAGGAGCATTGGTGGTAATTGCTGCAGGTCCAGGAAAAATATCACTTGCACACATTATCAAAAAATTACCGAGATGTCTTCACTAGTCTCTTCCGAATTTTTCCAGTACAAGACAAATACATTTTGTGGTTTTTTTCAATAAATCAATTCTAGCAAATTCATTTGGAGAATGGATACGAGAAAACATGTAGGTGCTGCCAACTGAGATACAGGGGGCATTCAACACTTTTACAAAAGAATGCATCGGACCAGTACCAGCATTTGAAACATTAAGAATCGATTTTCCAAATACTTGATCAGCTGCCTCTTTGACTTTGGATACAAACGGATCAGATGAGCTTGTTCGTGCTGCTGCTTCGCCATGAAAGACTTTGATTAGTACATCACCATACCCTTTTGATTTCAAATGTTTTTTTAATCTGAGAACTTGTTTTTTAGGATCCATTTTAGGAACTAGCCTAAAGTCAATTTTGACTAGTGCTTCACCGGGAAGTACTGTTTTTGCGCCATTTCCAGTATAGCCTGAAACAAATCCGGCAATATTACAAGTCGCACCACCAACTAGAGCCTTTTTAGCATTCAGTCCATGCATGTTTCCTACAAAGGATTTGATTCCAAATTCTTTTTTGAATGATGTTTCATCAAAAGGTTCTTTTGAGATTATATCTAAATCGCTTTTTGAAAGCGGTGTTACTTCTTTATACCAATCTTTAATGAGAATTTGTCCGTTGGAATCACGCAAGGTTTGTACAGCTTCAATTAATCGCCATGCAGGATTTTTTATCAAAACTGCCAAGCTTGAATGTGCGTCGCGGATTGATTCCTTTACAGATAATTCAACGTATAGCAATCCCTTCATTCCAAGTCCAATGATTGGTCTATTTTGTGAATCTACATAACCGAATTCCCAAATGACACCATCACATGAAAATTTCTTTTGATATTTTTTTAGATACTGATCAATGTGTGCACTGCCTGTCTCTTCTTCACCTTCAATCACGAATTTGACATTGCAAGGAACATCACCTGTAGTTTTTAGATATGCCTCAACTGCCTTTATTCTAGTGATTAATTCGCCCTTATCATCAGATGAACCCCTGCCAAAAATTTTGTTTCCTTTGATTTTTCCGCTAAATGGAGGATCATCCCAAAGATCAAATGGCTCGGCAGGTTGTACATCATAGTGATTATAAAACATCAAAGTCTTGTTTGGATTTTTCTTTGATTTTACTTCACCATATACTATAGGTGCGACATGTTTTAGTCGTAAAATTTCGGATTTTATTCCAGATGAATCAAGCATTTTTTTGACTAGATGTGCACATTCTTCAATTCCTTCATTTTTTGCAGAAACACTTGGTTGTCGAATTAGTGTTTGTAATTGAGAAATCAGACTATCCATATTGGTGTCAATATGCTTCAAAGGATGCATTTTACTCACACAATTCTATCAAAAGGTTTCATTGCATTTGGAAGTTCATCTAAGAGATCCATAGAGGTCATGTGCAATCCAAATTTCTTTTGAGTTGCTTTTCCTGCTAATCCATTGATAAAAGTTGCAGCTGCTGCAGACTCTAGAGCATTACGATTTTTTGCCAATATTCCTGCAACTAATCCAGACAAGACATCACCAGTTCCACCTACAGTCATCGCAGGGGTTCTTTTCTCATTAAGATATGTTGTAGTACCGTCAGAAATAATATCTGTTGCACCCTTAAGTAAAACAGTAATTCCATTATCTTTAGCATTTTTTTCAACTAATGCAATTCTGTCTTTTTTAGAATCAGGAGGCATAATGCCAAATAAGCGCTTAAACTCCCCGGCATGTGGTGTTACTACTACGTTTTTGTCAGGCAAAAGAGGCAGCACATCAGGGACAAGAGCACTTGCATCCAATGAAAGCCGTACGTCTCTATCCAAAAGAGATTTTATCAAAAGTGTTAAAGCGCCTCTTTCTTGCACTGCAAGCCCCATGCCAATTGTTGCAGAATCAAGTTTGTGTGGTAATGCACCAAGGAGTTTGTTAACAGCGCCACGTGTTAATTTTTGATCAACTAGAGGAATTACAATAAGATTAGGAGATATTGCACGAGTTGGTGTTACATTGACTTTAGGAACTGATGTGTACACTAGATCAACGCCACATCGTAATGCAGCAATTGAAGACAAGATAGGAGCTCCGTGATAGATGTAGCTTCCTCCAAGAACTAAAACAGTACCGTTATCACCCTTACGAGATTTTGCTTTTCGTGCAGGTATGAATTTTTTAACTGCTGTGATTTGAAGTAATTTTCTAACCAATACAAATACACTAAAGACTAGAGGAATAAATCTTGTTTTAATTTATGATATTATCTATTTTGAATCAGATTCTACATCTGGAACATCAGATTCATCAGATGTATCTGGTTTTTTCTTTGAGCCTCTGCCAAAAAATGCCTTTCTTGCATAGCAAAGGTATGTGGTATGACCTATCCCTTGAAAAGAGTGTCTAGTTTTTCCTTCGCGTGCTTCAATTGTTCTAATAATATGCTCAGTTGATTCAATATCTGTAAACTCGTTTTCAACTAGTGCAATAGTTAATTTTTCTAGTTGGTTCATGGTAGGACAAATTGCAAAAACAGAGCCGCTGCCTTTGAGCATTTTACGAACCTGTGGAAGTACAGTCCAAGGATCACCCAGATCAATTAAAGCTACATCGACTTCTTCAAGTGGCATTTTTTTTGCAGTCTTCAAATCTAGTTTTTGTTGCGTTACATATTTTGACATTCCAGCTTTTTTGATATTTTTTTCAGCTATTTTCATAAAATTCTCATCAACATCAAAAGTATAGACGTGTCCTCGTGGCTTTACAACGCTTGCAACAAATGATGTAAGGGAACCGCTGCCAGTACCAATCTCTAGAATTTTTTGGCCGCTTCCAATACCAGCCCTTGCAATGATATAACCAATGTCTTTAGGATATACTATTTGTGTACCATGTTGAAGTTTCATAACATAGTCATACATTGTGGGTTCGATAAGATAGACATACTTGTCTTTGTTGGTAATTAATCTAGAGCCGTATTCTTTTCCCATTGCATCAGCATGTTTGATTACACCTATGTGAGTATGAAGGGATTCATTTTTTGATATTTTAACAAGCCATTTTTTTGATTGATTAAAGTAAAATAGAACAGGAGAATTTTGCTTGATCTTTGCCATGAGTTTTTCCTAAAAATTTTAGATAAGAATCTATGTTTTCAGATATACTAGTCAAATATAGAATTATCAATTAAAAAATAGTTAAAGGAAGGAAATTATTTAATTTACTTTTCCTATATTCCTAGGATCCGGATTTCCACCAGAACTACACAGTTTGTCTCCACACACTTTGTGATTATTTTTGTGTCCATATGATTTTGGAGGAACTACACCTTCGCCTTTTGCTTTAAGAGCGGCGTCGGCTTCAACGATACTTACAGACATGGTTGCCAATGCAAAAATTGCAAAAATCGCAACAACTCCAAAGTATTTTGATGCTTGTTTCATACTCCATGTAGGGATTAAAGATAATAAATACATTAGAGATGACTTCAAAACAAGAATAGAACGATTATTTTAAAAATCGTTGATTTTTGTTCTATTTGCTCTTAGATTTGTGATTAATTCATTGCTTTGTTCTTTACGAATCTTGTTTACCATTAAGATGGTAGTGACCATAATTCAGTTTATCTTTTAGAAATATGAACAATAGTGTGTGTAAATTGAACAACTGAATTTCAGTTACTGCTGAAAATCAATCCGTATTCAATAAATACAGCAATTTGCTAAAGACAGCATGTCAAATATGAAATGTGTATCATGTGGAATAGGTTTCTTTTCCCCAACAGGGGCAGACAAATGTTCCAGATGTGCAGGAAATGAATCTCATGGAAGTGCAGGTCATGATTCTTGTGGCTGTGGACATAGTCACTAAATCATTTTTTTAATCCCTAGATTGATACAATAATCGTTTTTCATAATTTAAAAATAAAATGATTCAGATTCGATTAAAATTATGAAAGTTACAAAAATCACATTTTATCAGGGGCGACAATGCCAAGTAGTTCAAGTGCTTTTTCAAGTGTTAACTTGAATGAATTTACAAGACACAGACGAGAATTTTCTAATTTTTCATCATCTAATTCAAGCACTTTAACATGCTCATAAAAGGAATTAAAGGCCACAGCCAAATCATGGCAGTATCTTGCAATGACTTTGGGGGAGAGATTTTTTGCAGCATCCATCACAAAGATGTCAAACAAGCCAATTGTTTTTATCAAATCCAATTCAGATTTGTCATTTAATAAAGAAAAATCAACATCAATAGATGGGGTTCGGTGAGATTTTTCAATTATCCTAGATGCCCTTGCATGAGTATATTGTATGTATGGTGCAGTGTCGCCTTCCAAACTCAATGATTTTGTCAGATCAAATGTTATCATTTTATCCAAATCCTGTTTTATCATCTCATAGCGCAAAGTCCCAACAGATATCTGATGAGATATTTTTTCAATTTCAGAATCAGCCATTTCAGGGTGTCTTTTCCGAGTTTCTTCAATGGTTTTGGTTTTTAGCAAGTCATAAACAGAATCAGCATTGACATAGAGACCTTTTCTTCCAGACATCTGAGCTTGTTTTCCTTCAGTGTTTAATCCCAAAGTTTGCGCAGTGTCACCACTGAGTGTAACGGATTCATATCCAAGATGAACATATGCGTCTTCTGCAGATTTGAATTTAGACATTAATGCCGTGATGATTTTTTGAAGCCTTGCTTGCCTTGAATCAATAACGGTGATTACTTTTTCACCAGTAAAATTTTGTTTTGACTCACTACTGACTGCCAAAGTAGTTTGCCAAAGAATATGATCACCGGGTTGTATCTTTTCATATTTTTGGTAGTTGAAAGGATCCTCCAGTAGTCCCAATTTCCATGCAGCATACGGAATGTCCTTTGCAATGTATGTTGCAGTGCCATTACTTCGAACAATGACTTTGTCCTCTTCATTATTTTCTCCCCGTATAACCCAACATCCTACATTTTTACCATCATTTTCAAATTCTACGAGACACATTTCTTTGAGTTTTTCAAAGATTTTGCCCCATAGACCTGAGCGAATTATCTGCGATTCAAAATTCAGGCAGTCATAATAGACCCCCAAATTCCAACAAGTCTCTAGCTGATTTTCCAAAACACGACGTGTTATTTTATCAGCGAATTGAGCAGTTTCAGAAGTGCCATCTTCTAGTTCTTTGAGGATGTTTTTTCTAATCTCCTCCAAACTGGGATCTTTTTCATATTTTTCTGTAGTTTTGACATATACATCATCACCACAATAATGATCAAATTTTTTCCCCAAAGGAGGTTCTTGAGCAAATCCAAAGCGTCTAAAACCTACAATGATGTCGGCAACTTGTAAACCAGAATCATCAACATAATTGAGTATGTTGACTTTGTAATTAGATTTTTTCAAAATTCTAGCAATGGTGTCTCCGAGAATTATGTTACGTATATGACCTATGTGCAGAGCCTTGTTAGGATTTACACTTGTATGTTCTACTACGATTGTGGAATTTTCCCCCAAATCTATAGAGCCAAACTCATCTAAATCAGATTCAGATAAAATCAACTGGGTTAAGGTTTCCCAGTTAGCAAAAAAATTAAGATATCCAGATGGATGAGATTCTACATTAGATACAAGAGTGCTTGTAAGTTGTCGATATTTTTCAGATAGAATATTTGCAATTTCTTTTGGATTTTTTTTTAGATGTTTGGCAAGTAAAAATGAGATATTAGAGCTTACATCACCAAAACCGGGTTTTGCAGGTTCCACAGAAAACAAAATATCAGATACTGACAAATCATCTAGTATTTTATGAAGATTATTTTCAATTTCATCGATTAGGGATTTGAATGCCACTACTATACCTCAGATAATTTAGGTGCTAATTTATCTAGTGCTTCTATAACTCCATCACCAGATTTTGCAGACATGATCATTGTTGCCTGTGATTTTACATATTCAGATGAATTTCCCAATGCTATGCTTGTTTTTGCAACTTTGAATAAAGGAATATCAGTAGCACTATCCCCTATTGCTATCACGTCATCGCTGGAAATAGAGAGTCGTTTCATAACTTCTTGAAACCCAGTCCCCTTGTCAATTCCTCGTGAATTAATATGAAATGCGTATTGACTATCTGAAAGTAAAACATCCAAATTTTTCTCCAAAATCAATTTTTTTGCCAGTTCCAAGTCAAATGTTCTCTCCAATACAACTTCAGTCATTCGTGGAAAGACTGGTTTTTCTACAACATTGTCAATATTGTTTTTTATGATTTGAAATGCTTGCTGACATTGCTGTATGTTGCCAAGTAAAACATGCTCGTTTGTATCAATTGTGATACAACCGCCGTTCTCACCTACAGCGATTTTTGTAGTCCCGCCAAAGACTGACAACAAATACGCTTCAATTGAAGATCGGCCAGTTACAAAGATCACGTTATGGCCAATGTTTTTCATATGTCTTAAGGCAGAAAGTGCATCTAGATTGATTCGGCCAGCACCATTTTCAGTTATGGTACCATCTATATCCACTGCAAATGTTTTTGATTTCACACATGTACTGTTTAGAACCGAATAATATTTGCTACGTATTCCTTGCCTAAATTAAAAAATAATGAATATTTTTGATAATACATGTGAAATAAAAAAAGAGAAAGATAATTGAATTTAAATTGCTTTAAACGAAATTAACTTGAAATCTTACTTTCTATGTTTTGGCAGACATGCTTTACAATATACAGGTCTGTCTGGTTTTGGTTCAAAAGGTACTTTGTCTTCCTTTCCACAATCTGCACATGTGCAAGGATACATTATTCTTTCTTCGGACATGATTTATTATGAATTTCACTCCTTAAGTACCATCGTATTGTTGGAAAAAACAGAAACATGTTATCTTAAAAAGAGAAGCCGTAGATTAACAATCACCATAATTAAGATTATTTTCTGATCACAGTTATTGCCAGTTTCCATAATAAAGGCATTCAATAGTTATTAGCATCAGAATGAACAACATGGTGATGATTCACAAAATCCAATATTTTGAAGCTGAAAAACTATCTCAAGGAGTATTTCTTCAAGATGCAGTTAACGAGTTTCTTGCTCAAAAGGGTGAAAACATAATATCAGTTCATCCAGTAATGGGAAACACGTTATTAGTTCATCATAAAGAATAATTGATTTTTTTACAATTATTTTTTAAATTTCCAATATCAGTTTCAAATCCAAGTCAAATCTAAAAGAGTTGAGATTATCGTCGTTCTCGGATTTTCTGTTCTAAAATATCTATCAATTCATTAACCATAAAATCCCCATCGCGGACATGGCTAATTCCAGTAATAGTCTTTATTCTAGTCATTGTTTCAGCAGTGATTTGTAATTGAGGCATGCTTTACTAACAGTGCATTGTTATTTAAAGCAAAGAATTATTGCAGAAATAATCATTGAGGAGAAATTAGGATTGTTTTACACATTTGCAATCACAATCAAACATTCCTACTTTACCCATACATTGATCATGATGTTCATGATAACATTTGTCACAAGTAACCAAGTCACATATTTACGAATTGCCGAGATAAATACCGACGTAATTGGACAATCCTAAAAATTTCACAGTTATAATGAGATTCATCATATTACAGTAAGAGATGACAAAAAAGGGAGTTATAGAGGAGATTTTTAGCAAAGCAAGATTTGCAGATGATGCAAAAGCATACAAAATTTTCTACAGAGACTTTGAGAGACTAAGAGAAACAACATTACCAGAATTTATCAAAGAATCAAACAATTTTCAAACCATTCCAATCACAAGAATTGAGGTAATTAAGAAAAATCATAGGATTTTATTTGAAAAGAACAGTAAAAAGATTGAATAGATTTGGGAATTCCTGAAAAAATTAAAGCCATTCAAGATGAAATGGCAAAAACTCAGATCAACAAAGCTACAAACCATCACATTGGGTTACTAAAAGCAAAGATTGCAAAACTAAAACGAGAGCAAGAAGACAAAGAAATTCAAAAAAGTGGTGTAAAAACAGATGGGTTTGATGTCAGACGTGCAGGGGATGCCACGGTTGTATTTATCGGATTACCAAGTGTTGGAAAATCAACACTGCTAAACAAATTAACAGATGCAAAGTCTACAGTCGGCGCTTATCAATTTACAACTCTGACAGTAGTTCCAGGAATGATGGAATATCGTGGAGCTAAAATCCAAGTTCTTGATCTACCTGGAATTATCAAAGGTGCATCAAGCGGAAAAGGATTAGGTAAAAGAATACTGTCAGTCGCAAGAACTGCAGATTTGGTTTTACTTATGCTAGATGTTTTTCAGCCTTTTCACGAAGATGTATTGGTAAATGAATTAGGAAACATAGGAATCAGACTAAACAGGTTGCCCCCAAACATCACCATTGAAAAATCACCAATGGGTGGAATTGCAATTGCACAGCAAGTAAAACTAACAAAAATTTCAGAACAACATCTAAAAGATATTTTGCATATTTATGGAATAGTTAGTGCTAGAGTGGTCATCAGAGAAGATATCACATCTGAGCAATTAGCAGATCATATTGCCGGAAATATCAGTTACTCAAAATCACTTACGATTTTAAATAAGATAGACCTAGTAGATAGAGAATTTTTAGAAGATTTGAAAACAAAAATAAAATCAGAGGTAATAGAGGTTTCAGCAAACTCAGAAATCAACATAGAATTACTAAAAGAGAAAATCTATGATAAGCTTAACTTCATTAGAATATACATGAGACCAAAAGGTGGTGAAACAGACTTTAAAGAACCGTTAATTGCAAGAGAGGGAGACACAGTGGAAGACATTTGCAATAAACTGCATCGAAATATGAAAAAACAATTCCGATACGGTTTGATTTGGGGTAAGAGTGTAAAGTTTGGAGGACAAAGAGTAGGGTTAGATCACATTGTACAGGACGAAGATGTTTTAACAATAATTAAAACACGTGGAGCATAATTTTTCAATTTCAAATAACAAAATGGATCAAGATACAGAACATAGATGGTGTCATTATTGCATGGCAAAAACAAAACAGATTCTTGTTTTTCTTCCAGAAATGGCAACATACAAGCGTAGAAGACAGTACAAATGCACTATTTGTGGAAAAAAAAGTTGGTTACAAGGAAGAAGACCATCAGCTGAAAGTGTTTATTGAAATTTTTCCGATCAAAATTAAATTTGAAAAATAAAATTTCGTTGATAAATAGTAATCAGTTTGTGTAATTTTGTTTAGTCTAACTATAGAAAAGCTATGAAAATGCCGATTGGTTAATGGCTACAAGAAGAAAAGCTGTCGTTAGAACAGCAGCAAGAAAAGCTGTACGTAGAAAAGCAGTTAGAAAAGCTGTTGTTAGAAAAGCAGTTGTAAGAAAAGCTGTACGTAGAAAAGCAGTTAGAAGAGCTGTTGTTAGAAAAGCAGTTGTAAGAAAAGCTGTACGAAGAAAAGCAGCAAGAAGAGCTGTTGTTAGAAAAGCAGTTGTAAGAAAAGCTGTCGTAAGACGTGCAGTTCGAAGAGCTGTTTTAAGACGAGCAATTGGAAAATCACTCGTAAGAAAAGCAGCAAGAAGACGATAAGATCGTCAAAAAATTAACAATCGTCATCAAACGACGATTTGTTTTTCCTTTTTCTAAATTTTCTAAAAACTTAAGGATTTA
>SXGR01176838.1_pt1 | contig 22907 bp, 22 predicted proteins | sample 3174711 | NCBI WGS metagenome assembly SXGR01 (sample SAMN11356860, study PRJNA531348) | freshwater metagenome | isolation source: freshwater sample F1-60 | place: China: Fuxian Lake, Yuxi | collected 2017-12-25 | reverse complement strand
CTCCCCGATGTGGCCGACGCAGTCCCGTCACGATCACTCGGCAGCACACTGTCGCGACTGGCGTCGGATGCCAGGACGTCCGTTCGACGGTCCGCTGCCCCTGCGGTTCGGGGGAGCGCCGCGCTGCTTTTGGCGGCTTCGCTTGCGGCCTGTGGTGACGGTGCAGGATTAGTTGTGCCAACACCGCCCGCGGACCGTCCCGGCGGAGGAGTAGTCCCGACGGTCGCGACCTCAGCGACCCCGAACGACACGATAGACCGGGCGACGCCACTCGTCACGGAGTTTGCCAGTGGTCTTCCAGATGTTCCCGGGTCATATCCCGTGGTACCGGGAAGTGTCTTCCGCGATCGGAAAGGCGTCTACCAGTTCGAGTGGCTTGACGCAGATGTCGGCGACGATGTCTTGAAAGACGAAACGCGGGAGAGCAAAGGTCGCGTCGCACGCACGAGCCGCCTTCGCCTCGTCCGTGACAACACCAATGTAGTCGACATCGTCACCGGCAGTGATCCGGTTCTTCATCTGACCAACGATGCGGAGATTGGCCTCGCCGACATCCAGACCGCGTCGACCGCGTACCCCGGATCGGCATACTACCCGCCGGCGTACGCCTACTGGTTGCCGTTCTACGGACGGCCCTCCTACTGGGATTACGTCCGCCCCTCGTACTACGACCCGCCACGTTCGGTCGTGATCGACCAGCCGGTGGTCGTGAACCGGGATGCGCCACCACCTCCGGTTCGGGTGAGTGGCGGGAACGTGAGCACGGCTCCGGCGCCACTCTCGCAGCGGACAACCGAGGTCACAAGCAAAGGCGGCGGACGCGCAGGTGACACCGGTGCCGGGTTCGCGGTCACGGCCCGAAACCAGGGTTCCATGCCATCCGACGGTCCGGTTTCCAAAGGTGACGCACGCGCGGCTGTTCCTGAAGGCACCGGAAGTTTGGGAGCCGCAGGCGCACCGCCCCGGGTTGGCGCGAGCAACGCCGTTGCACCCGCGCCGCCGAGGGTGGGCACGGGGTCATCAGCGACCGGAAGCGCCCCACCACGCGTGTCCGGTTCGGGCGGGTCAACCTCGGGTTCCAATGGAAGTGCGCCGTCGTCTGCCGGACTGCCGGGTTCATCATCGTCGGGCAGTTCGCCACCGCGCGTGTCAGGCTCATCTGCATCCGCCAGCGGAAATTCGGAAAGCAGTGCGCCAGTGCCGCTCGGGCTATTGGGATCAACCGGAGCCTCGCCCCCGCGGGTCTCCGAGTCAACCGGAAGGTCCAGCACCGGGAGTTCCTCAAGCACGGGTAGCTCAGTCTCCGGCAGTTCCGCGCCTACTGGCAGCGGGACCGGCAGCAGTTTCGGAGGCGCTTCGTCGTCGAGTTCTGGCTCGTCGGCACGCGCACCATCGCTTCCAGCTCCTCGGTCGAGCGGGTTCTCGTCTGGATCCGGATCGTTCGGGGGCAGTTCCTCTTCGTGATGACCTATCCCACCACGGGTACCGAGGGTAGGTTTTGGCCAGCCTGAACAATCCGATATTGGTATACCGCATGTGGCGGACCATTGCTGGTCCATTTGGGCGCTTCGTTCTTCCCTCACCATTCCTGCGTTCTCAGGTAACCACGACTGTCGGTCCATCGAGGGCAACTCCGGGCCCGAACCGGCAAGTGCCACGACTGCTGAAATCCATCGCGGACCGAACGCGTGACCTCCCCGCGAAGACGGGCGTGATCCTCGACGTGCCACTTATGGCAGGCATCAAGGCAATTTCGTCTGCCTTCGCGACCTCGGATGAAGAGACCAAACGGGGCGGAACCGGCCCGTGGGTCGTACTGATCGTCGGTCGTGTCAGTGTGCCTGGTGCAATCATGCCGACGGAAATGCTGCACGAAGTGCCGACACACCTCGAACTGGAGACCGTTGGATCTGGCTTTGGGATCCCTTCTCCGTTGTTGGACTGCGACTGGTGGAGGCAGCCTAATCTTGCCCCTGATGGCCGACCGACTTGGTTCATTCTGGACGGCGACCGGCAGCGTGACGTTTCACGGTCGCGCCTCAAGCGCCAACTAGACAACCGCTACCGGTATAGCGTTGATCACCTTCCTACAACAGACAGTCTCCGGCATGCCGGATTGACCGATGCCGTACTCGTCTGCGAGCAATCCGTGCCGGCACCGGATTTGGAGCCCTGGGTTGGGGGCCTACTCGATGACGGCTTTGCAATCCGTGTGCGTGCGTGCGCCTGATCGACAGTACCAACCAAACATTGGCATGGCCGGGTTGCCTGTCCGATCGGATCTCCACGACCAAGCAGTCGCCGTACTCGCCCCAAAAGACGGGTGTGCCGGCGTTAAGTCCCGGTTCCGCGGATCTCCGAACTCCCGCAAACCGCCGCACCCTGCGCCCTCAAGTAAGCGGCCCGACACGCGTTTCCGTATCTGCGCGGCCCGCACTCTTTAATCAAGGCGTGAACCGCAATCGACCCAGCGCCAAGTCCCGGAGCATCCCGGGCAACATAGGCCAACAACTCACCAACACCACGGCAAGACGCGCGCCAACGCTACGCGCCATCGGTTTCGCGTCGCCATCGGAGTGGTTCTGCGCAGTTGCCTGAGCATCGCGTCCATCGGCCAGACGCATGGTGGCCCTTGTCTCTGAAGGTGCCATGCGCGGTAATCTAGAGGCACGGTCACGTTCGTGCACCGTCGCCATCCGATCTTTTGAGGGGCGGGGCATTCGTGAGCGCAACCGATGCCGACGAAGGTCTGGACCGGCGTCCTGCCGGCAATACCCGGGCGTCAGCCCGCATGTTTCCCGACGATGCCTCAACGCCCGACGGTCACCTCGACCAACTCTTCGGCGCGTTCCTATCCGATGCCATCGAGACGGCGCCGATGCCCGACTTCGTAATAAGTGGTGAGCCCTATCCCACGCTTGGGGCACTGGTGATTGACCATGGCTCGCACCGTGAGCTGTCTCGCCTTACCGAAGCATTCGACCGCATCATCTCGAACGCGATTGATCACATCCTCGCGGACAGGGCCTACCTGGTGCGTCTCGGTTTTCCTGACGTGGCAATCGATCCGCTCACACGCGAACCGAGGGGTACCAGGCCGCTCATCGGGCGCTTCGACTTCTTGATGGACCAGTGTGGTAGGTGGCAACTTATCGAATACAACGCGGATACCCCATCGGGTCTGCGGGAAACGATCACCATCGAACCACTGGTGTGGCGTTATCTGCCCCTCACTCTCAGGCAAGCACTCCCGGGCGGGACAAACTTGAGTACGGCACTGACGCGGGCAACCCGCGACAGACTTTCGCACCCTTTGATCAACGATCGCCCAGTGCGGACCCTCGGGCTGTTCACGGACGCCAGTCATGCTGAAGACTTCTCCCAGACTGAGGCACTCGCCAAACTCATCTGCGAACCACTCTCGGAAATGGGGATCGAGGTGGTCGTCGCCGACGTGGACAACCTGCACCTCGTCCGCGGTCGTCTCCACTTTCAGACGGGCCCCGTGGATGCGGTGTACCGTTACTTCCCGTTCGAAACCCTTCTCGCCCATCCCGCATGGAAAATGCTGTTCACCGCCGTGGCAAATGGCCAGGTTCGGCTCTTGAATGGATTGCGGGGGTTGCTTGCCCAAAACAAGGGCGTGCTTGCCTGGATTTGGTCGCACCGGGACGACGTCTCAGTGTTTGATGTCAGCGATTGCGCGATCATCAGAGACCACCTGCCCGCGACTCGATGGGTGGACGCCATCGCACCAAGGGACACACGCGATCAGTTCATCCTCAAGCAGGTGTTCGGGCGCGAAGGTGAGGAGGTCCGGCGCGGTTCCGAGGTCGATGACGATGCCTGGCGCCAGTGCGTTGCTTGGGGAAGTTACGTGTCTCAACAACGCGTCCAGACTTTTCCGTTGCCGGCCATGATTGCCACGTCAAGAGGCCATCGCGACATCGGAGTTTGGCCCTGCATTGGCAGTTTTGCGGTTGACGGACATTGGGCGGGCTACTACACCCGCATCGGCGCCGAGATAACACGACATGACGCCAAGTGGTGTGCAACCGGGGTGTCAACCGCCTTGCCACGGAAGATGACATGAACGTGTAACCCTCGGGGAGCAGGAATACCCATCAAAAAAGACCCATATCCTTTAGTATTCAGAGTGTGTTACCAAGCTTCGTATTGGCAGACAGTCTCTGTCTGATTGACGATTGCTATCGCGACATGTGCGGTTAACATTTTAAGGACGAGGGGTTTTGTTTATGGCAGGCATGAAAAGACGCGGGCTAGGTAAGAAAGCAGCGGCAGCTGCTGTGGTTTTGGCGGTCGCCCCGGTCAATGTTGCACTCGCAGGTGGTGGGGGAGGCGGGACTTACGGAGCTACTGGAAATATCGTAGAGACCGCCGTTGGCAACGGCATGTTCATGACACTCGTAGCCGCAGTCAAGGCGGCCGGATTAGTCGAAGCATTGTCCGCGCCCGGCCCTCTAACTGTTTTTGCTCCCACCGACGATGCATTCGCCAAGTTGGGCAAAGCGACGATCGATAGTGTGCTAGCCGACAAGGCCCTGCTGACCAAAATCCTCACTTACCACGTAGTGAGTGGTCGTGTTCTGGCCGCCGACGTTGTGAAGATTACGTCTGCGAAGACGCTTCAGGGCGGAGATGTCAAGGTCGCAGTGGTCGGTGGCGCCGTCAAGATCAACGATGCCACCGTTGTGATGGCAGATGTTCTGGCAACTAACGGGGTCATCCACGTCATCGATACGGTGTTGATGCCCTCCTAATCATTACCATGCGGTAACTTGGAACCCCGGTTCGACGGCTGTCGAACCGGGGTTCATCTTTTTGGTTTCCGGTGCTGGACGTGCACGGAGTTGCAACCGGAACTTCACCCATACGTAACCGGACGACGTCAGTCGCGCTATGTCCGTATACATTCGGCGGCGATGCTCGCTATCACGACCGTGGACTGCCAAACGCTGGCGCCGCGTGACAAGGAGCAAACTAACCGTGATAGGCATCAACCGGCGGCAGATCGGCAGGAACCTCGCCACACTAGGCGCACTCGGCACCGGTCTTCTGACCCCTGACCTGGCAGCTGCCCAGTCTGCGAAAAGGCTGAATGGGGCCGGCGCAACGTTTCCGGCGGTCCTCTATAGCAAGTGGGCAGAGGAATATCTCAAGGCGACCGGCGTCCAAATCAATTACCAGGCAATCGGTTCCGGTGGTGGGATCAAGGCTCATCAGGATCAGACTGCGGACTTCGGCGCCACCGACGGACCGATGAACGATGCTCAACTACGGGACGCCAAGGGTGGAGCAACCCTGCACATCCCCGTGACGCTCGGCGCGGTCGTTCCCACATACAACTTGCCAAAGGTCAGCCAAGCCCTCACCTTCACCGGCGACGTCCTTGCGGACATCTTCCTCGGCAAGATTTCGAAGTGGAATGACGCCCGCCTGAAGGACTTGAACCCCGGCGTCACCCTGCCGAACGAAGACATCATCGTCGTCCATCGTTCCGACGGATCCGGGACCACCTTTTGCTGGACCGACTACCTATCCAATGTGAGCGCGGAATGGAAAGAGAAGGTCGGAAACGCGAATTCGGTGAGTTGGCCGACCGGTTTGGGCGGGCAGGGTAACGCCGGCGTTGCCGGTGAGATCAAGAACAACGAGTACGCGCTCGGCTACGTGGAACTCGCGTACGCCCGACAGAACAAGCTTGGCTTCGGCTCTGTCAGAAACTCGTCCGGGAACATCATCGCCCCGTCTCTTTCCTCAGTGACGGCAGCGGCGGCCGGCGCGCTCAAGACCATGACCGACGACCTGAGGGTTTCCATCGTGAACCCTGCGGGCCCGGGCGCCTACCCGATCGCGACCTTCACTTGGATCCTGGCGTACCGGCAGCAGCGGGATGCGACCAAAGGACGCGCGCTCGCAGACTTTCTCTTCTGGTGCATCACCGACGGGCAGAAGTTCTGCGCCGACCTTGACTACGCGCCGCTGCCGAAGGCAATGCTTCCGCTCACGTTCGCCAAGATCGAGTCGTTGAACGCGCAAGGTGAGACGCTGCTTGCGTATGGGTCGGCGTTGCCTCGCCAGATCAGTCTCGTCAACAATGGCGACGGCAGCGAGACCGCCTCGTACAGCGACGGGAGTACGGACAAGCGCCCGATTTCGATGACGATCGTCGACACGGCGGGGGCAGCGGGGTCATTCAGTGCCCTCCTCGCGGCAGCACAAGCCGCTGGCCTGGTCGATGCGTTGAGCGGTTCCGGACCCATCACCGTGTTTGCGCCGACTGATGAGGCCTTTGAGAAACTCGGCACTGACACGATAGCCACCCTCCTCGAGGACAAGGAGAAGCTGGCATCGATCCTGACCTACCACGTCGTTACGGGCAACCTACTTGCCAAGGACGTCATCAAACTCTCGACCGCAACCACGCTTCAGGGCTCGGATGTCAAGATCGATGCAAGGGCCTCCGTCCGCATCAATGACGCAACCGTGACCAAGGCGGACATCCTGTGCTCGAACGGAGTCATTCACGTCATCGACACGGTCCTTATCCCGGCGTAGCTCGTTAAGCAGTGACCGACGGAGCGAGTTCTGTCGTGCGGATACTTGGATGAAGAAGAGGGATGCCACAGAGGCGTCCCTCTTCCTGCGAGGTAGCAAGTTCAATTCCAGACAGTTAACGGGGACGTTGGTCAACACACTGGAATGGCTGACTGGTTCACCAAATTGGGTCTGTCCGTTAACATGCCGATCACGACTGAACTGGATCATGTGAGTGCAGCGTTCCTCCCGCTGCCTGCGCACCTCCACCCCCAAGGAGGCACGCAGTACTCCTCCAAGCAACCCCGGTATTCTTTCTGGTTTCCCCTCCAGGAAGGCCGGGGTTGTGGTTTGCAAGAAGCCCCGTCGAACAGCCGCACATCGATGTCAACTTAGGGGGATGGCGATTTGGCACGGTGAGCAAGGTCCGCGCCCAAAACAAGGACCTGCCGAATGACACGCGAAACACGGAACATGCTTATCGGCGAGGTGCTAGGAACGTACCTGATTACGCTGTTCGGGACTGGGGTTGTGGCGACAGCGGTTCTGAGCGGTGCACAAGTGGGCTTGGGCCAGGTCGCAGCGGTGTGGTGGGCAGGGGTGACAATCGCCATATTCGTCGCACGACCACTTGGCGTGGCGCACCTCAATCCGGCGGTAACAATTGCGATGGCGACGATCGGAAAGTTCCGATGGAACCTGGTGGCGTCAGCAATCCTTGCCCAACTTGTGGGAGGGGTTCTAGCCGGAATGAGTATTGCGATCGCCTTTGGCAGTCTTCTCGACCGGTTCCTGAGTGCCAAGGGGCTCGGGGTCGGTGCGCCGGGCAGCCAGATAGGTGCAATGGTGTTTGGAGAGTATTTTCCAAACCCCGCGATGTTCGGCACCGGACCTGACGCATACGCAGTGATATCACCGATTGGGGCCACGGTCGTGGAGGGGTTCGGCACCGCCATCCTCGTATTTGCAATCGTTCGGTTCACCGCTCCCGGTGGCGGCGTGCCCAAATGGTTGGCACCAATTCTGATCGGGTTGGTCGTCGCCACCCTGATCAACCTCTTCGCTCCACTTACGCAGGCAGCATGGAACCCTGCACGAGACCTTGGTCCGCGTCTGGTTGCATGGGCCATAGGGTTCGGTGAAGTTGCAATCCCCGGACCGAGAGGTGAGGTCTTTGTCTACGTCGTAGGGCCGATTGTCGGAGGGATTTCCGGAGGTCTGGCTGCCCGGGCACTGGAACAATTCTCGGGACCACGAACAAATGAGGAAAGCGAATGATCCCGACGAACCGTCACATCCTCGTCTTGTGCACTGGAAACTCGGCGCGATCACAGATGGCCGAAGGATGGTTCCGCCACCTTGGCCAAGGAAGCGTGAGCGTTGCTAGCGCGGGAACCGCACCACGCCCGGCAGTGCATCCGCTCGCGATCGAGGCGATGCGCGAGGTCGGGATTGACATATCCGGACACTGGCCAAAGCTTGTGCAGGACGTCAGGGACGCGCAGTACGACTACGTTGTGACCGTCTGTGACCACGCCCGCGACGCCTGCCCGTACTTGCCCGGAACACACCAGTCCTTGCACTGGGGTTTCGACGATCCGGCTTCCGACGAGACGGAAATGGCGATATTCACTTTCCGGCGCGTACGTGACCAGATTGCGGGAGCCGTTCGCACGTGGCTTGGGACTGGCGGGCCAGCAAGCCATTGACCTGTTAGCACCCTCATCGCCGTTGCGACGAAGGGGTTGCATCCCCCCAACCCCCGGGGAGGCGTACCCAGACGAAGTCCGACCACTCCGCGTCGGTCCGCAGGAGACTGTTGACCGAGTTAACAACCTCGCGACGGTTGTTAATGTGACGTTCATGAGTTGCCACGACACTCCAAGGCGGAGTGGGGAGGCAATGACGGACAACCTGACAAACCAAGCGTCGGCAGCCACCAGTGGAAGTTGGGGAGCAAGTCTGCAAGGCAACGGTGGTCGCTCGCCTACGGTTCTGGTGGTCGATGACGAGGACGCACTGAGAGCAACGATAGCCTACTCACTCCGGCGGGTCGGGTTTGAGGTACGGACCGCCGTGAACGGACGCGAGGCGCTCATCGGTGCACGCGCGGTGCCCCCCGACCTGATCCTTCTGGATGTTCTTCTGCCCGGCGGGGTCGATGGCTTTGAGACATGCCGACTGCTTCGACAGACCCTCGCTTGTCCGATAATCCTGATCAGCGCTAGAACCAGCGAGATTGACCGGGTCGTTGGACTGGAAGTTGGCGCGGACGACTACGTCACGAAGCCATTCTCGATGCAGGAACTCGTTGCTCGGGTTCGGGCACACCTGCGACGCGCATCTGTCAAGGTAGCGGATGCCCCGAGCATTTCTTTGGAAGTCAATGACGCCACCGGCAGGACAGCCGGGGTCAAGGTCACGCAAACCCGGTTCAACTTCCCGGGGCTGTCGATCGACACCGGTAGACGCGACGTCCATGTCGGTGGAAAGGCCGTCGCGCTGAAAAGGCGCGAGTTTGACCTCCTGACGTTCCTTGCCCGCAACCACGGCATTGTGCTCACGCGCAACCAGATCCTTCGGGCCGTCTGGCCGGAAGAGTTGCACGGAGAGGACACTCGTACGGTTGACGTTCACGTGTCGCGTCTGCGGCTGAAGATCGAAAGTGACCCGGACGAACCACGGTTCGTGCACACGATCCGGGGAACCGGGTACCAGTTCCGCGTGCAGGCCTCGCCGGGATCAGGAAGGGCCACCAGGGGTTGAGGCGACGCACACGCCCCCGTCGCTGGTGATGGGATGAAGCCAGTGGCACGTCAGGCACAAAGCACGCAAAGGACCGAGGAGGTGCTTCATGACCATCAACGAACGAGCATTGTCATCGCGGCGATCAATGTTGGCCTGCATGTCGGCCACGCTGACGGGTACCGCACTAATTGCCTCGTGCGGGGGCGAAGCCGAACCCACCAAGCCGCCGGCAGCACCCACCGCAGCGCCCAAGGCAGAACCAACCAAGGCCCCGGGCGCTGCTTCTGCACCGACCACTGCCGCAGCCGCATCGGGTGTAGTGGCAATCACGGGTCCGTTCGAAGGCGAAGCCAAGACGCTGACCGGCGCAGGTGCCACCTTCCCAGCCGCGCTCTATTCCAAGTATTTCAACGAGTACAACAATCTCACCAAGGTGAAGGTCAACTACCAGTCGATTGGCTCCGGTGGCGGCATCAAGGCCATCAGCGATCAGACTGCCGACTTCGGCGCGACCGACAGTCCAATGACTGACACCCAGTTGAAGGAAGCGAAGGGCGGCGAAATCCTCCACATCCCCATGGCCCTCGGAGCTGTGGTCGCGACCTACAACATCCCGGGTCTCGCGACGGCAAAACTCAAGTTCTCGGGCGAAACATTGGCTGCGATTTTCCTTGGGACCATAACCAAGTGGAACGACCCGAAGCTTGCCGCCGACAATCCAGGTGTCAAGCTTCCTGCCGAGGACATCGTTTCCATCCATCGGAGTGACGGATCGGGAACCACCTTTGTGTTCACCGATTACCTCTCTGCCGTGAGTTCAGAGTGGAAGACAAAGGTCGGTGCGTCGACTACGGTCAACTGGCCAGGCGGAGTTGGCGGCAAGGGAAATGAAGGTGTGGCCGGCGAGGTCAAGCAAACTCCGTTCAGCATCGGTTACGTCGAACTGATTTACGCGGTGCAGAACAAGCTTGGTGTGGGAAGCATCAAGAACAAGGCCGGTCAGTTTGTGGAGCCGAACCTCACAAGTGTCACGGCGGCGGCGGCAATGGCGGCAAGCAAGGTGGCCCCGGATCTGCGTGTGTCTATTGTCGAGCAGGATGGGCCAACCACCTATCCAATCTCCTCGTTCACATGGCTTCTGGTTTACAAGCAGATGACCGATGCATCAAAGGCCACTGCGCTGACCCGCCTGCTTTGGTGGGGCACGCACGAAGCCCAGAAATTCAACAGTGATCTGAGCTACGCGCCACTGCCGGCTGAGATCGTGACCAAGGCTGAAGCGATGATCAAGAGCATCACCGGCGCGGGTAAGCCGGCTTTCCCGGGCAAGTAGGGCCAACTGTTTCAGGAACACCCGATGACGACACGAAACGTGGATAGCCAGAACGCACCACCAGTGCCATGGGACGTGCAGGGGGCACCAATCTTTGCCCGACGAGGCGGAGTTGGCGCCGACAACGTGTTCAAGTTGCTGGTCTACATCAATGCGTTCGCCGTGCCGGCCGTCCTGCTGGGCTTGGTTGTCTTGCTAGTTATTGACTCGTGGCCCGCCCTGTCGCGTTTCGGGGTTTCGTTCGTCACGTCTTCGACTTGGGATAACGTCAAGGAACAATTCGGCACTCTGCCCTACATATACGGAACCTTGGTGACCAGTTTGCTGGCACTGCTAATTGCAACGCCCCTGGGCGTTGGCGCGGCAATCTTCGTGACTGAGTACGCCCCACGCCCGCTCAGGGTCCCAGTGTCGTTCACAATTGAGCTTCTGGCGGCAATCCCAAGCATCATCTTCGGACTGTGGGGGTTCTTCGCCCTGACCCCAGTGATGCGCTCGACTGTAGAACCCTTCTTGAAGTCGGTGGTAGGTCCTGTCCCAGTGATTGGAAACCTCTTTCAAGGGCCGACCGTTGGCAAGGATCTGTTTACCGGCGGCGTGATCCTGTCCATCATGATACTTCCCACGATCGTATCGATTTCGCGTGAGGTGCTCCTTGCGGTGCCAACAATGCAGCGTGAGGGAATGCTCGCACTTGGAGCGACCCGGTGGGAAGCCATTCGCGAAGCGGTGATCCCGTACGCTCGCATTGGGATAGCGGGCGCTGCAATTCTGGGCCTGGCGCGGGCGCTCGGCGAGACAATGGCCGTCACGATGGTGATCGGGAACTCGTCCCGGAAGATCACAGGATCCCTGCTTACCCCGGGATACACGATGGCCTCCGCCATCGCCAATCAGTTCACTGAGGCGGACAATCCCCTGTATTTCAGCGCGATCGTCGGTGTGGCAGCACTTTTGCTCGCAGTCTCAGTGGTCGTGAACATCGCCGCGCGTCTCATGATCTGGCAAATAGGCCGTGGCGCCGCGAAGGGAGGAAGCCGTGGCTGACGTCAACGTGCCCGTACTCAAGGTCTCTCCAGTTTCACCGCTGTCTCCCGATAGCCGTTACGTTGCGCGCAAGTTCCATGGCAGGTTCATGGCCGGACTGATCACCGTCGCTGCCGTTGTGGGGGTAAGCGTGCTTTGGGTCATTCTTGGCTATGTGATCGTCCGTGGTCTACCTGCGATCAACCTCGACTTTTTCACCCAACGTCCACTCCCCTACGGCGAGGTCGGCGGTGGCATTGCCCCAAGCATTACGGGAACCTTGCTGATCCTGGCGGTCGCCGCGCTCATCGGCGTTCCGGTTGGACTTGGGTGTGGCATCTACCTCGCTGAATACGGGCGGGGTTCCATAGTTGAGATCGTCAGGTTCTGTTCCGACCTGGTGGCAGGCTTACCGAGCATCGTTGTCGGCGTGTTCGTCTGGTCACTTCTCGTGCGTCAAGTGGTCGGAAACTTCTCGGGCATCGCCGGGGCCGTATCGCTATCGATCATCATGGTGCCAATCATCGTGCGTACGGTTGAAGCAGTGCTACTTCTGGTGCCCTACACCCTTCGCGAAGCCGCGCTTGCCTTGGGTGTGCCGAAGTGGCGGATGGTAGTCAGCGTGGTTCTGCCAAGTGCCCGAGCGGGCATCATTACCGGCCTCGTCCTCTCAGTTGCACGTGCCGGTGGCGAGACGGCCCCATTGCTGCTGACTACGCTTGGCAACCAGTTCTTCAGTTGGAACCTCCTGGAACCTATCGGCGCCATCCCGATCCAGCTCTACAACTACGCAGTCGCTCCCTATCCGGATTGGCACACCAAGGCATGGGGTGCGGCACTTGTCCTGATCAGCGTGATCGGCATCCTCAGCACCGCCGCTCGGGTGGCGACGCGGGGACAGAACCGGTAGTTCTGACCAACCAGAGAGTTGCCTACGACCTGTCGCGCCTCACCTAAGCGGAAAGTCGCATCGGAGAACCATGGCCATGACGATGAGTGAGCAGGTCCGAGTATCCACCCGCGCGGAGCAAGCGGTCAGTGACCGGGGTACCACCACGACGGAAACCCCCGGTGGTCACTGGATGCAGGCGACCGATGTCGCGGCGTACTACGGTGATCGGATGGCGATCAGCGGCGTTTCCATGACGATCAAGCCTCGGGCGGCCACCGCAATCATTGGCCCGTCAGGGTGTGGGAAGAGCACTTTCATCCGGTGCCTTAACCGCATGCACGAGGTTGGACTTGGGGTCAACCGGGTCACCGGTAGCGTACTTCTTGACGGTCATGACATTTATGGGCGGAGTGTCGACCCGGTCCAGGTGCGCCGATACATCGGCATGGTGTTCCAACGACCGAACCCGTTTCCATCGATGTCGATTTACGACAACGTCGTCGCCGGCATCAAACTGACCCGATCAACGTCTCGGACCGAACTTGATGAGACAGTTGAGCGATGCTTGAACCAGGCTGCCCTGTGGGACGAAGTCAAGGACAAGCTCAAGGCCTCAGGGTCATCCCTCTCAGGCGGTCAGCAGCAACGCCTCTGTATCGCGCGCGCGCTTGCAATGCAGCCCCATGTCCTGCTGATGGACGAACCATGCTCGGCACTTGACCCGATAGCGACCTTCAAGATCGAGACGCTCATCAACGAACTAAAGCGCCAGTACACGATCGTGATCGTCACCCACAACATGCAGCAGGCGTCCCGCGTCGCGGATGAGACAGCATTTTTCCTCGCCGGAGAGGAACGGATTGGCAAACTTGTCGAGTTCGGCCCGACGAACCAACTCTTCACGAATCCGATTGATCCGCGGACTGAGGCATACATCACGGGGCGTTTCGGCTAAGCGCATCGCCTTACAGAGGTGCAAGTCCGCACCCGCACGACAAACCCGTACAGCCCGCGTGATCCTCTGCCTCCCCTGCGCACTTCCATTCGGAACCGCGTACCATAAGGGTGTCGCCATTGCTCTGCGAACGATCTGGCAAGCGTCAGCTCGAGCGTATGATTGGTGTACGAGTGGTCGACACGGTAGCGTGGTGGCCAAGACTTGCATGGTAGCCGGAGGTGGTGCCGCGAGGCGCCTAACCTGGCGCGGGAGGAATCAAACATGACGACCGTCACCGATCGATCCGTTGTATCCCACGTGTCGGCAAACGGCGACTTGGGCGCCCATGACCGTGTTCAAAACACATGGGCGGTCAAGCGCGGGCTCGCGCAGATGCTCAAGGGCGGCGTAATCATGGACGTGGTTACCCCCGACCAAGCCAAGATTGCCGAAGACGCCGGTGCATGCGCGGTGATGGCGCTCGAACGTGTGCCTGCCGACATCCGGAAGTCCGGTGGGGTGGCCCGCATGAGTGATCCCGACTTAATTCGAGGCATCTGCGAGTCAGTCACGATCCCGGTCATGGCCAAGGCGCGTATTGGGCATTTTGTCGAGGCTCAGGTGCTTGAGGCCCTAGGCGTTGACTACATCGACGAGTCGGAAGTGCTTACCCCTGCGGATGACGAGTTCCATATCGAGAAGCACGGCTTCAAGGTGCCGTTCGTCTCCGGTTGTCGAGACCTAGGGGAAGCCCTTCGTCGTGTCGGCGAAGGTGCAGCAATGATCCGGACCAAAGGCGAGGCCGGAACCGGCAACATTGTCGAGGCTGTCCGGCACGCACGCGCTGTCCTCGGTGCAATCAGGAAGATACGTAACCTGCCCATCGAGGAGCTGATGACCGAGGCAAAGCGCCTTGGTGCACCGTATGAGCTGATCCGTGAGATCCACTTCACCGGTGTTCTGCCGGTCGTCAACTTCGCTGCCGGTGGAATTGCGACACCATCAGATGCCGCGCTCATGATGCAGATCGGTGTTGATGGTGTGTTCGTAGGCTCAGGGGTCTTCAAGAGTGAAAACCCAGCCAAGATGGCGCGTGCGATCGTTATGGCGACCACTCACTACCGCGACGCAGCGATCGTTGCCGAGGTCAGCCGCGGTGTCGGCGAGCCCATGCGAGGCCTCGAAGTCGCAACCATGCCTGCCGGGGAGCGCCTTGCCAGCCGGGGTTGGTAACAATGACCACCGGCACCGTTGTTGCGCCCTCTACCCGCCAAGGGTGGGGGGAGCAGTCGGTTCTGACTGAAACCGGGCTAACCATTGGGGTTCTTGCCATGCAAGGTGCCTTCGTGGAACACGTTCGGATATTGGCCATCCTTGGCGTAGCCGCTCGCGAAGTCCGGTTACCGCGCGACCTTGACGGCCTTGACGGAATCATTTTGCCCGGGGGCGAAAGCACCACGATTGGCAAGCTTCTTCAGGCAGGGGGTGTTCTCGCCCCACTGAGGGGCGCAATTTCGCGAGGCCTGCCATGTTGGGGAACCTGCGCCGGCGCCATCCTGATGGCGAGGAACGTGTCTGACACGTTGCCCGGCCAACCTTTGCTGTCGGTTATGGATATCTCGGTGCGACGAAATGCGTTCGGGCGTCAGATCCACAGTTTTGAGACCGACATCGTCATAGACGGGATGGACACGACGGTGCCATTTCCGGCAGTTTTCATCCGCGCCCCGACAATCGAAGCCGTGGGCCAGAATGCCACGGCAATCGCGTCTCTTGGCGACGGAACGATCGTTGCCGCCCGCCAAGGCAACTGGATTGCGACGTGTTTCCATCCTGAACTCACTTCCGACACACGGTTCCACGCGTGGTTCCTCGAGATCGCTCGCGCTGTTCGTGGCCGGAGCTCGGGATAAGGTTCGCCGCGGCTGTGATGCAGTAGTATTCGAGGCAGCGATGCAGCCTGATCGTCGCTGAACGTCTCCCGGTCCTTGGGAGAAGCCCAACAAAATACCTGCTAGGGGAGCCTGAGGGCTGAGAGGGCGTACGCCGGAGACACGGCAAGCGTCGACCCTGCGAACCTGATCCGGGTAATACCGGCGGAGGAAAGCATGAACGAACCGCAAACGGTCAAACCGTCCCGCTTCGATGGGCCGGGGACAACGAGTACATGGCGGACTAGCGAACTCATGGTGGTCATCGTGGTGGCGATCGTGTTTGGCGCAATCTACGTCGCGTGGGCAGGTCCATACCAATGGGTTGCCGCGTTTGGCGGAACACCAACACAGGAAGCGGCCAACGGGCTCTGGTTTGTTGCCGGTTTGCTTGGCCCCTACCTGATCCGTCGACCGGGAGCGGCGGTGGCCTCGGAGACCCTCGCCACGCTCGCAGAGATGCTTGTCGGCGCTCCCTGGGGCCCAAGCCTCGTCATCTACGGTGTCCTCCAGTCAATCGGCGCCGAGGCAACTTTTGCGCTCTTTGGCTACCGGCGGTGGACACTTGTGACCATGGTCTTGGCTGGCATCGTCGCCGGGCTCGTTTCATTGCCTTATAGCTGGTGGGACTATGGGTACTTCGGTCTTGACACGCCAGTCCTTTTGGTGATGCTAGTCACGCGGACGATTGGGGTCGCCGTTGCTGGCGTGATCGCCAAGTACCTTGGCGACGCGCTCGTCCTGACAGGCGCACTCAAAGACACGGCGATCGGTCGTGCCCGACTTGAAGAGGTGTAGGGGTTCGGCGGATGACCGAACCAGTTCCACACACGCCTCACCCGGGTCGCAACTGGAGACAACGTGAACGCGCCTCGGATTGACGTCCGGGATCTGACGATCAGGCATTTAGGACGAAAGCGTCGCTGTCTCGAAGATGTTTCACTGACCATTGCACCTGGCGAGCGGGTCCTGATCGCGGGACCGAGTGGCGCGGGCAAGAGTACTCTTGCCCTGTGCCTGAATGGTCTGGTTCCGTTCTCCGTAGACGTCCATTGGGTCAGCGGGTCCGTCGAAGTCTCTGGAGTGGCAACCACAAGCCTGCCTCCCGGTGACCTGACGCGTCGGATAGGGATCCTCTTCCAGGATCCTGATGCGCAAGTCGTCCTGTCCAAAATCGACGAAGACATCGCATTCGGACTGGAGAACCGCGGAATCCCGCCAGTGAACATGCCGCAGCTGATTGCACGTGCACGTTTCGCGGTTGGCTTGGCACGCAGATCTGACCGAGACGGGGATAACCAGACCTGGGTTCCTGAACAGGTGAACCGATTGTCTGGTGGGGCCAAGCAGAGGCTGACCCTCGCCGGACTGCTCGCAGGCAATCCAGAAGTGCTTGTCCTCGACGAACCTGTCGCGAACCTTGACCCCGTCGGAGCCGCAACCGTTTGGTCGAAAGTTGCGGCGCTTCTTGGCCCAGACGACGCAAGACCCGAGGACACCCTGCGCAACGGTGGGCGGTCGATGGATGCATCATCGTCAGCCAACCGAAACACTGGTGAACCACGGAAGCCCACGCGAGAAACTCGGTCGCTGATCGTCATTGAACACACCGCCGATGACGTGTTGCCGATGCTCGACCGAGTCGTTGTACTCGACCAAGACGGAAAGGTCGCGTCAACCGGCACGCCCGACGAGGTGTTCATTGGCAATCGGGAATTAGTCCGCTCTCTCGGGATTCGCATGCCCGTCTGGGCCTCGGTGGCCCACCTCTCCGGGTCAGCCCAACTTCCACGGTCGCTCGACGAGGCTGCAGTCGCGTTCGGGGAGTGGGCCCGTGGATCGAACCTAGCACCAGCGCCCGGCGGTCAACCTGAACCACTTATCCGCACCCAATCGAGTGGCGCTTCTCTGATCAGTTCCCGAATTTCACTCACCGATGTGTCATTTAGGCATCGAGGGTCTGATCGAGATGCGGTTTCGGGTGTCACGCTGACGTTTGCCCCTCGTGAACTGGTCGCAATCGTCGGAGCCAACGGCGCGGGCAAGAGTACGCTTGGACTGCTCCTTGCAGGTGTCGTGCAACCGACAGCCGGGACCATCCGGCTCGACGGCACCCTGATGGAGGAAGTACCCGGCATTGATCAGCGCCGCAGGCTTCGGTATGTCTTCCAGTACCCGGAACACCAGTTCGTCGGACAAACGGTCCGGTCCGATTTGGAAGCGGCCATGCGCGTCGAACAGCTAGATAACAATGCGGTGTCGGAGCGCGTGGATGATGCCCTCCGACGGGCCGACCTTGAGGGTCTGGCACGCGCCAACCCATTCACCTTAAGTCACGGACAGAAAAGGCGCCTTTCGGTTGCCGGGGCACTTCTGACCAATCCGGATGTCCTGGTGCTTGATGAACCCACGTTCGGTCAAGACGATCACCAGACGGCACAACTCATGGCGACGGTTACCAGACGCGTGGCTGACGGGTGCACCGCGATAGTCATCACACACGACCATGACCTTGTTGCCCGCTACGCGACACGAGTGATCGCCATGCGCGAGGGGTCAATCGTCTTCGACGGTAGTCCTGCCAGTCTGCTGGAAAATGACACAATCCTCACAGCATGCTCGTTGAGGCGACCCCCTGCAGCGGAGTTGGCGTGGAGAGCACGCCAACTCGGGTTCACGACCCCACCGGTCACCTGCCGCCGCGACCTCGAATCGCTCAACCCGGCCATGCGCACCATGATCGATGGCCGTCACCTGTCGGTGTCAGCCAGCGTTGCTCCGGATGTTGGACCATTCGGCGCATCGACGCAAGAAGGACCCATTTCGACAGACACCGGGGCTGATGGGTTTGGTCCAGGGTCACGTGACACGTGGCTTGAACGGCGCAACCCCACGATCAAGTTCGGCGTCGTCGTCATTCTCGGGTTCATGGTGACGTTTGTGTTCAATCCGGTCACACCGCTGGCGTGGCTTGCCGTGGTCATGGTGGTGGCATGGACGAATGGCATCGGTCCCCTCCGCCTTGCTCGCTTGCTCGCACCGGTGATGGTGTTTGCGTTCAGTCTTCTCTGGACCAACGCACTCCTTGCCAAGGTACCCCAAGGTGAACCCATCCTTTGGCAGTGGGGACCCTTTCACCTGACACTCCACGGTCTGGTGCAAGGGTTGGCGCTCGCAATGCGAGGCGTCTCAACCGCAGCCGTAAGTCTGCTTTTCATCCTGACCACCGATCCAACCTTGTTGGTGGTGAGCCTTGTGCAACATGGCCGACTGCCGTATCGCTGGGGTTACGCACTTCTTGCGGGGTACCGGTTCATGCCCGGGCTTGCCGATGAACTGGTGCAAATCCGCCTCGCACGCCGTGTCCGCGGTGAGGATGTAACCAACGAGCGAGGAACATATGGATCGTGGGGAGGCGGGCTGAGGAGGCGGGCGAAACAGTTTTCAAGACCTTTCCTGGAGCTTCGGATCCTGCTGACGGTTGCAATCCTGAGAGCGACACGCCTTGCAATCGCAATGGATGCGCGAGGCTTTGCCGGGATAACCACGCGCACCTACTTCCGCACAACGCCGCTAGTCCCGGCTGACTTCATGTTCGCTCTGGCGTCATTGCTCGCCCTCGCACTTGTCTACTTCGCAACGTCGTGGGTTGTGAAGCCCACGTGGGGTCCAAGTTTGTGACGGCAAGGCAGCGTCCACATCGGGGACGGTAACGACCCAGTTACTGGATTGCTGGGGACTGCGCATGGTGGTTCCGGGATAGAACGCCCGGTCCGCATCTAGCTCGATCCTCCGCAGTACACATGTAAATCCGAGACCTCGTCTCGGACGTCAACGGTACGCTCATCGACATCGAGACCAACGTCTGGGTTGAGGGGACGCTCAAACCACTCAGATGCTTCCTGAGGTATCACGGCGCAAGCCTTGGCACGAAGGAACTCACGGCAAGACTTGAAGCTGGCGTCCGCCACCAACTAGGAACCATCCTCCAACCGTTCCCGGAACTTCACTGGACCCTGATTTGGCGGGATGTCTTGGAGCAGGCGGGAGCGTTTGACCACGGCACTCCAAGCGGTCGCTGTGCGCTGGCAGTTGTCACCGACGGGCAGTGGGCCTTCGCCGCGAGGAGCTTGCCGAGACCGGTTTCATTGGGCAATCAGGCACGTGACAGTAACTGGGGCCATGGGACTGCGAAAGCCGGACACACGCACCTTCCATGATGCACTGCAGTCAATCGGGGTCGATGCATCGAATGCGGCTCACGTTGGACACGACCCATACCGTGATGTGCACGGCGCACAGGCAAGTGGGATGCGGTCGATCTGGTGGTTTGCCAAACCCTACCCAATTCGGCAACGTCCGTTCGACGCCCGGACTGTCACATCCTCGAAGTCCCGAACGCGGTCCAGGCCTTGGCAAGTCGCCAGACCCAACCCCGAAGGAGCCGGATGGGGGGTAAGTGCCACTCACGGAATGCGATCGGGACCGGGGCGGCGACCTACCCCTCAATCCGCCTGAACTTCTGAACCGTGTGACAATCCAGTCCAGCCATGCCGATGCGCCCGAACTCCGCGAACGTCACTTCGCCGATGTAGACGTCACCATGGGAATCCACGGCAATGTCATGGGGCGCAGTGAAGTTACCGGGCAAGGTGGCATCGTCGCTCGCGGACTGCCCCCAACGGGCACGCAAGGTGCCGTCAGCGGCGAACACGCTCATCCGACTGGCGCGCGGCTCGTGGATCTTCCCGGTCTTGAACGACTGCATTCCGGGCTTCCAGTGCAGCTCGGAAACATAGACATCGCCACCGGGACCAACCCGGACCTGCGTCGGACGCTGAAGGTCGGTCCATTCGAAAAGGTATTCGCCGGTCGCCGAGAAGAACTGGATCCGTTCGTTTTCACGGTCGGCAACAAGCACTCGCCCGTGTGCATCGATCGCGATGCCGTGGGGAAGGTTGAACTCGCCCGGGCCGGTGCCGGGGCCCCCGAAGCCACCAAGGTACGTGCCGTCGGGGGCAAACCTGTGAACGCACGCATTTCCGTAGCCATCCGCGATGTAGACCACGCCGTCGGGCGCGACGGCGACCGTGCACGGCATGTTGTACGGGCCAGCGGCCTGCTGGATGCTCGCCGAACGGCGTGCCTGGTCTGGAAAGACCTTGACGTAGCCCGTATCCGAGGTGATGCCCTTGGGGCCAAACGACTGAACGTGCCGCCCGTCGGTCGTGAACTTCTCGACGGAATGTCCACCGCTATCGGTGAGGTAGAGCATGTCGTCGGGTCCGACCGTCAGTCCGTGGGTCGTAGTCCAAAGACCTTCACCCCACGATGTGACGTACGTTCCGTCCTGCTCATAAACAAACACGAGGCTTTGCTGCCGACCGAATATGTAGACACGATCGTGTGAGTCGACCCCGACACCGGGGGCATCCAGGTGGGACATGCCGGCCGGCAGTTTCTCCCACCCCGGTACGAGTTCGAAGCGCAATTCATGCGACGTGACCATCGGTTCTCTCCTCTCCAGTACGGTATCCCACCCCGGGTCGTGCCGGTCGGACTGATTACCCGTCAATGTGCGCATCGAGCCAGGTGGCAAGGGCCGCAACCGACCCGAACCAGTGCCATCTTGGGTCAGCGACAACACTCGCAGTCTTGGCCCACCCCGCGCCAAGCCCAGTCACACCGGCTTCAAGGCACGACTTCATGTCATCAGGGGTGTCGCCAACGTAGGCAACCTCATCAGGTGCGAGACCCCAAGCCTGACGGACGCGCGCAATGCCGTGCGCCTTGGCCAGGCCATCGTCGCTACCGGTTTCAAAACCTTCGAGATATTGGCCGAGACCGGTGCGTCGAACCGAAATCTCGGCACTGTCACGACCCTTGCCGGTGACAAGTCCCACCCGGATCCCACGGGAACGTAATGACGTCAGCAAGTCGACAATCCCGTCGAACAACAGGTCGAACGCTCCATGGTCCCGTTCATAAGCCTCAAGATAGACGCGATACGCCTCTGGCCACTGGTCACCGACAGCCCGCCTTAGCATCCCGGCCTCGGTCGGACCAAAGAAGTCGTACACGTCGGCGTCGGTAAAACGCGGGCCGCCGACGGACACGACCGCCTCCTGGAAACCGGAGATGACCAATCGGAGGGTGTCGGCGACCGTCCCGTCAAAATCGAAAATCACTCCGCGGATACGTCGATGGTGCGGCGTTGCCAGTCCCGTCATGTCGAGTGCTTCCTCGCTGGGTGAACGGTCCGGAACATGACGGGGCGACGCGTGGGGATGTCACCGCGGGCATAATGTGCTGACCAGCTGATTGGCGTCAAAGACAACGCGTTCGCATGCCACGGCTGGCCCAGAAAGAGGGAGAAGGAGCGTTCGATGGTCAAGCCACCGCTCAAACCGGGGGTCAAGATTGCCATTCAGGCGAACCCTGAACCAACGGAAGAGGATTTGCAGTTCTGGGAACAGATGGGACTGCACTATGCGGTTCTCTGGACTGACCAGACCAAGTCCGGACCGGATTACTACGCAAGCCGGCGAGAAATCTTCGCGAAACACGGTATCGAGGTGTACGGTTTCGGGAATTCCGACGTGCATAACCAGCCGTTGCTGGTCCTCGGCGGTGACGGGCGCGAAGCCAAGATCGAGCAATACAAGAACCACATTCGTGCGCTTGGCGCTGCGGGGGTGCCTTACACCACTTACGCGCACATGGCGAACGGGATCTGGAGCACCGAACCGGAACTCACCCGCGGCGGTGCGCGCGGTCGGGCGTTCAACATGGCCACCGCAACCCACGGCACCTGGCGGACAACGAAGTACGAGCTTCCACTCACGAATGGTCGCGAGTTTTCAGATGACGAGGCATGGACAAACTTCGAGGAGTTCATCCGGCAGGTCGTCCCCGTCGCCGAACAGGCTGGCGTCCGCATCGGGATCCATCCTGACGACCCGCCAATCCCCCGCCTCGGCGGAGCCCCCCGTATCTTCAGTCGCTTTGATGACTACAAACGTGCGCTGGCTATTGCCGACAGTCCAAACATCGGCGTCTGCCTGTGTGCGGGTTGCTGGCTCGAAGGTGGCCCAGACATGGGCGCCACGGTTGAAGAGGCAATCGCCCACTTCGCGGCCGAAGGCAAGCTGTTCAAGGTTCATTTCCGCAACGTCGACAAGCCGTTGCCTCACTTCGTCGAGACATTCGTGGACGACGGGTACGCCGACATGTACAGCATCATGAAGGCACTGGCGGTTGCCAAGTTTGACGGCGTCGCAATTCCCGACCATATCCCGGCGATGGCCGGGGGCCCGCGGGTCGGTACTGCCTACACCATCGGGTACATGAAGGCATTGCTGGACCGTGCAAACGCCGAACTCGGCCCTCAGTGACAGTACTTCCCGCGCGTGCGCGTACATGAGCGCAGAAGGGGCGATGCCAATTGGCCTCGCCCCTTCCGTGTATACACTGCCCGATACT
>SXGR01291032.1_pt1 | contig 22910 bp, 15 predicted proteins | sample 3174711 | NCBI WGS metagenome assembly SXGR01 (sample SAMN11356860, study PRJNA531348) | freshwater metagenome | isolation source: freshwater sample F1-60 | place: China: Fuxian Lake, Yuxi | collected 2017-12-25 | reverse complement strand
GCCTTCGTGGTTGATGCCCGCGTCGAGGCAGAGGTCGAGGTGCGTGTCCACAATCTCGCGCGCCATGCAGCCGACATTCTTGTAGCCCACGCCGGTGTAATACTCCCCCTGCGGAAAGGGGAAACCGCTATCCGGAAATCCCAGCGGCTTGCCGTCCTTGTAGAGGAAGTACTCCTGCTCGAAGCCAAACCAAGCGCCGGGGTCATCAAGAATCGTCGCGCGGGAGTTGCTCGGGTGCGGAGTCTTCTTGTCGGGCATGAACACCTCGCACATGACGAGCGCGCCGTTCTTCTTGGTGGTGTCGGGATAGATAGCCACGGGCTTGAGCATGCAATCCGAGGTGCGGCCCTCGGCCTGGCGCGTCGAGCTGCCGTCGAAATTCCACCAGGGAAGCTCTTCGAGTTTTGGAAACTTCCCAAATTCCTTGAGAGTGGTTTTGCCACGAATGTTGGGAACGGGCTCGTAGCCATCGAGCCAGAGATATTCGAGTTTGTATTTCGTCATGTCGGTGAGGGGTTTGTTTCACGCCGGCACGCCAGGGCGTTTTCCAATTCCCCAGCAGAGGCCAGCGCGCGGAGTTGAGCAGGGCGCGTGCCACACTTCAAGGGCACTTTCACCAGTACATCGCCTTGCAATGCCGCTCAAAATCTTGGGGAATCGTGAGTGCGCGCTTCAATCACAGGCCACGCTGTGAGCAAGAGCCTGTCGATCCTTTGCCAGACCGAACAAATCCGGGCACCACCCCTTTCCAATCCCTCGCCGAATCGACGAGATGAAGTCCCGTCGTCTGAGGGCACCTCTTCTGTGTTAAAAAGAAAACCGCCGCAAGGGTTGCCCCTGCGGCGGCGCGATTAATTAAATTACGGCCTAGCCGTGGTAGCCCTCTTCGCCGTGCTCGGCAATATCCAGGCCGGTGGTCTCGGTCTCTTCGCTGACGCGCAGTCCCACGATGGCGTCCACCACCTTCGCGATGATGTAGCTGGCCACGACCGCCAGAATGATGGTGAAGAGCATCACTTTGCACTGGGCCTTCCACAGCCCGCCTTCCTTCACCAGAGCCGTCAACCCGTTCTTGCCGGCCACGCCCTCAACCACGAGATTGCCATTAACCGAGTCGGTTGCCAGCACGCCCGTGAGGAACGCGCCCAGCGTGCCGCCCACGGCGTGGACGCCGAAGGTGTCCAGCGCGTCGTCATAGCCCAGCGCCTGCTTGAGTTTGGTGCAGGCGATGAAGGGGATGATGCCAGCGGCCACGCCGATGATCATGGCACCCTTGGCGTCGACAAAGCCGCACGCCGGGGTGATCACCACCAGGCCCGCCACCGCGCCAGAGCAGAAACCCAAGATGGAGGGCTTGCCGCGCGTGATCCACTCGGCCATCGGCCACACGAACGCCGCGACGGCCGTCGCCAGCGTGGTGGTCATGAAGGCGTTGGCAGCGATGCCATCGGCCGCCACGGCCGATCCGGCGTTGAAGCCATACCAGCCCACCCAAAGCATGCCCGTGCCCACCATGCACAGCACCATGCTGTGCGGCTGCATGGGCTGCTTGCCAAATCCCAGCCGCGGTCCAAGCACGAGGCAGAGGATGAGCGCACTCCAGCCTGAACTCATGTGCACCACCGTGCCGCCGGCGAAGTCGATGGCCGGCACCTTGGCTCCGGCGTTCCACACACCGTTAAAAGCGCCGTCGATGCCCCAGACCATGTGGGCCAGCGGGAAGTACACAACCACCATCCACAACGCGACGAAGAGCAGCACGGCGCTGTATTTCATGCGCTCGGCAATCGCGCCCACGATGAGCGCGGGCGTGATGATGGCGAACATAAGCTGGTACATGGAGAAGACGTTCTCGGACACCCAGTAGCTGTAGTTGGTGTCCACGTTGGCCGTCACATCCTTGAGGAACGTGTGCTTGAAGCTGCCGACGTAGGGACTGCCACCCTCGCCGAAAACGAAGCTGTAGCCAAACGCCCACCACAGGATGGTCACAAGGCCCGCGATGCCCAGACATTGGGCCATCACCGAGAGGACATTCTTGCGCCGCACCAGGCCGCCATAGAAGAGCGCCAGCCCGGGCAATGTCATGAACAGTACCAAGGCCGCGCAGATCATCATGAAGCCGTTGTGGCCTGGACCTGCGCCGCCGATGTTGGACTTGACCTTCGCGTCGGCGGCATCACCGCCGCGCGCGACGTTGTTCATGTACGCCTCCAGATCCGCCACGCGTTGCGCCATGTCCGGATCGGCCTTGGCCCCGGCGGGTGCCGTGGCGTTGCTGCCCGTGTCAGGCGCGGGTGCCGTGGCGTTGTCCTGAGAGTACAGGTTGCCTGCCATCAGCAAGGCGCCCAAGGAGAGTTGTGCAATGAGTTTTTTCATCGTATTGGTAAAAAAGAATTTTTCGTGGCTTGGGTTAGACTGCGGCGACACCCTTGTCGCCGGTGCGGATGCGGATGGCTTCATCGACGTTCGAGATGAAGATATTGCCGTCGCCGATCTTGCCGGTCTTGGCAGCCTTGACGATGGCCTCGGTCGCGGCGGCGGCGTTCTTGTCATCCACCACCACCTCGAGCTTCACTTTGGGCAGGAAATCCACGGTGTACTCACTGCCACGATAAATCTCCGTATGACCCTTCTGCCGGCCAAACCCCTTCACTTCGGTGACGGTCATGCCCTCGATCCCGGCTTCGCCCAGCGCGTCCTTGACCTCCTCAAGCTTGAAGGGCTTGATGATTGCCTCAATTTTTTTCATCGGTCTCTCCTGCCCGTTGGATTTTCAAAAAAGTGTCCAGACTTACGAGCACGCCCAAACACATGGCCAGTTTAGGCCACGGAGGCAAAAGCATCCCGAATGCCAACCACCGCCAAATGGAATCGCCCCGAATCCACCATGAAAACCAGCCATTATTGCAAAATTCAGGCCAATACTCTGATCGTCACTCGTCACTTGCTATCGGCTTTTGGTCACCCTGCATTTTTTTAGCCATCGACAGGTGAATCCAAATTCGACTGGATTTATCCCACTCAAGGTGTGGCTTGAGCGGCTTGCCAATCTGGTGGGCTATCTGGCATTGCCTCGCATGACCGGACTTTTTTATGGAAAATCGTGGCCCGAATAATTTATCTTGCAACAGAGTCTCAATCCCAGCGACATTTTAAGCACGGCGATGCAATCAACTCTCAATAGCGAGCTTGCCGGTCAGGTGGTGCGGAGCTTGGGCGACTGCCACACGCCTCTCATTTGCCCACTCAACGCCGTGCCGCCCGGTGCGATGGTTCGCATCAAGGAACTGCCCGCATCGCATGAACTGGCGGGGCGCCTACGGGAGTTGGGCTTTTGCGAGGATCAACGCATCCGCATGCTCTCCCGTCATTCGCAGGTCATCTGTCAGGTGTGCAATGCGCGCCTGGGAATCAGCGACCGGCTGGCCGCCACGATTCTCGTCGAGCCGATTTCCAGTCCGCGCGCCGCTTGAAAATGGAGGGTGTTTCGACACCACTTTCGCGGCTTCCCGAAGGCTCGCGAGCGGTGATTGACCGCATCGACCTCCCCCCCGATCTGCTGCCGCGGCTTCTTGAGATGGGCGTGATCGGCGGCACACCCGTGCAGGTGGTGCGCTTCGCACCGCTGGGCGATCCCATCGAGATCAAGGTGCGCGGCTATCACCTCACTCTGCGCAGGGAAGAGGCCGAGCACATCTGGGTCGTGCCCGGGCCTCCCCGCTGACCATGGCGACCCCCTTCCATGTCGCCCTCACGGGCAACCCCAACTGCGGCAAGACCACGGTGTTTAACGCGCTCACCGGCCTGCGCGCCAAGGTGGCCAATTACGCCGGGGTCACGGTGGAACGCAAGGAAGGGCTGCTGCGCGATGCCGGTGCGCGCGAGGTGCGGCTTCTGGATCTGCCGGGCACCTACAGCCTCTCCCCGCGGTCGCTGGACGAACGCGTTGCGCTCGACGTGCTCCTCCATCATCTGGGTGACGACCTCGCTGCGCCGCAACTGGTGGTTCTGGTGGTGGACGCCTCGAACCTAGAGCGGAACCTGTTCTACGCGACTCAGGTTCTCGAGTTGGGCTACCCCGCCGTGGTGGCCCTCAACATGATGGACGTGGCCGAGGAGATCGGCCGCAAGGTGGACGCCGCCGCGCTCTCTCATGAACTGGGCGTGCCCGTGGTGCCCCTGGTTGCCAGCAGAGGCCTTGGCATGGCCGAGCTTCACCGCGCCATCCTGGATGCGCATGATTCACCGGCCACCGTGGCACCCGCCAACTTCGCCGCGCTGCCACCGCACTTTGAGAGCGAGATCTCCCAAGTGCGTCTCGCGCTCAAATCACAGCCGCTGGCGCGGCCCACCACGCACAGCGAGGCGCTGCTGCTGCTTGCCGACGAGTCCTTCCTGCCCTCCCACGCCGCCCTCTATCCAAAGGAGCTTTCGGCCGACATCGCCGCAGCACGGCAACGCTTGGACGCCGCGGGTATCTCGTGGCGAACCACCGCGGTCGAGTCGCGATATGCGCGCATTGGCGCCATCGCGCACAAGGTGGTTTCCGAAACACCCGACCCAGGCCCGACCACAAGCGACAAGATGGACGCGGTGCTGACGCACAAGTTCTGGGGTCCGGTGATTTTCTTCGCGCTGATGGCGCTCATGTTCCAAGGCATTTTCTCCTTCGCGCAATACCCGATGACCTTGATCGAGACCGCCATTGGCTGGCTCGGCGGCCAGGTGGCGCGCGCGCTGCCGCCCGGTGAGTTGACCGACCTGCTCGTACGCGGGGTCATCGGCGGCGTGGGGGCCGTCGTGGTGTTCCTGCCGCAGATCTGCCTGCTCTTCCTCTTCATCAGCCTGCTGGAAGACTCCGGCTACATGTCGCGCGCGGCCTTTCTGATTGATCGCGTGATGAGCAAGGTGGGACTGCACGGCAAGAGCTTCATTCCCATGCTCAGCTCCTATGCCTGCGCCATCCCCGGCATCATGGCCGCGCGCATTATTGAAAGCCCCAAAGACCGGCTGGCGACCATCCTCATTGCGCCGCTCATGAGCTGCTCGGCGCGGCTGCCGGTGTACACCGTGCTCATCGCCGCATGCCTTCCGGACGTACGTTGGGGCGGCGTCTTGGGCCTTCACGGTCTGGCGATGCTCGGAATGTACCTGCTGGGGATTGTCGGTGCGCTGGCCGTGGCCTGGGTGTTTAAGAAGACGCTGCTCAAGGGGCAGGCGCCCCTCATGATCATGGAGCTGCCCACCTACAAGCGCCCGGTGCTCTCGGTGACGCTGCGCCACATGTGGGACCGCTCCCAATTATTCCTGCGCCGGGCGGGCACGATCATCCTCGGCATCAACATCCTGCTCTGGTTTCTGGCGACGTATCCGAAGAGCGTTGAGATTGAGGGACAGTATTCGGCAGCGCGCGCCAAACTCGAAGCCAGCGCTCCAAAATTCGCGACTCTTCCGAATGACAAGGAATCCGAAGCGAGAGAAAAGGCCTTTCGAGCAGAGAGAGAGAGGCTCGACAAGGAGGAGCAGGGCGCAAAACTCCGTCACTCCTTTGCCGGTCGCCTCGGCCACTGGATTGAACCGGCCATCGCGCCGCTGGGCTTCGACTGGAAGATGGGCATCGGCATCGTCGCCAGCTTTGCCGCGCGCGAGGTCTTTGTGAGCACCATGTCCGTGGTCTACAACGTCGGCGAGGTGGACGACTCCGACGTCGGCGTCGCCAGCCTCGCCCAAGTCCTTAAAAGCGAAAAACGCGACGACGGCCAGAGCGCCTACACCCCGCTCGTGGGGGTGACGTTGATGGTCTTCTACGTCTTCGCGCTGCAATGCGTCAGCACCATCGCCATTGTCCGCCGCGAGACGAACTCGTGGAAGTGGCCGCTCTTCCAGCTCCTCTACATGACCGCGCTGGCTTGGGTGATGGCCTTCGTCACCTACCAAGGCGGCAGGCTGCTGGGCTGGCCGGCTTGAGGGCCCGCTTGAATAAGTTTGGGTGGACAAGAGCCCGCCTGCTTTCAAGACTCCTCCCGCGCTGCCAAAGGGCGGCCGTACTTCATGGCAAAGCACAAACGAGACCGCGCCGCGTCCCGACCGTCCGCGCCCGGTCCTGCGGATGTGCTTGCCCAAGCTGCGGCCGCCGAACCGGCCCCAGTAACGCCCGCAGCCACCCCGGCACCTGCAGTGGTTGAGCCTGCCCTCCTGCTGCGATGGGGACGGTCCGGGGATTTTACCAGCGAGCCGCTGCCCTTCTATCAGAAGCCCGACTGGCTGGCCTTCAGCGCGGCCGCTTTGGCCACCTTGCTGGTCTATTTTTTCACACTGGCACCCAACCTGACCCCGGAGGATTCCGGGGAACTGGCCACCGCCTCCATGTACGCCGGCGTGCCCCACGCACCGGGATACCCACTCTGGACGATCTACACGTGGCTCTTCACGGTGCTGGTTCCCACCGGCAGCATCGCATGGCGGGTGGGCTTGTCGTCGGCGGTGGCGGCGGCGCTCTCGTGCGGACTTGTGGCGCTCATGATTTCGCGCGGCAGCCGGCTTCTGCTAAGCCCCTCCGGATTCGCCGGGCTTGAGTCCTCCACCCGAAATGCCATCGGCGTTGTGGCAGGCTTTGCCGGCGGCGCCATCTTCGGGTTCACCGGCCCGATGTGGAGCCAGGCCGTCATCGTCGAGGTGTACACCTTAAGCACGTTCACCTTCGTCGCGGTGTTGGCACTCATGATGCGCTGGTTTTTTGCGCCGGAGCGCAACGGGCCACTCTACGCAGCCGGGCTGCTCTTTGGCCTGTGCCTCGCCAACCACCAGACGCTGCTGCTGGCTGCCGTGGGGCTGGAAGTCATCATCCTGCTTCGGCGTCGCGAGATTGGCCGCGACTTCTTTCTCTTCAATACGCTGGTGTACTTGGCCGGGCTGCTCTGGATGTCTAGAAACGAAGTTGCCGACACGCAGCACAGCAAGCTCCTCATGTTTGGCCTCTTCAATCTCATCGGTGTTGGCGGTATGCTGCTGGCCCTCTGGCACCTCCTGCCTGCGCAAGGGGCGCCTTCGGTCTCGGGCCTTCTCCTCGCAGGAGCGTTCGCGCTGAGTGCGCTTCTCATCGCCTTTTGCTGGAGTGCATTTGTCGGGCCGCTTTCGCAGGCGCTGCCCTCATCCCACGAGGTCTGGAACCTGAAGGCCGTCTGGTCCACCTATTACAAGTTTGCCGACCGCATGCTCCTGTCTTTGGCCATGCTGCTACTGGGTGGGGCCATCGGGCTGCTCCTTCACGCGGCCCTCAGCGCCGACAACCGCTCGCCCCGCAGCTGGCTCTGCGTCATCCTCATTGGCTCTTTCACCCTGCTGGCACTGCTTTGGGTGCATCAGTTGCTCTCCAGCCGCGGCATCGTCGCCGGCAATCTCGCCGGCATCGCGCAGGAATGGAGGCGCATGGCTGCCGCGCACGTGACGGCGGCCAACAAACTCTCCGCGGCGTTTGTCCTGTTGGCCGTGGGGTTGCTCTCGTGGGCGTGCTTGCGGGCATTTGGGAGATCGCTTCCGGGCGCGCTGCCACTCCAACAATGGCGCCCGCTGACGGGCTTCATCTTGGCGGCACTGGCGGGCGTGTCCTTCTACCTCTTCATGCCGCTTAGTTCGCTCACCAATCCCCCGATGAACTGGGCCTACCCGCGCATGGCGCAGGGCCTTAAACACGCCGTCACGCGTGGCCAGTACACAAACCCCTCGCAGGAGACCTCTGACAGCTTCAGCCGCGTGCTGGTGGATTGGGACGGCAATGGAGTGGCCGACGGCGGACAAGTGGGCATCTTCGTGGACGAGACGTTGCAGGAATTCTACCCCGCCTATCTGCTGCTGGGCCTGCTGCCCTTTCTCTGCTGGCGTTATTTGGGCCCGCGCGAAAGGCGCTGGCTTGCAGGAATTGCCATCCTCTTTGCCAGCCTCACATTGCTGCTCATCATCTTTCGCAATATCGAAGGCGCGGAGCAGCAGCGCCACCTCAACAAGGTGTTCTTCGAGTCCGCGCATGTCTTCGTTGCCTTGGGCGTGGGATGGGGACTGGCGCTGGCGCTGGGCATGGCCATGTGCCGCTGGGTGGAAGCGCGCAAGCCGCTGCTGATTGGCGCGGCCGTGTTGATGGGGCTGGAACTTTGCTGGTGGCCCTTTAGCCAGACGGCCATTAGCGCCGCACCCATGTCCGTGCTGCATGCGTTTTCGCGATATGAAGCGCCACTGCTCCAAGCCGCGCCGCTCTTGGGTGCCATGCTCTTCGGGTTGGTGCTGCTGGCGCTGGTGCTGCGGCCCAGCCGTGCGCCCTTGGCGCTGCTGCTCTCTTGCGCGTCACTCTTTCCCGCCCGCCATGCCCTCTCCAACTGGTGGGACAACGAACTTGCCGGCCACTACTTTGGCTACTGGTACGGCCGCGATATGTTTGCCCCGCCCGTCACTGGAGGCGACGCACGGCCCCTCTATCCAGCCATGGCGCGCGACGCAGTGCTCTTTGGGGGAACCGACGCGGGCCGGTTCTGTCCCACCTACATGATTTTTTGCGAGAGCCTTGTTGCGCCGAAGCACCGCACCGATGCGTCGTTCGACCGGCGCGACGTGTTCATCATCACCCAGAACGCGCTGGCCGACGCAACCTACCTTCAGTACATCCGCGCGCACTACAACCGCAGCCGCCAGTTCGACGAGTCCTTCCTCAAGACCCTTGTGGCTGATCCGGAATCGGCCGGCGGGCTTACCGAGCAATTCAATCGGCAGCAGGCGGCCATCGACGCCGAGTTCAAGGGGCCAGCGAGCTCGATCAATTCGGACATGAATTCGCTCCTGGCAAGTCTCGACGAGACTCTGAGCAAAATCCAAATCCCCCCAACGGTGGATCCGAAGAACCTCATCGGCCGGCTGGAGTGGACGGCCAACAATCTTCCCGCCGGCAATCCGTACCGCCAGCAGGCTCAGGCGCTGCACATGAAGGCCATCCAACTCTCCTCCCAGCTTGGCGACCTCACCAACGACTGGAACGGCCGACTGCTGGAGAGCCGTTTAAGTTTCGACCGCGCCCTTTCCGAGGAACGCCTCTTCGGCGGCCGTCGCTTTGCGGCGCGCGCCGTGGCACCGATGGACGCCGCTCTGGACACGTTTGGGGAATCGGTGGAACGCGACCGGCGCGCCGGCAGCTCGTTGCTGCGCACGCAGGACATCCTGGACATGGCCCGCCTCAGAGACCAGTTGCTTGATTCGTCAAACCCGGTTAGCGCCTGGATCTTGCCGTTGCTCACCGAGCGCACGCGCCAGCGGCTCTCCGCGAAGGATGTCTCAACCCACGGCCGTGAGAGCCTGGTGGATGACCTCAATCAGATTCTCCAGAGCGAAGTCCGCCACCATTTGGAACAGCGCAAGGCGCTCGCCGGCCTGGATCTCTCCGAGCGGCGGCTCCTGCATGCGAATTGGTCTGGGTTTGAACCGCAGGCGCTCTCACCCCTGAGCGCGCATGTGGCCGACCGCGAACTGGCGATCCAGCAACTGCTGCGCTTCTGCGATCTCCCCGCGGACGGCACGAACCACCTGGAGCGCCTGAAGCAAAACGTGCGCACCAACGACAGCCGGCTTCTCGATCTGTGCTCGCAAAATCCGGGCTTGGCGGATGACACGAGCCTGGCCCAATCCATCCAAGAGCGTGCGCGCATTGTTGAGGGGTTGTGTCGGAGCCGACTGTACGACCCCGCGCGGTTCGCGGCCGTTGCTTTCGACGCCGAGACGAGCCGGCTGCTGCACCAAAACCCCTACTCGGACGCACGCATCCGGCTCAACCGCCTGCTGCTGCAGGCCGCCTTCCCCGGTTGTTTTCGCGCCGCCCCGGCGGGGGTTTACCCTGCGCGCGAGATTTACATCCCGACCGTCCACGACCTGCAGGCCTCGCATGAGCGCGCGCGCAGCACGGCCAGCACGACCGACGAAGCCGTGTGGGCCATCAACGGCGACCTGACCGAAATCACCTTCCGCCAGAACCCGGGGCACGAGTTCTATGTGGAGGAAAGCCTCGCGCTGGACTGGATGTACCCGCACCTCGTCCCCTACGGCATCATCTTCAAGATTGAACGCGAGTCGCAGCACGAGTGGCCGCCCGAAAAACTCGACGCCATCCTCGCGCGCGACCGCGCATTCTGGCTGGGCTACGCCCGCCAGCTCAACGGGGACATCGTCCAGCCCGACACGCCCGTGGACACCATCGCGCGCTGGGCCGATCGGGTTTTCCTGCGCCGCGACCACACCGGCCACACTCCCGGCCAGCGGCGCTTTCTGCGCGACTACGTGGCGCAAAGGGCGTTTGCCAAGCTGCGGGTGAGCATCGCCCAGCTCTACGCCTGGCGCGCCCGGCAATGCCAGGAGCAGATCCGGCAAATTAACGCGCTCCCGGCCGCCTCCCAGCCCCCCGAGGCGGCGCGGCTCCTGCGTTTACAGCAGCAGCAGGAGCGCCTGCTGGCCGAGGCCGATTTTGCCTACCGACAGAGCTTCGCGTTCTGCCCCTCGAGTCCCGAGGCGCCCTATCGCTACTTGAGCTTCCTGCTCGAGCAGAAGGGCGGCACACTGGACGATCGCGCCGCCAAGGCGCGAGTCCTCATCGAATCCACCCTTCGGATGGACCCCTCCGACCTTCGGGCCCGCGAGGGGATGATGGGATTGGTGCGGCATCACGCCCGCTCCCAGTTCGCGCTGTCCGATCCCGAGGGCGCCCTGAAGCTCGCCAGGCTCGGTGGCGTGATGGACTCTCGTTTCCTCAGCGGCGATCCCATCCTGGGCGCCTGCGTGCTGATTCACCAGCTGCTGCAGGAAAACCGCGCGCAGGAGGCGCAGGCGTACACCAAGGAAATCCAGCACCTGCTCCAACCCGGAGGCATCGGCCAGATGGCGGTGGCCGGCGTGTTCGCCGCGTACCAGAAGAAAGCCCTGTCGGCCACCGTGTCGCAGCTGGAGCAGGCGTGGAAGAAGGACCCCACCAATCCCATGGCCGCCTACTCGCTCATCCAGGCCTATCGCACGCTCAACCGGACCACGGACATTCGCCGATTCGCCGAGAGCACGGCCGCGCCCACCAACGCCAGCGCGCCCCTGCTGGTGTTATGCGCGCACGCCTACCAGACGCTGGGAGACTCGGAGCATGAGCAGGGCGTGCGCGAACGCATCGCGCAGCTCACGCCCGAACGCCCCGACGCGTGGTATGACCTCGCTGTGGTTCAAAACAAGCGCGGCCAGACCAACGGCGCGCTGCTTTCCCTTAAGCAGGCGTGGGAGAAGGCCGGGCCGGGCGCGAGCCGCGTGAATATCCGCCAATGGATCCGCACCACCAACAGCCTGGACAACCTGCGCGGCCTTCCGGAATTCAAGGCGCTCGTGGGAACAAACGCGCCCTGAAGGCGCGCGCCTTCAGACAGGCAATGCCTGCAATTCGTAGTTGAGCACCGAGAGGCAGTACACGGCCGCCGTTTCACTGCGCAGGATGACCGGCCCCAAGGTGATGGGCTGCGCGCCGCAAGAGAGGATGTCGTTCACCTCCGCAGGCGTGAAATCCCCCTCAGGCCCCACCCAGATGCAGAGCGTGGCCGGCGCGCGGCCGTGCTCCTCGGCGAAGGCGCGAAACCGGTCGCGGGGATGCCGGCTCTGGCTGTGCAGCGCGGCAATGAGCGGCAGGTCGAACCGCTCCTGACGGGCCAGAAACTCGCGCGGCGACATCGGCGGCTCGATGCGCGGCAGCCAAGCCGAGCCGCACTGCTTGATGGCGTCGATGGCGATGGCGCGCCACTTGTCCACCCGCGACTGCCGGTCTTCCGCGTCAATCTGCGCCACCGAACGTTCCGCAGCCAGCGGCACCACGCGTGCGGCGCACAGCTCGGCCGCCTTCTGGATGATGGCGTCCATCGACTTGCCCTTGGTCATCGCCTGCAGCAGCGTGATACGGTAGGGCGGACGCGCGACGGGATTGCGCTGGCGCACGCGCAGCCGCACGGCCGGGGCGGCGGCCGACACCACTTCGCACAGGCACTCGGTGCCCTGCCCGTCGAGCAGCGCCACCCGCTCGCCTTCACGCAGGCGCAGCACGTTGGCGGCGTGGTGCGATTCGCGCTCGTCGAGCACCACCTCCGACTGGCCCGACTGGTCGGGCGCGATGAAGAACCGGTGCATCAGCGGAAAAAGTTGCGCGCTCGTTCCAGAAAGCTCCGGCTCTGCGGGTTCACCTCGTCCCCACACAAGTCGGCAAATTCCTGCAGCTTGGCGCGCTGGGCCTTGTTGAGTTTCTCGGGCACCTCCACGAGCACCCGCACGTGCAGGTCGCCATGACCGTGGCCCTGCAGGCTGGCGACTCCCCTGCCCTTCAATCGAAAGACCGTGCCCGACTGGGTGCCCGCGGGAATCTTGATGCTCGCGGAGCCCGTCATCGTCGGAACGCGCAGCTCACCGCCCATGGCGGCGACGATGAAGCTCGTGGGCACCTCGCAGACCAGGTCTTCGCCGTCCCGTTCGAAAATCTCGTGAGGCCGCACGTGCAAGACCACGTAAAGGTCGCCGCTGGGCGCGCCCCGCTGGCCCGCTTCGCCGTTTCCCGACGAGCGCAGGCGCGTGCCGGTGTCCACGCCCGCAGGCACCTTGAGGGTGATGGGCGTCTGCCGCTGACGCCTGCCCTTGCCGGCGCATGAGCGGCAGGGCTTGTCCACCACCGTGCCCATGCCCTCACATTGCGGGCAGGTCTGCTGGACGGAGAAAAACCCGCGGGTGGCCATGACGCGGCCCTGTCCGCCGCAGGGGTTGCAACGGCGGCGCGAACTGCCCGGCTGGCCGCCGCTGCCGTGGCAGTCCTCACATTCCGCCAGTCGCGGGATGGTGAGGTGCTTCTCACAACCCAGCACGGCTTCCTCGAATTGAAGCTGCATGTCGTAGCGCAGGTCGGCACCCCGCTGCGGGCCTCCGGGATTGCGCCGCCCGCCGCCAAAGAGCTCCTCAAAAATGCCGCCGCCACCGCCGCCACCGCCAAACACCTGCTCGAAAATGTCGAAGGGGTTGTGCGCGCCCCCACCGCCTCCGCCCTGCTGAAAAGCCGCATGGCCCATCTGGTCGTACGCCGCGCGCTTCTGCGAATCGCTCAAAACCTCGTAGGCCTCGCCCAGCTCCTTGAATTTCTCCTCGGCCTGTTTGTCGCCCTGGTTCTTGTCCGGGTGAAACTTGACGGCAAGCTTGCGATAGGCCTTCTTGAGCTCCTCGGCGCTGGCCGTGCGTTCGACGCCCAGCACCTCGTAGTAGTCGCGCTTGGCCATCAGTTTCCCGCGGGTTGGGCCGGCGCCCTGGCCACCACCACGCGCGCGGCGCGGACCAGCCGTCCGTTGAGCTTGTAACCCTTCTGGAATTGCTTGAGCACGGTGCCCTCGGCCACGTCGGAGGATTCCTGCTGTGAAATGGCCTCGTGCAGGGCCGGATCAAAAGGCCCTCCGGCGGCGTGAATCTCCTCGACTCCCGCTTCGCGCAACACGCCGTGCAACTGCCCCAGAATCATCCCAACGCCATCGTGCAGCGCGCCCGAGGCGCCTGCGTCAGTCGCGGCCTTCTGGGCCATCTCCAGGTTGTCGAGCACCGGCAGCAGTTTTTCGAGAAACGTCTGGATGGCGTATTTCGAAGCGTCCTCCTTTTCGCGGGTGGAACGGCGGCGAAAGTTCTCAAAATCGGCCGCCAGTCTGAGCAGCCGGTTGCGCGTCTCAGCCAATTCTGCCGTTGCTTCCGCCAGCGTGAGCGACTTCGCGGCAGGCGGCGACGCGGCCTCCGCGGCGGCTTGTTCGCTGAGTTTCTTCTCAAGCGCCGTCGGCGCAGCGGCCGTCTCAGGCGAGGTGGAGCTTTTCTTCCGGGAGAACATGGGGCGGTGTGGCGACGACGCGATAGAAGCTCTCACTCTTTCTTCGCCGCCTTCACTTCGATGTGCAAGTCACGCAGCTGGCGCGCGCTCACAGGCGCGGGCGAATCGGTCATCAGGCAGACTCCCTTGGCGGTCTTGGGAAAGGCGATGACATCGCGGATGCTGGACGTGCCGCAGAGAATGGCAATCAGGCGGTCGAATCCGAGCGCGATGCCCCCGTGCGGCGGGGCACCGTACTTGAAGGCTTCCAGCATGTAGCCAAATCGCAGCTTCGTCTCCTCCGGACTGATGGCGAGGATCTCCTCGAAAATGGTCTTCTGCACGTCAGGCTGATGGATGCGGATGGAGCCGCCGCCCAGCTCGACGCCGTTCACCACAATATCATAGTGCTGGCCTCGCACCTTCTTGGGGTCGGCCTTGAGCAGCGCAATGTCCTCGGCCACGGGCGCGGTGAAGGGGTGATGGCTGGAATACCACCGGTCCATTTCCTTGTCGAAGCTGAGCAGCGGAAAATCCACCACCCAAAGAAAATCGAAACGGTCGGCGGGAACCACGAGCCTGCCCTGCGCCTTGAGCACGTCGGCGCAGTAGAGGCGAATCTTGCCGAGGATTTCGCAGGCGTTGAGCCACTGGTCGGCGGCGAAGAGAATCAAGTCGCCCTCCTCGATGGCCAGCTTCTGGGTGAGCGACGCCTTCTCACTTTCGCCAAAAAACTTCACGATGGGGGACTTCCATTCGCCCTGCTCCACCTTGATGAACGCCAGGCCCTTGGCGCCAAGACTTTTCGCATGGGCCGTCATCGTCTCGATCTGTCCCTGCGTCGCGCCGGCCATGCCCTTCGCATTGATGGCCTTCACCACGCCGCCGGCCGCAACCGCCCCGCTGAAGACCTTGAACGTGCTTGCCTTGAACTCCTCCGTGAAGTCCACCAGCTCCATGCCCAACCGCGTGTCCGGCTTGTCGATGCCGTAGCGGTTGAGCGCCTCCTCAAAGGTGATTCGCCGGAAGGGCAGCGTGATGTCCACACCCAGCGCCCTCTTCCAGACGCGGCGCAGCAGTCCCTCGATCAGCGCGTAGAGGTCCTCACGGTCGATGAAGCTCATCTCGATGTCGACCTGCGTAAACTCCGGCTGGCGATCCGCGCGAAGGTCCTCGTCCCGGTAGCATCGCGCCAGCTGGAAGTAGCGCTCGATTCCCGCGCACATGAGAATCTGTTTAAACTGCTGGGGCGACTGCGGCAGCGCGTAAAACGCGCCGGGCTCGCGGCGGTTGGGCACGAGGAATTCCCGGGCGCCCTCCGGCGTGGACTTGAAGAGGGTGGGCGTCTCCACCTCCAGGAAGCCCTGCTCTTCCATGAACACGCGCGTGGCGGTGGCCACCTTGGAACGCAGGCGCAGGTTGCGCGTCATCTCCGGCCGGCGCAGGTCCAGATAGCGGTATTGAAGTCGCAGCTCCTCGTTAACCTTGGCCGCCACCTCCGGATCATCCACCGGAAAAGGCAGCACCTCCGCGTGGTTGAGCACGGCGAGTTCCTTCACCAGCACCTCCACCTGGCCCGTCGCAATCTTGGAATTGTCCGTGCCTGCCGGCCTCGCGCGCACCACGCCGGAAACCTGGATCACCGACTCCGCGTGAAGCCGGGTGGCCGCCTCAAACACTTCCGCCGGCAGATCCGCCGGATCGAACACCGTCTGCGTGCGCCCCTCGCGGTCGCGCAGGTCGATGAACAACACGCCGCCCAAGTCGCGGCGCGAATGAACCCAACCTGCCAGCGTCACCGGTTTTCCGGCATCCGCCGGCCGAAGCTCGTTGCAATGCTGTGTGCGTTTCATGGATGAGGCGGCACAATCCACTAGGGGAGCCGCAAAAAAAACAGGCCGGGATGTTGTCGCAACCCCTGTCGAATTCAAAGCATAAGTTTGCCTTGGCTTGTGCCGCGCGTTGCCAGCCATGCCCATGGCCCGTAGCATCCCCCGAGGGATTCAAGCATGAACGGGAGCCTGCTGGCCATCCTTGCCTGTGTCGCCACACCGCTGGCCATCGGCTGGTGGGTGTCGCGCCGCGTGCACACCCCCGACGACTATTTTCTGGCGGGTCGCAGCCTAGGACTGGGTTTGGCCAGTTTTAGCGTCTTCGCCACATGGTTTGGTGCGGAGACCTGCCTCAGTGCCTCAGGCCGCATTTACGAGCAGGGGCTCTCCGGCGGATCGGCCGATCCCTTGGGATACTTCCTCTGTCTGCTGCTCGTGGCGCTGGTGTTCGCCGCACCCCTGTGGCGCCGCCGGATCACCACGCTGCCCGACTTCTACCGCAGGCGCTACTCGCCTGCCGTGGAAAAGCTGGCCGTGCTGCTCCTCGCCCCCACGTCCCTCATGTGGGCCGCGGCACAGTTGCGCGCATTGGGCCAGGTGCTGGACGCCTCATTCGGCTTGGGGGTGCGCGAGGGCATCCTGATCGCCGCCGCCGTGGTGATGGTGTACACCATGATGGGAGGGTTGGGTGCCGACGTTTTTAACGACTGCCTCCAGGGATCCATCCTTCTGGTGTGCCTCTTCGTGGTGTTCTTTGCCGTGCTGGTCACGCTCGACAAGGGGCCACTGACACTCATGCAGGAAATGGACCCGGCCCGTTGGAACCCGCTGTCCACCGGGGGCAAGTTTCCATGGGCCTGCGCGGAGGCATGGGCCGTTCCCATCTGCGGCTCGGTTGTGACGCAGGAGTTGGTCGCGCGCCTGCTGGCGGCCCGATCCCCTGAAACCGCCCGCAAGGCCGGCCTCGTGGGCGCCGGCCTGTATCTGGTGGCCGGGCTGATCCCCGCGACATTGGGCCTACTGGGGCCGCAGCTGGTGCCCGATCTTGCCGACCCGGAGCAGTTCCTGCCCACGCTCGTGCGAGCGCATCTCAGCCCCGTGTTTTACACCCTCTTCACCGGCGCCATGCTCTGCGCCATCCTCTCCACGGTGGACAGCACCCTGCTGGCCGCTGCGGCCGTCGTGTCCCAGAATGTCCTCGTGCCCCTGCGCCCCCGCTGGACGCAGGCCCACCGGCTTCACGCCTCGCGACTGTGCGTCCTGGCTGGTGGCGTGGTCGCCTGCACGCTGGCGCTCTCCGCAGAGTCGATCTACAAACTGGTGTCGGGAGCCTCAGCCTTCGGCGGCGCGGGCCTTTTTGTGCTGCTCTTGCTGGGACTTCACACGCGCCGTGGCGGAGCGCGCACCGGCATGGCCGTCATGCTCTGCTCGCTCACCGTGTGGGCCTACGGCACCCACGTCGGCCACTGGCAGGCTCCCTTTCTCATCTCCATGATGGTGGCGTTCGCCGTAGCTGCCCTCGCCGGATGGAGGGAGCCCCCTCCCCGGTCGGAGGCGGAGCACTAGACCGGCTGCCGTGCGCGAGGCTATTGCCGCTCGTTAAAGAGGATGCGCACGTTCTTGGTCTGGCGTCCGGCAAGGATCAAATCCACCTTTCCGTCGCCGTTAAGGTCCGCGGCCTTGAGGTCCTCAATGGCGACTTCGCCGGCGGAAACCGGAGCTGAGCGCCACGTCTTGCCGGCCGGGTCATCTGTGTAAAACACTTTCACGCCGGGAACACCCTTGGGATTCATGCCGCGCCAGCCCGCGATAATCTGGTCGCTGCCACGTCCGAGGAGGTCTGCGACCGCCAGTCCGTGGCCGTCTTTAAGGGACTCGTCGAGGACGGCGCGAGCCCATGGCCCTTTGCCGCCGTCCGGTTCGGCATAGAAGCCCAAGGTGGTGCCGTGCATGGGCTCAATGGTGGCGACGAAGCGCCGGCCGCCGGGGAGCTTGCCGTCCCGGACTTCTCCGACCCACTGGGCGGCAAGCTGGCGGCGCTTCCATGTGCCCGTGCTCTGGCCAAACCAAAAGAGCCCCTCCTTGGCGCCGAGAATGATCTCGTGCTCGGGGTCGGCATCCCAATTGATGGGTTGGAAATTGTGGCTGGCATGAAGAGCGTCGCTCACGACACGCGTCTTCCACTCATCGCGGGGATTGGCGGGTACGGTGTAGGCCAGCACTTTGCCCCCGGCGCCTTCGTTTCCCTTGTTGCCGCGGCCGTGGAGGGGCTTGACGATGAGTTCAAACTTGCCGGCGGGATTTTTTATCCAGTGCATCCGGTGAACGGTCGGTTCGTGGTGGAGTTTGACCGGTTGCCACTTGCCGGTGCGATCGGCCGGAGGGACGAGGTAGAAGACCGCGCCGCTATTCTCGGTGTCACCGGGGTTCCATTCGGCTCCCACGGCGATCTCGGCCTTGCCGTCGCCGTCGATGTCGGCGGCGGCGATGCAGACGTGATCCTTCGGAGTGAGGTTTTCAGCAATGATGTGTTTCTTCCAAGAGGGGTTCTCGTACCACTGGACGGTCTTCTGATCTGCGAGGGCGATGTCGGGTTTGCCGTCGCCATTGATGTCGGCGATGGCCAGGCCGTAGCCGATGTTCACGGCCTGATCCACGTCGACCGCACGGAACTTGAATGGATTGGCGTCGGCGGCGTTTGCGACGGGGGCAGCAACTAGCAATGCAGTGGAGAGCAGGATTTTCATGGTTGCTTGGAAACTCTTATGCGGTGGCCGCGGCCGGTCAACGGCAATCACATCGCCTGGATGCCTCTGCACGCAGCGGGGTGCGAGAGGTTGATTGGAGATTGCCAGTCCGGGGGGCTTCGGGTTTGATGCGCGTCCATGGCTCGCTCCCCGCACGTCGCGCTTGCGATTGCCGCGCACCCGGACGACATCGAGTTTTACATGGCCGGCACGCTGCTGGAACTGGGCCGGCGCGGCTGGAAGCTGCATTACCTCAACCTCTCCACCGGAAACTGCGGCAGCGTCGCGATGGGAGCCGTCCAGACGCGCCGGGTTCGCGCCCTCGAGGCAAACGCAGCCGCCCAGACGCTGGGGGCACGCTGGCACGCGCCCCTCTGTGACGATCTGGAAATCCTCTACACCGTGCCCCTGCTGCGGCGCGTGGCGGCCGTGGTGCGCGCCGCCCGCCCTTCCATTGTGCTCACGCACGCACCTGAGGATTACATGGAGGACCACATGAACACCTGCCGACTGGCGGTGACGGCCGCCTTTGCCCACGGCATGCCCAACTTTAGAACCACACCGCAGCGCGCACCCTTCCACCACGACGTAACGGTATACCACGCCATGCCGCACAGCCTGCGTGACGGACTTCGCAGGCCCGTGACGCCAGGATCCTTCGTGAACACGACGCAGTCGCACGCCACAAAGATGGCCGCGCTGGCCTGCCACAAGAGTCAGCAGGGTTGGCTGGACGCCAGTCAGGGAATGAATTCCTACCTGCGCGCGATGGATGTCTGGTCGCGCCGCATGGGCAAGCTCTCAGGGCGGTTCGCCCACGCCGAAGGCTGGCACCGGCATTTGCACTGGGGGTTTTCGTCCACGGAGATGGACCCCCTCGCCAACGCGCTGCAGAGCGATTACCTCGTCAACCCACGGTTCCACGCGCCCCTCGTGGAACCTCCCCACAAAACACCCCATGCCAAGAAAACAAAGCGTCCTCGCACCTGACTGGTGGGATTACACCACGCTGGAGCGCGACCTCATTGAGGCTGCAGCCCGGCTCACGCCCGAGTCGCTGCGCAAACTATCGAGACCCGGGTTCCGCGTGGTGTTTTACGACACGCTGGAGGAATTCTACTGCGCCGAGGCATTGGAATACATCCACGCATGGAAAGAGGCCACGCCGGACAACCCGGCCGGCATCTGCGGACCCATTGGCCCCACCGAGCAGCTGCCGCTCGTGGCACGCATCGTCAACGAGATGGGACTCAAATTGCATCATGCGCATTTCTGGGGCATGGACGAGTGGGTGATTGGGGGCCGCGAGGTGCCCGTCACACACCCGCTCTCCTTTGAGCGGTGCGACCGGCAGTTGTGCTTTGATCGTATCAACCCAAGGCTCGTGATGCCCGACTCAAACCTGCACTTTCCCAAGGCCGACACGCGCGACTATCGCGCGAGTTGGGACGCGGGGGTGCGTTGCGTGGTGATGCAGGGCGGACAGGGCGACATCAAGCACTGGGCGTTTAATGACCCGCTGCCGCGCCGCGGCCGGCACAAGCATGCCCCGCCCACACCGGAAGAATACCGCAGGCTGGCGACGCGAGTGGTGGATCTGCACCCGGTGACAATCGCACAGAACGCGCGCACCAGCGGCGGCGGCAATGTCACCCTGGTGCCGCAACAGGCCATCACGGTGGGTCCCGTGGAGACATGGAAGGCCCAGAAAGTCTCCATCTGGCACGCGGGCACGCACGACAATCCCTTCGGACAACGGCTCACGGCCTTCATGATCTCGAAGAAGCTTGCCGACAGCGCCGTGCCCATGTCGCTATTGGCCGACCATCCCAACGTGCAGTTTAACTACTATCGCGGCGGGCTTGGCACCTGCGACGTGTCGATGCATTAGGCCGGGCGCACTTGGAAAAAGTCGCCGCCCTTGTGGCGCGCACTGTCGGTGCCCCAGTGGATGGGTTTCGGCAGTTTCTTAAAACGCGGCAGGTGCTTGGCACAATGGATGTACGCCTCGCGAATCTCCACCACCACCCAGCGCTCCACGCGCGGGCGCGCCTTGAGGCAGTCGGCGCGGATGGTCTCGGGCAAACCCGAACGCGCCAGCATGTCGCGATTCTCAACCACGCGCGCCGGGCCGTTGAGATGCAGTCCCACCGAGCTGCGCATGAAATCCACCAGCAACAACCCTACATGGCCGTTTTCGATGATGTTGCCCAGACTGGCCATCACGCCGTTGCCGCGATATTCCGGATAGGCAACCGTGCGCTCATCGAGCACGCGCACAAAACCAGGCGGGCCAGCGCGAACGGAAGAGTCGCATTCACCAGAGGCATCCGCCGTGGCGATGAACATGAGTTCCATGCGCGCGAGGAATTTGCGCATCGCGGGGTAAAGCCGGTCGCGCATCTGGCCGGAGTAGAACGCCCGCGCCTGAGCCCGCGTGCGGGCGTGCCTTTGCATGTGGCGTTCGCCCACTGTTCCGGCCCTAGGCCTGGTGCGTACCTTCCGCGGCATGATGGCGCTGCCTGTGCGCGGGATTGATCAAAGGCGGCTACCGCCGCTTCTTGGTTTTTGCCGCGCGTTCTTCTTCAATCGCTGCCTGCGCTGCGGCAAGTCGAGCCACGGGCACTCGGAAGGGCGAGCAGGAAACGTAGGTGAGCCCGGCGCGATGGCAGAACTTCACCGAGTCGGGATCGCCCCCGTGTTCGCCGCAAATGCCCAGCTTGATGCCGGGGCGCGACTTGCGGCCCTTTTCGATGGCGATTGAAATGAGCTGGCCCACACCCGTCTGATCAATGGACGCGAAGGGGTTTTTCTTGAAAATCTCTGCATCCTGATAGGTGCCGAGGAACGAGCCTGAGTCGTCACGGCTCATGCCCAGCGCCATCTGGGTGAGATCGTTGGTGCCAAAGCTGAAAAACTCAGCCGACTGGGCAATCTCGTCGGCCGTGAGTGCACCACGTGGCACCTCAATCATCGTGCCGACGGAGTAGCTGAGCTTTACTTTCTTCTCCGCCTGCACCTGCGCGGCGACCTCGTGGACAAGAGCCACCTGCAGATCCAGCTCCCGGCGAAAACCCACGAGCGGGATCATGATCTCAGGCTGACATTTCACCTTGGCCCGCACACACAGCGCCGCCGCCTCAAACACCGCACGCGCCTGCATACGGGTGATCTCCGGAAACTTGATGCCCAACCGACAGCCGCGAAAACCCAGCATGGGATTAAACTCGTGCAACTCCGTGACGCGCGCGTGGATTCTCTCAGCGCGGATGCCCAGCTTCTTGGCAAGTTCCGACTGCTGCTCCGGGGTGTGCGGCAGAAACTCGTGAAGGGGCGGGTCGAGAAAACGGATCGTGGCGGGCCGCCCGGCTAGAGCCTTGAAGATGCCGTGGAAATCCTCGCGCTGATAGGGCAGCAGCTTGGCCAGCGCCGCCTCCCGCGCACCGAGGCTCTCCGCCAGAATCATTTCCCGCATCGCGTCGATGCGGTCGCCCTCGACGACCATGTGCTCGGTGCGGCACAGGCCGATGCCCGTCGCGCCAAAGGCCACAGCGTTGCGGGTCTGCTCGGGATTGTCCGCGTTGGTACGCACCGACAGGCGCGTGAACTCATCGCACCATTTCATGAGCTGGGAAAAGCTGCGGAACTTCTCCGTCTTCCTTGCCGCCGCGTCACCGTGCACCAATCCAGCGATGATTTCCGAATCGGTTGTGTTGATCCTGCCGGCGTACACCGTCCCCGCAGTGCCATCAATGGAGAGGAAATCCCCCTCGGCAAACGTCCTGCCCGCCACCACAACGGTCTTCTTTTCGTAATCAATCTCAAGCGCACTGGCGCCGCAGATGCACACCTTGCCCATCTGGCGCGCCACCAGCGCCGCGTGGGACGACACCCCGCCGCGCGCCGTGAGGATGCCCTCCGCGGCGATCATGCCGCGCAGGTCTTCCGGCGAAGTCTCCAGCCGGACGAGCAGAACCTTCTCGCCCTTCTCCGCCGCCGCCACCGCGCGCTCGGCATTGAGGTAGATCTTGCCCGAAGCCGCTCCCGGACCCGCGGGAAGCCCCGAGGCGATGGGCCGCGCCTGCTTCACTTCTGCCGGGTCGAAGATCGGTGCGAGCAACTGGTCGAGCTGGTCGGCGGGATTGCGCAGCACGGCGGTGGCAGGGTCGATGAGCTTTTCCCTCACCATGTCCATGGAGAATTTCAAGGCCGCCGCGGCCGTGCGCTTGCCGTTGCGCGTCTGGAGCATGAACAGCTTGCCTTCCTGGATGGTGAACTCGATATCCTGCACGTCCTTGAAGTGGCGCTCCAGAAGCTGCCGCACGCGGATGAGCTCGGCATAGCTGGTGGGCATCTGAGCCTTCAGCTTTAACACCGGCTCGGGGGTGCGCACGCCGGCCACGACATCCTCGCCCTGCGAGTTGATGAGAAACTCGCCGTAGAACTCATTGG
>SXGR01619198.1_pt1 | contig 22912 bp, 19 predicted proteins | sample 3174711 | NCBI WGS metagenome assembly SXGR01 (sample SAMN11356860, study PRJNA531348) | freshwater metagenome | isolation source: freshwater sample F1-60 | place: China: Fuxian Lake, Yuxi | collected 2017-12-25 | reverse complement strand
TCCAGTGATCATCTTGCGGCAAGCCACAAGACCAATGGGCAATCGCCCATAGTCCGGCTTGGCCGGACGAACCAAAAACCCCTCACCCAAAGTGGGGAATTTTAATCGTCGTCACTGGGAAAAATAATCGTCGTCGTACAGGAGAGACCAAAAGTAAAAATCCAGGGCGGGCAGTTTGTCTTCCCCGCGCTCAAGGGCGACGACTACCTCCTAGTACTACAGTTCCGGGAAAAGCCCGCGGCCAAGACTGTTACGGCCCGCTTCGAATTTGACGCGGCGATCTGTTCCGCCTGCAAGAATCCCGAATGGCTGTGCAAATGTTCTTCCGAGAAGGAAGAGAAGGGCAACAAGTCTGGGCACAAGGACGGCGAGAAGCACGACCACGACAAGAAGAAGTAGGAAGTAGTCCATACGAGGCTGCTGAAACTCCGTTGGCGGGACGAGCTGCATTTCATCGGCCAAGGAAAGCCACTGGACATCGCCGCCCTCCAGCCCAATCGGGTGTCGGTCGGTGCGAATCGCTTCGAGCGGGACTTGACCAACTGGTTTACGAATCAGGCGAAGATTTCTTGAACAACCCGGCCGTGGACATCGGTCAGTCGGAAATCTCGTCCGGCGTGACGGTAGGTCAGTTGCTCGTGATCCATCCCCAGCAGAGCCAGCAGCGTGGCATGGAGGTCGTGCACATGAACCTTCTGATCCACACAGTAGAATCCGTAGTCGTCGGTCACACCGTAACTGAAACCTGGCTTCACAGCTCCTCCGGCCAACCACATGGTGAAGGCATGCGGGTGATGGTCACGGCCATCGTCCCCTTGAAGGGTCGGGGTGCGCCCGAATTCACCACCCCACATGACGATCGTCTCGTCCCACAACCCGCGGGCCTTAATATCCTGGAGCAGCGCGGCGATGGGGCGATCCACCTCGGAGGCCAATCGACCGTGTTCTCGGGTGAGGTCCGAGTGCTGATCCCAATAGCCGTGGCTCGCCTGCACAAAGCGCACTCCCCGCTCGCTGAACCGACGCGCCAACAGGCATTGCCGGGCGAAGGACGAGGTCTTGGGATCATCCAAACCGTACAACTTGCGAGTCGCCGGCGTTTCCCGATTGATGTCCATGGCCTCCGGAGCCTCGGACTGCATACGGAACGCCAATTCGAAGGCCTCGATCTGGGCTTCCAATACCGCATCGGTGCCGACCGAAGCCAGGTGATCGCGGTTCATGTCACCGAGCAAATCCAGTTGAGCCCGCTGAGTCTTGGCATCGCCATTCGGGTCATGGAGGTAGTGAATGGTGGCTCGATCCACCGGCACACCACCGCCAATAGGTGTGCCCTGATGAACGGCCGGCAAGAAGGCGCTAGACCAATTGCCCACCCCGCCATGACCCAACGTCGGGTTGATGGTGATGAAGCCCGGAAGGTTCCGATTCTCGCTTCCAAGTCCATAGGTGATCCATGAGCCCATACTCGGTCGTACCACCGTGTCGGAACCCGTGTTGAGCTTCAGCAACGCGCCGCCGTGCGCTTCGTTGGTTCCATGAATCGACTTGATGAAGCACAAGTCGTCGGCTCGGGCCCCAACCAATGGAAAGAGGTCGCTAATCATCGCACCCGACTGTCCGTAGGGCCGGAATTCCCACGGAGAACGCCGGAGGTTGGAGGTTTTGGCGAACTGGATCCGGGGTTTATCGAAGGGCAAGGGCTTGCCCGAATCCTTCAAGAGCCGGGGCTTCCAATCAAAGGTGTCCACATGCGAGGGGCCCCCATGCATGAAGAGAAAAATGATCCGCTTGGCCTTGGAGCGAAACAGCGGAGCCCGCGGAGCCAAGGGGTTGGGCTGAACTTCAGTGCCACGCGCGCTCAAACCCGGGGACATCAATCCCATCAAGGCGAGATTGCCGAAGCCCAGAGCCGACCGACGCAGGAGTTGGCGTCGTGAAATTCGTGAGTGCATGGCCGGGTTCATAGGAATCAATCGCGGTACTGGAATTCAGAACTGGCCAGCAGCACCTGGCACCAAGCGAGCCACCGTTCGGCAGAATCCGGTGCGGTGGCCGTGGTTCCCGGTTTCGACAAAAACGCCACCGCGCGGACCTGCTCCGCTTCGGTCGGCAAGCGGCCGAGAACCCGCTCGTAGGCGAGGCTCACACGCTGAGTCACGGGCCGTTGCTCCCCCGATCGAATGTCCGTTGCCAACGCACCCGCCTGATCTTTGACCCAGGGGCTGTTGATCCAGAAAAGCGCTTGATGCGACACCACGGTGGTTGTCCGCCGCGACACCCCGACACTGGGATTGGCGAAGTCAAAGAGGGTCAGCAAATCATAGACGCGGTCTCGCACCACCGGCAGGTAAAGCGTGCGACGCCGGGAGGTTTCGGAAACCGTGTCCTCAGGTGTGTAATCGTCATTTCCCCACGAGACCAAACTTCCACCCATCGAGCGATCCAGCCGTCCGGATACGGCCAGGACACCGTCGCGGATCATCTCTGCCTCCAACCGTTGCCGGGGATAGTGCCAAAGCCAGCGGTTCTCCGGATCCGATTCAAACCCTTTCGGATCGCCGTGGATCCGACCGGCCTGCCGCCAGGTGGCACTGGTTAGGATTTGCCGGTGGAGTTGCTTAATGTTCCAACCGCCACTCACAAATCCATGCGCCAACCAGTCCAGCAATTGGGGATGGCTTGGAACCTCACCGCGCAAACCAAAATTGTCAGAACTGCGAACCAATCCGTTGCCAAAGTGCGCCTGCCAAACTCGGTTGACCAACACCCGCGCCGTGAGTGGATGGTCGGGTCGGGTCAACCACTGTGCCAGTTCCAGTCGCCCGCTTTGTGATTCTGCAATGACCGGAGCATGGCTCACTTGAATGGCCTTGGGAAAACCGCGCGGAACAGGATGAGCCGCCAATTGAAGATGGCTGCCTCGGATGTGAACCGGCAAGTTCGCCACCGTCCCTTCTTCAACGGACAGCGCAAATTCAGGCGCTCCCGGATCTTGGCGTTTCAAGGCTTCGCGCTCTTGTTCCTTCTGCGAAAGCGCGTCCCGGACCACTTGCGGGTAGAGCGGCTTCGGATCCTTCGGCAACGCGAGAACTCCATCGGCACCAAAGACCGCCTCACGAGCCTCGGCCCATTCGGCTTCTCGGCGTTCAGAGTCGGTCAGGTGGTCGAAGTCTAAGCGAAGCAACGCAGGCCAATCACGGACCCGCTCCGGCGATTTGAACGCCTCGTTCACGCGTTCTGCCGTCCAGACCTCGTCGGACAAAATCACTTCATCCAAACGCCCCTTGAAGTGGACATACCCATCAGGCCGCTGCCCTACTGAAAAACGCCCAGATCCGGCCACGCGAGGTTTGCCGACCTCGAGTTGTCCAGCGGGGGCTCCATCCACAAACAGGCAGAATAGCTTTCCGTCGTAGGTGGCCGTCAATTGATGCCACTCCCGCCGCTGGAGGGTCTTGGTCGCCCGAAGGGAAACCACGCGCTCCGGGCCACCCCCGATGTTCAGATAGGCCATGGGGTGTTTTCCATCGAGGAGCAGCGCGTAATGTCCCTCGGCCCATTCGTTGTCGTTCTTGGCTACTAACCAACGGCGGGCATCGCCTTCCTTGCCAAACTCGTCGACATAAACCCAAGTCTGGAGGGTCCACTGCTTGGGCTCTAAATCGGCACTCGCTGGTCGATTAATGTGGTTTCGGCCATCGGCCTGAAAACCAAATCCCACCCGACCTGAAGCCAACTGAACCCCGCCGGCCTTCAATTCATTGCCGGCGCGAATAGGAGCCAACCAGGACTCGCGGACCGCAGCATCTTTCGCCAATTCTTCGAAGGTGCGCCGGACACCCGGGGTCGACGATTTACCCTGCCACCATTGTTTCCATCGTCCTTCGAGACTGTTGGTCGCCGCGGAGCGAGACGCATCCATCCACAGCGGAAGATCCCTCGACATCACCGCCTGCCATTCGCGCTGCAATCCGGCATTGGCCGTACGAACCGCTTCATCGTACTGCTTCTGGATTTGGCTCATCGATGACTTGTGAGCCTCGATGGCAGCCATGCGTTGGCTGCCCGTGATAGGGCGCTCGTTGAATTTGGAGACGAAGGCCAAGTTCTCCAGAGTCTTCGTGCTACGGAAAATTCCGGCCATGGCGTAGTAATCTTGGGCGCTGATCGGATCGAATTTATGATCGTGGCAGCGGGCACAACTCATCGTCAGCCCCAGAAACGCCCGGCTGACGACATCGATTTGCTCGTCCACCAAATCCATCACCAACTTGGGCTTGTCTTGTTCGGCCAACATCTTGGGCCCCAAAACAAGAAATCCCGTGGCCATATACCGATCAAACAACTGAGATTCCGAAACCTCCTTTCGGTCGAGAAGATCTCCGGCCAACTGCTCCTGAACGAATTGGTCGTACGATTGGTTGGCATTGAACGAGCGGATCACCCAGTCGCGGTAGCGCCAGGCATTGGCCATGACTTTGTTTTCGTCCTGGCCGTTCGTGTCGGCATAGCGCGCCAAATCCAGCCACCAGCGCCCCCACCGTTCACCGTAGGCAGGCGAAACTAAATAACGGTCGACCATGCGCTCGAAGGCTTCCGGGGAAGGATCCGAGAGGAAGGTGTCCACCTCGCCGGGCGTGGGGGGAAGCCCTGTAAGATCCCAGGCCACTCTCCGAATCAAGGTTCGCTGCTGTGCTTCCGGAGCCCGGTGCAACCCCTGGGTGACCAAGGCCGCATCAATAAACCGATCGATCGGATGCTCTGAACCCAAGCCCTTCGGAACCGGAGGAGACAATAGAGGATTGAGTGACCACAGCGCCACTGCTCGGGAACTGGGACCACTGGAGGCGACCCCTGTGCCCCCTGTGCTCACTGCGTCTGCCGCAAGAATCTTCAGGGCGAACGCCACCGTCAAAACACCCACCCACGCTCGGCGCAGCCAAGAGTTTTCCAACGGCGCCTGCCGAGCGCACTCACAGCAACGAATGGAAAAGTTTGAACCCATGAGAACCTGGCAAAAGGATGCCATCAATTCACCGTTTCATCCAAGCCCCGTCTCCAAGCGAGCTCAGACTATGAATCCTTGGCCAACGCCGGCCTGCTCCATACCAATCCAAACCGATGGTTTTTAGAAAATTGGCAATTTTGCTGACAGACTTGCTTTCGCCCATTCCGAGTCCCATTGTGCCGAACCATTTTGGTAACACCCGCTTAGATGCGGTCTTTTTGATATGAGCGAATCACTGGAGATCAACCTCGACCTGAACAAACTGTTTCAGCCCGCCTGGGCTACATCGCCGACGGACCCTAACAAGTACGCCCGATACGATGGAACCGAAGGCGAATCCCGTGGCGACCGGCGCTTTGGCCGCGGGGATCGTCCCGGCGGCCCTGGTGGCCCTCGCCCTGGCGGACCTGGCGGCTTTGGTGGCCCCCGCCCCGGTGGCCCCGGTGGCTTTGGCGGCCCTCGCCCCGGTGGTCCTGGCGGCTTTGGCGGCCCCCGCCCCGGTGGATCCGGTGGTTTCGGTGGTCCTCGCCCCGGTGGTGACCGCGGTCCGCGCCCGCAGGGTGGACCTGGTGGTGGCGCTCCTGGCATCGCTTGGGATCCCAAGAACGGCCCCCGACGTGATGGACCCGGTCGCGATGGACCCGGTCGTGGCCCGCGTCGTCCGGATTTCCGTCCTGAACCGCTGATTCCCATCGAACTGACCCTGACTCCTGAACAAGGCGGCGTCAGCTCGTTGGCCCGACAAATTAAACTCAGTGGTCGCGCCTACCCCCTCTTCGAGGTAGCCGGTCTGGTGATGCAAAAGCCCGAACGTTACACCGTGGGCTTTAAGGTCATTAAGCACCGTGACGAGGCGAGCAAGAAGGATGTGGCCGTCCAGCCGCTCTTTGTTTGCAATCTCGACGACACCCTCTGGCTGAATGAAGAGGCCGCTGCCGAGTACGCGCTCAAGGCACATTTCGAAACCTTCTATCAGACCGAGAAAATGCCGTGTGATCCGCCCAAGGGAGTTTGGACCCTGGTGGCTCAATGCGGGATGACTGGCGATTTGCTGGGGCCACCGAATTTCCACGGCTACCAGGAGAAACTCCGCAAGCTCCACGCCGAGCGGTTCTCCCGGATGAACTTCGACATGTACAAGAGCCGCGTGAAGATCGTGAAGGACGAGGCCATTGTGAAGCAATGGACCGAGTCGGTCAGCTTCCGCTTCGAGTACACGGCCCTCAACGTCCCTGAACCCAAGGCGCTTCAGTCGATGGAAGAGGTACGGGCCCACTTCACTGAGGTTCATCAAGCCTCGTTCATCAAGCAGGTAGACTCCTTCACACCGAAGGCTGACGCCAAACTGCCGGCTGCTCTCCAGACACTGCTTCGGGTCTCGCTCGACAAAGAAAAACGGTTCCCGATCCGCATCGCTACTGCGTTGAGCAACACCTTCGCCTCCATGGGGCTGCAGTTCTTCAAGCGTGACAAAACTGTGGTTCATGTTGCGGTGGCACGTCCGCATTACCTCGATACCGAGAGCAGCGTGGTCTCTGAAACGACCAAGAAGATCATCGATCACATCAACACCAATCTTGGAACCAATCGCAAGCGCTTGGTCGAGACCCTCGCTCCGAGCCCGGCCCCGGCCGAGGCGGCGGTCGAAGGCGGAGCAGCTCCGGCCCCCTCCCCACTGACATTGGAACAGCAGGCTGTTCTGAACGACCTCCACTGGCTCATCCACCAAGGTCATGTGATCGAATTCGCGAGCGGAATGCTGGAGACGGCTAAGAAGCCCGCCCCGCGTCCCACTCCGACCCCGAAGGCCCCGAAAAAGGCTGACAAGCAGCCTGCAGCTCCCGAGGCCGCAGCTCCCGAGGCCGCAGCTCCCGAGGCTGCAACTGCGGAGGCCGCCTCGGCATCAGCCACTGAAACCGTGGCTGTTGACGATGTCGCCGCTTCCCTCGCCCAAGAGGCTCCTACCGAAGAAATAGAGCCTGAACACCCGGCAGATTCCGGCGAAACTACTCCGGAAAATCCGCCTCAGGCTGCCTGATCCGGGCCGATCAATAAAAATTGTGAACGGCACCCTCCGGGGTGCCGTTTTCCTTGAGACTCCAAATCTTCCAACCCCAATCGGATCCCCGTGACCCAACAGGAAGAAATTCAGCGCCGGCGCACCTTTGCGATCATATCGCATCCGGATGCCGGCAAGACGACGCTCACTGAAAAGCTTCTGCTCTATGGTGGCGCCGTCCAACTAGCCGGTTCGGTCACAGCCCGCAAAAATCAACGAGCCACCACCTCGGACTGGATGGAATTGGAGAAAAAGCGCGGTATTTCCATCAGTTCTACGGTGCTGCAGTTCGAATACTCCGGCTACCACATCAATCTGCTGGACACACCAGGGCACAAAGATTTCTCGGAAGACACCTACCGCGTACTCACGGCTGTGGATGCGGTGATCATGGTCATTGATGCCGGCAAAGGCGTAGAATCCCAGACCCGCAAACTCTTCGAGGTCTGCGCTCGACGCGGCGTTCCTATCTTCACCTTCATCAACAAGCTAGATCGCCCTTCCCGAGACCCCATCCAACTCATGGACGAGTTGGAGGCCGTGCTGGGAATCCGCTCTTGCGCCATGAACTGGCCCTTGGGTAATGGCCCAGAGTTCCGCGGTATCTACGATCGCGCTGAGAAACGGGTTCACCTCTTTGAGCGAGTGGTGGGCGGCATGTACCGAGCACCGGTTAATGTCACAGGCCTCGATGACCCGATCGTTCGCTCGAAGCTTGACGAGCTCACCTACGTTTCAGTTCGAGAACAAATCGAGATGGTCGAGATGGCGGGCACCGAATTCGACCACCCGCAGGTCTTGATGGGGAAACTCACGCCGATCTTCTTCGGATCGGGTGTCAACAATTTCGGTGTCCAGTTGCTCTTAGACCGTTTCCTTCAGTATTCGGTCGCTCCCCGGGGCCGCTCGGTCGCCCTCGACGAATAAGAGAGCCATCCAGTTGGTAAGAGACTCAAGCCCCCCTTTTTTCGATATTTGGATCGTCGCCCAACTCACCCCTTCTTGTGAACCGTCTTGGAGGCCTTGGCCGGTTTGGCCGGTTTGGGGCCACGACCTGGGAAGGTCAATTCGGCAACGCCGGATTTGTCCAACTCTCCGAGTCCGCTATCGACCATCCGAGTGTACTGGCCCAATGCGGCCTGAGCCAAAGGCACCTTCAGGCGCACCTTCTTGGCAAGACTGACAGCGATCCCGGAATCCTTGGCAGCGTGGGCCGAACTGAAGAAGCAGGCGTGATCGCGCTTTTGCATGTCTTCGCCATCGGTCTCCAACACCCGAGAATTGGCTCCAGTCTGAGAGAAGACTTCGCGGAGCATTCCCAAGTCTAACCCCAAAGCTGCCCCCAAGCCCAACCCCTCGGCGAGGCCTGCGGTGTTAATGTTCATCACCATGTTGACCAGTGCCTTGACCTGTGCGGCTGTTCCTGCGGCCCCAATGTAGCGCCGGGAAGCCGACAGCTTGGCCAAGATAGGCTCAGCCCTTTGGCAGGAGCTCTGTTGGCCTGCGGTCATCAAATACAACGTCCCTTGGCGAGCCTGAGTAATGCTGGAAGCCATGCAGGCTTCCACACTCTCAGCGCCCACTGCCTGAGATCTGGATTCCACCATCACGTGAGTGGCTGGACTCACAGTCGCACAGTTGATGAACAATTTTCCTGCGGCCCCTTTGAGCAGGCTGTCTCCTTTCTGAGCAAACAGCGACTCCATCGAGTCATCGTCCGACACCACCGTGAGGATCACGTCGGCCAAGGCAGTCACCGCGGACAATCGCGAGGGAGCCTCGCACCCGAGTTCCTGGGCCAACGAACGGGCCTGCTTTCGGCGAAGGTCATAGACTGCGCTCACATGGAACCCTGACTCCTTCAGCCGTCGGGCCATATTGGCCCCCATGCGTCCCACTCCCACACAGGCGATTCGATTGCTCATAGTAAGTTGATTCCAAAAGGCTTCGCTACGTTGTCTCAACGCTCGGACTGAACGCTCGCAGTCGCCCCGGATGCACTGCCGCGAGCCTTAGACAACTCCAAGAGGTCGATCACGATTCTTTCTGCTTCCCGAAGATTCACATCGGCTGCGACTCCATCTTGGTCGTCGTCCCCGTCCTCCTGACCTGCCTCCCGCAATCGGCGCCGCTCAGCGGTGGATTCCTTCGATGCGCCCGATTTTAGGGCGCGGGCATCACGGGCCGTTGCTGCCACCACAGGCTTGGCGACCTTGGGCTCTGGAAGCCCGGGTTGGGCTGCGTTCTTGAGGGTGATTTCGTAGGCGACGGGTTCGGTCTCATTTCGACTCTTAATCTCAGCCTTGCGAACGGCAGCCCGGCTGCGATCGGTCTCCATTTCCTGCCGACGCTTCTTTTCGTTCAGCGAAATACTCCGATCGGCCAAGAGCTTCTTGTACCGCTCAATGTCCTCCCCGATATAGGCGTAGTCCCGATCCTTGGCCAAGCGATCGATGGATCGACGCTGAAGTTCCGGCAGCGCCCGGGTCACCCGGTCCATCTTGTCGAAACGGACCGGCGAAATGGTGTTCCACGGCAGCGCATTGCTCAGCGCCGATTCACCGATGTCGGCAAAATTGTTAATGCTGGGTAGCACCACATCCGGAACCACACCCTTGAGTTGGGTCGAGGACCCCGACGGGCGGAAGAACTTGCTGATGGTCACCTTCACCTGTCCCGGCTTTCCGGTTCCGCGATAGAAGGGTTCCAATCCTTGAAGGTTCTGCACGGTGCCCTTGCCATGGGTGGAACTGTCGCCCACCACCACGGCTCGTCCGTAGTCCTGAAGCGCTCCGGCCAGAATCTCCGAGGCGGAGGCACTGAAGCGACTGGTCAACACCACCAACGGGCCGTCATAAAGCACGGAGGAATCGTCATCCTCCAAAACCCGCTGCTGCCCGAGCGCGTTGACCACCTGAACGACCGGTCCGGTCTTGATGAACAACCCGGTCAAACTCACACATTCCTCGAGAGATCCACCCCCGTTACGCCGCAAATCCAAAACCACGCCATCGACACCCTCGGCCATGAGCTTGCGCAACAGCTTGGCAACGTCTGCGGTGGGGCTCTTCGTGGCACCGTTGCCACCGATGGCTCCACTGTAGAAAGCCGGGAGATCGATCACACCGATTCGGTTGGTCTTGCCTGCACCACTGGGCAATAGCACCAGCTTGGCCTTGGCCTCCTGATCCTCCAGCGGGATCGTGTCCCGGACGATGGTGACCGTCTTACGGGTGCTGAGGTCGGATCCCGACGGGATATAGGTCAAAGTGACCTTAGACCCCTTCGGTCCGCGAATTTGCTCTACGACTTTCTGGAGCTTTTCATCAATCACATCGACCGGAGCCTGCTTGTCTTGGGCAACAGCCACGATCTTGTCACCGGACTTGAGGATCTTGCTCTTTTCAGCAGGGCTTCCCGGCTTGACCTCGGTGATGGTGGCGTACCCGTCTTCACTCGTCAGCACAGCGCCAATACCCACAAAAGACAGGGTCATGGACATGTTGAAGGCCTCCTCTTCACGAGGTCCGAAGTAGTTAGTATGTGGATCGTAGGAGTGGGCCAGCGCATCGAGGTACCACTGCAACACTTCCTTGGACTCGAACTGCTTCAAATTCCGCATCACCCGGTTGTAACGGCGGTTGAGCGTCTTCACGATTTCGTCGTGGCGATCACCCTGAAGATTGCTCTCGAAGTAACTGCGCAAATCGGAGGGGCCTTTAAACTTTCCTGATTCGGCCATCTTGGCCACCACTAAGGCACGGTTGGTGGAAAGGTTGGAGTGAAGGCGAATCTCTAGTCCGGTCACGTAAAGTTCCGCCGTCTTCTTTCCACCCGACAAGATGGGCTTGGTGACCATCTTTGCCGGAGGCGTAGACGGCACTGAATTCGTGCCATTGCCGGCATCGGCCTCTGGCTCAGGCGCGGTGGTCATCTGAGTCCAGACATTCGTGGCGAGCGTCGCAAAATCGCGATTCAACTTTTCCGAAAGATACTCGAATCGCAGACGGTCGCGCCAAACCGATTGCAATTCCATGAGGTCTTTGGGACGGGAGGAATCCTTGCGGTTCAGAAGCATCTTGGTATCGGCTTCAAAACTGAATTTATCGGTCTTCAGAGACCCTTGAACCGCCGCGTATTGCTGGTCGATGTGCTGGAGATAACGGTTGAAGATCTCGAAGGCGGGCCGGGTATCCCCGCGCCGAAGCGTCAGATCATCCAGCTGTTGGCGGTAGGCGCTAAATTCGTCATAGTCGGCCTGGGTAAAATACATCCGTTGAGGATCCAAAGACTCCAGATACCGTTCAAAGAAACGCTCCGAGACGCGGTCATCAAACTCCCGACGCAGAAAGTGCGACCGTTCGATCATTCGGGCAGCCAATCGGGCGATTTCGCCGCTGGATTCCTCCGGTGCCAAGGTCTTCGGATCAGTAAACTTGGAGGGCAGCACCCCGGTATCCGAAGTTGCTGCAGGGGCGGCCGCTGACGGCACCTCTTTGTTTGTGCTGGTCGCAGGCCGCAATTCCTTGGCCAGCCCCACCCACTGCAGACAAAGGCTACCCAGAATTAACAACACCCGATGATTCATTGCGTTTAGTATGGTTTGAGATATCCGGTTTGCCAACCGAAGTTCCGGCAGTATCAGGACATCGCTTGAGAGCAAATCTCCCAACCGAACGTTCAAATATTTTCCGGGTCGGCAACCTTCATCGCCTCATCTCTGGGCGTGTGCTTCCAGACATAGCGGAACATCAGTACCCGCAAGGCCGCCGTCAGCGGAATGGCCAGAATGCCTCCCAAGAGTCCACCCAACAATGTGGTCCCCACCATGACCGCAATGATGATGCTCAAGGGATGCAGTCCCACGCGATCTCCCATGATTTTTGGGGAAATCACCAATCCTTCCAACGATTGAACCATGGCAAAAACTCCGATCACCTTGACCGGCAGGACCCAATCACCGGAACTAGCGAACCCGACCAATAACGCGGCCACGCAGGTCGTGATGGCCCCCAAGAACGGGATCATGGTGAGCACCGTTGCCATCAATCCGATGATGAAGGCGTAGGGTAGACCAATAACCAAAAAACCGAAGGTGTAGAGAACTCCATCGCACATCGCCACGAGCAATTGGCTTCGGAAAAATACGATCAGGTAGTCGTTGATGGATCGGAGGATGAACACCAACTCATCCTTGAACTGCGAATTGCGCACGGGCAGGTAATCGGTCCATTCCCGCTCAATACCTCGTTTTTCGAGCAGGAAATAGAATGCATAGACCGGCACCAGAAACAGCCCGGCCAAGAGACCGAACCAACCACTCACCTTGCCCAACTGTGTCAAAAACCACACCCCACTGGCTGGCAAGAGGTTCATCAACCACGTGGAGGCTTCCTTGAGGGAGGCTCGTGTTTCCAAGTCCATTGGAACGGGTCCAGTGCCTGCATTGGCCCCCACCGGATCGGCCGGAGTCACAGCCGGACCCGACTTCGCCCGCAACTCCAGGATTTTTCGGACCACAACCGGCGGATTGGTGGCCCAGGATTCCATCTGGTGCTGAAACTTCTGGCTGTAATCTGGCACCCGTTCAGCAAACTGCCGGGTCTCTCGGTAAAGCTGAGGAACCACGCTGGCGAACACCCCCACCACGAGCACCAAAGCCGAAACAAAAACCAACGTGATAGCAGGGGCCCGCGCGACACCCCGTCGCTCAATGAAATCGACGACCGGATCCAGCAAGTAAGCCAGCACCCCCGCCAAAGCCAGAGGCCAAAGGACTGGCGACAAGACATCTAGAACCTGCCCCGCTCCCCAGACAGCACCGACTATCAAACCCAACAAGACCGCGATGGCTAGTGCGGTGAGCGTCCCCCACAGGATTCGAACTTGCGTGGGATGCGGAGGCGGGAGGGAAGAGTTCATGTGGAAACTTTCAGGCCATGGCCTTGGCCTTGTCGGCGGCCGCTCGAACAGCTCCGATTAACGCCGCACGCACCCCGCCCTTTTCCAGCACATGAATGCCTTCGATGGTCGTGCCGCCCGGACTGCAAACAGCGTCCTTGAGGGCTCCGGGGTGTTGTCCGGTCTCCAACACCATCTTAGCGGCCCCGAGCAAGGTTTGCGCTGCCAAACGCTGGGCGATGTCCCGGGGCAAGCCCGCGGCCACTCCACCATCGGCCAACGCTTCGATCATTAAGAACGCATAGGCAGGCCCACTGCCGCTGACCCCCGTCACCGCATCGAGCAGCTTTTCCTTCACTTCCAAGGCTAGACCCACGGACGCCAAGAACTCCTGAACCACCTCGGCATCGGCGCACGTCGCCGAGGAACCCACCGCGTAGGCCGAGGCGCTCGCCCCGACGAGCGCCGGTGTGTTGGGCATCACCCGGATGACCCGAAGGCCGCTCGGTCCTGCCGCTTCCATACGGGCCAAGGGAACTCCGGCAGCGATGCTCACTACCAAATGCCGTTCCGTGTTCCAACTGCCTGCCAATTCACCAAAGAGCCCTACGACTTGGTCGGGTTTCACGGCAATCACCACAATGTCTGAGCCTGCCAAGACTTCGATATTTGAATCGGTGACTCGAGCTCCAGTCGCCTGAGCGAATGCCTGGCGGGCAGCCAAAATCGGATCGCTGGCCAAGACCCTCTCGGCTGGAACCACCCCCGCACTGATGACTCCGCGAGCCAATGCGGTCGCCATCTTGCCAGCACCTAGGAAACCCATCGAAACTCGATTCATTCTCCGCTTTTCCTATCAGTCACCGAGTGATGGGGACATGGGAAAATCGCCCTACCTTCTCCAATCCGTCTTACCGAGTCTCCCCGCTGTTGGCCTTGACCCAATCCCAATCGGTCGTCGGGTTGGCCGCGAAGATCCCCCCGGCCCCACCCCGCACATTGGCCCGGATGGTCCCCTCCGCTCCTAACACCTGCCACCGATGCCCTTCGGCATGCCCGTCCAGATAGGTGAAGTAAGCCGCGCCGGAATGATACGACGCCGGCAAATTACCCCACTTGGGGGCCTCCTCTAGGCGGTTCATGAAAAACCCATCGTTGATGGTGTCGGGATGCTCGTCCAAGAACGCGAAGACCGTGGATGGGGAACTGACATCGGATCCCTTGAAGTACTGCCGATAGGAAGGATTGAACCGGTTGGTCAACTCACCCGGATCACCGACCAGGGCGTTGAGCGCATAACTGCGGATGCGCAGACCATTGTCGGCCCGCGATTGATCCGAAGGGCAGTGAAACACCGCGGTACTGGACAGATGACGCGAGAGCAATCCGCTGGAGAGGAGATTCAGGTTGGTGTTCCCGTCGCTCCCGGTCCAGTCCATCACATTGTTGGCCCAACTGTTGGTCCGCGACCGCGTCTCACCCACGCCGTGGTTGTTGACGTACCGATCACGATGATCGTCGGTGTACAGTTGGAGAGCCGTCTGCAACTGCTTGGCGTTGTTCATGCACACCATGCCTCCAGCCTTCGACTTTGCTCGCGCCAAGGCCGGCAGGAGGAGGGCTGCCAAAATGGCAATGATCGCAATGACGACCAGGAGTTCGATGAGGGTGAAACCACGGGAACGCATGGTCAGAAGCTGCGGATTACCGGTCCGCAACGGAAGCCTCAAGCGCGCCTGCGATGAAACCGGGTGTTCCCACCTTCACCGTCCCGTTGCCACCTGCTTGAGCCCGGTTGCAGGAGTCCCGCCTGACTAAATCGAACAACACATGAGGCCGATTTCCCACTCTTGTTGGCCAATCACCTTTGAGGCAGGACGAGGTCCAGTCCGTGGGTTGGCCGTTTTCTTCCGGCAGGACCGGCCCTTTTCTTGCGGCCGATACGTTTAAAACTTGATTTGGACCGGCGCTTAGAGTCTTTACGTCCCAGTTCTTTGACGGGCTTTTCCTACGAAGGGATTGCCCAATATCAAAACATCTTTGGAAGTGCGGGAACGCCGTGAGAATCGGCGACGGTTGCGCCACTGTATCAGGCAACAAACCCCCTAGTCGTACACGACAGTCACTGGACGCGAGTCTGGGAAGGCGGGGGCGAGGTTCGAAGCCTGTAGTCAGGATATCGCGCCAATGATGCTCGTCGGGTTTCGGCTTCGTGCCGTAACCGCTTCGCCGCAAAGCGAAGGATGAGGCCAGACCATCCCTGCCCATATGCTGGGGCGGAAACATTTTGAATGTCTGACGCCTTCATTCCCTGTTTTGCCGGTGGATTGGAGGCGTTTTGTGTTTCATACACTCACCCACTTCCAGTTCCCTGGCCTGGTCTCCATTGACACAACCTAGGCAAGCCCCTGAACCAGGCCTGCCGTTGCCGTGCACTAGAGACCATGAACACCGTCCGAACATTCCGTGCCAGAAAACCCAGCGTTACCCTGCTGGAATCCTTCGCTCCCAAGGCGATCCTCGCCGCCAGCGCAATCCTCTCGGTCCAAGCCCAATACCCCGCCTCTGTGGTGGACTACCGGTCCGGAACCGGATTCTCCCCGGGCTACACCAACACCACGGCCGCGATTGGAATGCCCAGCCGCACCACTAGCGGCGACTTCGCTGGACCCGTGGATCCATTCTCCCCGCCCTACACCCGAGACCAACTCATCAGCATCGGTGCGGGTGGATCTCTAACGCTGCGTTGGGATTCACCCCTTAAGGATGCCCCAGGAAATCCGTACGGCATGGATTTCACCGTCTTTGGCAGTACCGGATTTTTAATGACCAATGAGTTCGATGCCAATTGGAACGCCATTGGCAAGCCAGCCACCGATGGGTCCCTCTTCAACCCCAACTCAGGAACCCAGAAGATGAGCGTGAGCAGCGATGGCAAGACTTGGTACGTCCTAGACCCAGCGCGCTCGCCCAAGGTGGATCATTATTATCCGACCGACGGATCCGGGGACTTCGGTATTCCGATGAGCGCTTCTCTGCAGCCAGCCGAATTCTCTGGGAAGACTCTAGATCAGATCCGCCAGCTCTACCGAGGCTCGGCCGGAGGAACGAGTTTTGACTTGGCCTGGGCCCTAGACGCCACGGGCAAACCGGTGAGCCTGACCGAGGCCTCTTACATCCGAATTGAGGTGCTCAGCGGCAAAGCCGATATCGACGGGTTTTCCATGGTCAGCACCGTGCCAGAGCCGCAAACCTGGGCATTGATGGGGTCTGCAATGGCCGGTCTGTGGGTCTGGCGTCGGTTTTCCCAAACCCTCTCGTAAGCGAACCGCTAATATGGACTGTGTCACCACCGTTTCGGAAAATCAGTGCCCGCTCTGCGGTCAGGCCAATGCCTGCCGCAGGGCCGGTGGAGCCGACCCCTCTCCGGAACGGTGTTGGTGCGAAGAGGTGACCATTCCTTCAGAGGTGCTGGAAAATATTCCGCCGCACCTCCAACAAAAAGCCTGCCTTTGCCCAGCGTGCGCAGGGTGCAGCCCGACCAGCCAGAGGCCTTTGCCCGAGACGGAAGAGCCCGACACCTACTTTACGGAGGAAGGCCTCATGGTCTTCACCCGTGCCTACCATCTTCGCCGCGGCTACTGTTGTGAAAATAGTTGCCGCCACTGCCCTTACGGCGAGAAAAACTTGACCGCGATTTCCGGACTCAAACCGTCGCCATGAACTTGTTGCTCCACCGAGGCCAACTTACCGCTCAGGCTATTTGTCTGACGGCTTGCCTCGGGATTTTGGCTCAGGGTGCGACCCTCAAAGAGTCCTTCGACACCGATCCGTCGGCACGCGGATGGCGTTCCTGGGGAGACCCCACACTGTTTCACTGGGATGCCTCGGGCCAGCAACTGAGGGTGGTCTGGGACTCGTCGCGTCCGAATAGCTTTTTTGCACTCCCCTTGCCCACCGCACTGGGTACCCACGTCAATTTCAGCTTCGCCTTCGATCTCACTCTCGAATCCCATGCCGTCGGTGTGGTCGCCGGCCAATCCGGAACCTTCCAAATTGCGGCAGGCCTTGTCCGACAGGCGGATGTGCTCGCCACGAACTATTCCCGAGGCTCCTTCCCTGGGGCCAAGAACACCGTGGAGTGGACCTGGTTCGGCGAATCGGGCGCCGTTTCCTCGTCCGTCTCTCCGGTGATTGTCCCGTCCGACGGGCGACTGCCCTGGGGCTACTCCGATAATTATCTAACGCTCGAACCCGGTCGCCGTTACCGCTTCGAACTGATCTACACAGCAACGCTTCGGACAGCCCGGATGTCCATGACGACCGATGGTCAACCCGGCCCGGAACTCGCGGATGTGGTATTGCCCTCCAATTTCACGCGCTTCGAAGTCGATACCTTCGCCATCAGCAGCTATTCCGGAGCCGGCCAGAACCCGCTCTATGCCGGTTCCGTGTTAGCCCGGGGTTGGATCGACAATATCGCAATCACCCTCCCAGAGCCGCCAATTACACAACTCCGAGCGCTCGATGGCGGAGTGGCGCTCGATGCCTTGAGCGGCTGGCGCTACACACTGGAAGCCTCAGGCAACCTGACGGACTGGAGCACGGTCTCCGAGAGCCTCGCTGCAACCTCCGAGGAGCTCAAACTGTGGGACCCGAGAGATGGGTGGTTTCCGACTCAATTCTACCGCGTGGTCGCCGTACGTCCATGAAGCCGATTCGGACCATCTCGACGGAATGCCCGGTGCGGGCCTTCACGCTCGTTGAACTCCTCGTGGTCATCGCCGTGATCGCCGCCCTGGCTGCACTCACTCTGCCCGCCCTAGTTCGATCACGCTCCGCAGCTCGGGCGTCGGTCTGTACTTCCAACCTCCGGCAAATCGGACTAGCCACCCAACTCTACTGGGACGATCACGCAGGCATCGCGTTCGTTGAGCGAGGTGCGCGCACTAACAACGGATGGAGCTACTGGTTTGGATGGTTGGAGGACGGCGCAGAAGGCGAACGCCGCTTTGATCCGAACACCGGAGCCTTGTGGCCCTACCTCCAGTCGCGCGGCGTCGAAGTCTGCCCTGCCCTCAACCGTGCCAATCCCCGCTTTAAGAGCAAAGCCCGTGGCGCGGCCTTCGGCTACGGCTACAACCTGAGGGTCGGCACCCGGGGCACTTCCGGGATCGCCATCGCCACACTGCGCTCTCCCGCGGGGTGCGCCATTTTCGCCGATTGCGCTCAGGTCAACGACTTCCAGCCCCCTGCCTCTCCAGACCACCCATTGCTTGAGGAGTTCTACTACTTCGATCTCGAAGGACCGACCGTCCACTTCCGGCACTCCCATCGTGCCGAAACCTGGTTCGCCGACGGCCATGTTGCTGGAACCATCCCGGCTCCTGGCTCCGAGGACTCCCGAATGCCCGATGAACACATCGCCCGGCTGCCCGCCGAATTAATCCTGCCCTGAGCCGAAACGATTCAATTGGATCGGTCGCGCTGGCTGCGTCTTCTTCCGCCACGCCATCCCTTCCCTCCCCACTGAATCGTTCCGGCCGAGTTCCAAACGAACGGGGTGCCCCCGGTTTCCAAGGGCACCCCGTATCGAAGACAGTCTAAAAATTAGACCCTACCGCTCACTTCAGAACGGCTTGGTGGAACTCCAACCAGTCATCCAGGTCATTGAGACTAATCGCGTCGGGCTTGACGGTGCCGTTATCAGGGATGCCGTTGGCCGACAGGATCGACGTGCGCACGTCCGGGGTGTGGATGTAACCAGCGATGGAGACATTCAGTTGGTGAATGTTACCCACCGTCAGGTTCACGCCGGGCTGCGTCTGAATCCACGCCTCGAACTGAGGATAGGTCGGATGCAGCTCTGCGATGAATTTCCGGACAGACTCGGTGTCCAGGCCGAGAGCGCTCAGCACCATGGAGTCGTACCCATTGGAAAGGGCCGGATAACCCGGGGCGTTCTTGTTGCGGGCCTCCAGCGAGGCTTTGAGCCACAGGCGCGGCAAGTGGAGGACACCCAGCGGACCGGCAACGCCGGAGCTGATGAGGGGAACGTAGGTAGTGCTCATAAATGATAGTTGTTGAACTCTCAACAACCTAGGAAGCCATGGGTCGCTGGGTCAAATGGCATTCTGGAAAAGCCCTGCATTGCCTTGAGCCCCATCACTGACGACCCTGCTCCTTCAAAGTGCCCCGAGCCCCAAAGTCTTTCCGCACTGTCCGATGGCAACCGAACCCTTTTTGCCTGAGCCTATGACGCTGTTTGAACGTATTATTGCCCGCCAAATCCCGGCCAAGATCGTCTATGAGGACGATCAGGTTTTAGCCTTCCACGATATCCAACCGCAGGCGCCGGTGCATGTGCTGGTGATCCCCAAAAAAGCGATCCCTCGAATCGGAGAAGCTTTGGTCCATGACCAAGCCCTATTGGGACACTTGCTGCTGAAGGCGGCGGATGTGGCCCGCAGCTTGGGACTAGAATCCAGCGGATACCGGCTGGTGATCAACCATGGCCTCGACGGTGGGGAAAGTGTCCCTCACCTCCATTGCCACCTGCTCGGTAAGCGTCCAATGAACTGGCCTCCGGGCTGATTCCAAGACGCCTGGGCCAACACGACTTAGCAGGTCCCAAAGCGGTACTCAGTGCGACTGGTGAACACCTCACCCGGCCGCAAGACGCAGGAAGGGAACTCAGGATGGTGGATGGCATCTGGGAAGTTCTGCGTCTCCAGGCAGAACCCGCCATGCTTGGGCACCGGCACGCCGCCAGTGCAAACCAATGCCTCGGGCGTCCGGTTAAAGGTCCATAACTGGACACCCGGTTGGCTGGTATGGCATTCCATCATGCGACCCTGGCTGCGTTCGAACGCGCGAGCAGCGAGGCCGAAACTCTTGCCTCCATGGCGGAGGACAAAATTATGATCGTAGCCGGGCGGCGTCAGACCGGTATTCATCCCGCGGGCGCCGATGGCAGTGGGCTGAGTGAAGTCCAGGGCCGTGCCGAGGACTGGCAACAGCTTCCCGGTGGGAATCAGACCACTGTCCACTTCGGTGGCTTGGTCCGCGGCGACTTCTAATTCGTGAGACAGCACATCGCCAAATCCCGCCAGATTGAAGAAACTGTGGTTTGTGAGGTTGAGGATGGTTGGAGCATCGGTGGTGGCCCGATAGTCGATGCGCCACACATCATCTCGGGTCAATGTGTAGGTCACCGTGACCGTCAGGGCTCCGGGGTAACCTTCTTCGCCATCGGGACTGGTACAAGTGAGATCTACGGAGATCGCATCCGGAGTGGTCTGGATGGGGCCTGCCGTCCAGAGCTTCTTGTCGAATCCCACCAAGCCACCATGCAAATGGTTCGCCCCGTTGTTGGTGGCCAAGACGTAGTCCTTGCCGTCGAGCGAGAAGCGGCCCTGGGAGATGCGGTTGGCAAACCGTCCAGCGATGCACCCGAAGAACGGATGCCCCTGGAGATACCGAGCCAGAGTATCGAAGCCCAACACCACATTCCCGAGCTTTCCATGACGGTCTCGGGTATGCAGTTCGGTCACCAACAGGCCGTAGTTGGTGAATTTCAGCGCAGTGCCGTTGGGGTTGCGAAATACAAAAAGGTGGGCTTCGCGGCCATCGGGCAGCGTACCAAAGACGGTGCAGTCGGAGGTCATGGGAGAATTGGCAGTTTGTCGGAAAAGAGTGGCAGGATCTCGCACCGGAGGTCGATACCCCATCCAACGAAAACTCCGGCGTGAGGTGATTCATCGACAAAGAAAAGGCCGGAGTCCTCATGGGTGAGAAACTCCGGCCCTTCTGCAGCCACCCCAACGGGTAGCCCCGCGATCAGCGGATGAATTCGTTGAACATGGCTTCCAGGAGCTCCTGACGACCGGACTCGAGCCCGGAAACGTTGCCCAAGGCCAGCGCATGCTTCTCGCAGTCCGTGAAGGAGGCCTTGCCGGCCGCGATCTTGGCGCCGATGCCCGAATCCCAGGTGCGGTAGCGATTCTTGACGAAGGCATCGATGCGGCCGTCCTTGCGGATGGCGGCGGCGATCTTCAGACCGCGGGCGAAGGTGTCCATGCCCGCGATATGAGCGATGAACAAGTCGTCGGCCTGGAAGCTCTCGCGGCGGACCTTGGCATCGAAGTTCACGCCACCGGTGGTGAGACCGCCGTACTTGAGCACGGTGAGCATGGTCTTGGCCGTCAGGTAAATGTCGGTGGGGAATTGATCCGTGTCCCAGCCCAAGAAGTAATCGCCCATGTTGGCATCGATGGACCCGAGCGCTCCGGCAGCGCCCGCGACTTCGAGTTCATGTTCCATGGTCTTGCCGGCCAGCCACGCGTGGTTGACCTCGATGTTGAGCTTGAAGTGCTCGAGCAGGCCGTATTCCCGCAGGAAGTTCAGGCAGGAGGCCGCGTCGCTGTCATACTGATGGCGCGTCGGCTCTTTGGGCTTGGGCTCAATATAGAACGGGCTCTTAAATCCAATCTTCTTCTTGTAGTCGACGGCCATGTGCATGAACTGGCCCAAGTGGTCCAATTCGCGCTTCATGTCGGTGTTCAACAGCGACGAGTACCCTTCGCGTCCGCCCCAGAACACGTAGCCCAAACCGCCCAGCTCGTGGGTCCACTCCATGGCTTTCTTCACCTGCGCTGCGGCGAAACAGAAGGCATCGGCATTGCAGCTCGTGGCCGCACCGTGCATGTAGCGCGGGTGGACGAAGTTCTGAGCCGTACCCCAGAGCAGACCAATGCCGGTGTCTTTCTGGAGCTTCTTCAATTCGTTGCCGACCGCATCAAATTGCACATTGGCCTCCTTGAGGTTCTTGCCGTGGGAGCCGAGGTCGCGGTCGTGCCAGGCGTAGTAGGAAACGCCCAGCTTGGAGGCGAACTCGAAGAACGCACGTGCCCGCGTGATCGCATCCTTGGTGGAGCACTCGCCGGTGTTCCAGGAGCGCTCGGCGGTTCCCCAGCCGAACATGTCGCCGCCGGTGCCGCGCATGGTGTGCCAATAGACCGCGGCGAAACGCATGTGGTCGCGCATCGTCTTGCCCTCGACCACCTCATCCGCATTGAAATGCTTGAAGGCCAGGGGATTCTTGGAATCCGGACCTTCGTAGGCGATCCGGCCGATCTTGGGGAAGAACTGCTTGCTCATGTTGGTTTGGAAAAAGGACGGGGAAAACTACGCACCGACCCAGATGATGGGAAGCGGTTAAAATTAATCACGGGGCGACTCTTGCGAAGAGGGTTGACCGACACTGCAGAAAACGGAGTGGAACACCCGCCACCCAGAAGGATCAAAACCAGACACACCGGTGCCCATCGAAAGAGAGATGTGATCAACGGCATCTGGCCCGGTCTAGCCGGTGGACCCTGTCGGGTTCAAGCGATGCGTGTCGGGCTTCCAGTCAAAAACCATTTGCCGCCCGCGGTTTTCGACCAGTCCACTCACCCCGAGACCCAGCAAACGCAGGGGGCGGTGCACCAACTGATGCCGCGCCAAGAGCCAGCAAGCCAAGCGATACAAATCCCGGGCTGTGGCCACGGGTTCATCGACGGAAAATTGCCGGGTCAGAGTGGAGAAATCACTGTAGCGCACCTTTACCTGCACCGTCTGAGCGGAAATCCCGTGGCGCTGCAACTTGGCGGACAGTTCATCGGCCTGCTCTCTCAAGACACTCCGCAACACGGGGCGATCGGCGGTGTCTTCGGAAAAGGTATTCTCACTGCTGATGCTCTTGATGGTGTCATCCTGGGAAAGCGGTCGCTCATCCATTCCCATTGAGAAAGACTTGAGGATCGGTCCCCAAGCACCCACCAGGGCCTTCAGATCGCCCGGATAGTCTTGGATATCTCCCACCGTGCGAATGCCGGCTTTCTGCAAAACTTCCTCAGTCACCCGCCCCACCCCATGCAGTGTTCGCGCGGGCAAGGGAC
>SXGR01455016.1_pt1 | contig 22912 bp, 26 predicted proteins | sample 3174711 | NCBI WGS metagenome assembly SXGR01 (sample SAMN11356860, study PRJNA531348) | freshwater metagenome | isolation source: freshwater sample F1-60 | place: China: Fuxian Lake, Yuxi | collected 2017-12-25 | reverse complement strand
TTTTGCAGTAATTACAAAGGATTCAATTTCAGCATCATCTAGAATTTTTTTTATAGTCTTTTCTGCAGAGTCTGTTGTACCGGAGCCATAGATTCCTATTTGCACAGAGAGATGAAACTACCAGTACAATAAAAGGATAAAGTGCTAAATGGTTCTATACTTTACAAGATTGTAAAAATAGGAGGCATTACTTTCAATTGCACTCTTGTGAGGAATTTTGAGCAGGCCTATCTGTTTTGAGTCAAGGGCTGCCTGTGCAGAGCCACCTGCAAAACACAGTGCCCAAAGAAAGTCTTTTTCTTTTATCATTGTACAACAAAATGTGGCACAAAAAATATCTCCAATGCCAGTAGTGTCATAGACTTCTTTGTTTGGCAATGTTATTGAATAAATTTTGTCTTTAACCAACAATGAAACTTCAGTTTTGTTTGTAAAAATCACATGCTGTACACCTTTTTTCTGTAGTGCCATCATCATTTCATCGTGTGAACCGCTAACAAGTTTCTGAGATTCTTCAGGATTTACCTTGATTGCATTTACATCAGATAGATCAAGCTCTGTGTTTTCCAAAACTACATTTTTCTCTAAATCCACTTGTCTCAAAAATCCTTGAGGATCAACTAGAGTGAAATTAGAGTCTTTTTTTATTCTGGAAAATGTCTCAGAGGATATTTCATGAAATATGGGCGTAATCAAAGAACCGTCGGCGTCTATTGTAGCATAGTCAATAGGATCACATTCATTTAACAGTTTCAGAGTTCTGTCTGAACCAGTAATATCTATTGCAAATCGAGTTGTAAGTTTCTCAGATAACGCATTATTAAAATCAATTTTATTTTGAGTCAGATATTGCATTGGAAAATCTTTGCCAAATTTTGTGTAAAGATCTACGTCAAACTTGAGCTGTCTTGCAGTAAGTCCACCATAACATGCAGCTCCACCAATTTGCTCATGAGTTATCCCATCAATGGTGATTGTATCAATTGCACAGTGTGAAAATAATGCCAATTTCATTAAAGGTGATACAAAATAATATCGATTTAGTTTTTTGCATTCTTTTTTTCAAAACATTCCTGACACAGCATGATTCCCTTCAATATCATCAAATCTACATTTGATCTAAAGCAAACATGACATAGGCCACGCATTTTCTATCAATGAGAAATATTCGATCTAGCATTAAAACATGATTGGGTTTTAAGTAAATTACAAACAAACCCACAAATTTTCTCAATCATACGCAAGAATATAAGGAGGCAGTTTCGAATATTTTCATGCCACTTAAACGTGCAAGTAGAGGACGTACAAAAGGAGGAAAAGGGTCCTCAGGTACTATACAATGTACAAACTGTGGTTCAACTGTTCCAAAAGATAAAGCAAAAAAAGTCACATCTAGACTAAATCTAGTAGAACATACTTTAGCTAAAGAACTGCGTGCTCAAGGAGCATACATTGCATCACCAACTGTATTGAAATGGTATTGTATTTCATGTGCAATTCACTTTAAGATTTTGAAAATTAGATCAGAAGACAGCAGAAGACAACGTGGAAAACTCCGTTAGAAAGTCCATTTTCATAATTCAGCAATATTTACAAATTAATATCAATTTCAGATGAGGTGATTTTTCATAGATTAAATTATTTTAATTTTTGCCTAGCTCAGATCGTGAAACAGTGAATCATCTTGTACAACAATCAATGCTCTATTATTCTTCATTGCTAGACAATTAGTGAATCTATTCAATATATAAAAAAACGTTAGTTAATTTGAAATTTTTTTGTAAAAATAAATAGCATGTAAAAATTCTTTTTAAAACAGTTACTCAGTTTTTTCTTTGATGTTTTTAGCAGTCACAATCATTCGTTGGATAAGAGTTATTCCTGCAATTATCACTACAATGATTACTGCTGGTTCCATGTATCCAATTATTCCAAGAATTGCAATTACGAGTAAACGTTCTGCTCTCTCCCCAATACCAACACCCTGAAGTTTGATGTTTAATGCATCAGATTTTGCCCTAGCATAACTAACCAGTAGTGATAAAGTAATGGCAAGCAGCACAAGATATGGTTCTGCATATCCACCAACCAACAATCCCAAAAATATTGCAACTTCGGAAATCTTGTCAAACATTGAATCAAGGTAAGATCCTTTTTGCGATGTTTTGCCAGTTACTCTTGCCACTTGACCATCTACCATATCAAAAAAACCAGATACGAGCAACAAGATTCCACCAATAATCAACCCAAATTCTATGCCCAATCCATAAACTAGTGCAGATGCAAGGGCAAACACAAGACCTACTACAGTCCAAAAATTTGGCGAGAGACCAGTAGAGGCAAATATTTTTCCAATTTTTTCAAGTATTGGTTGTAGTGTAGTTCTTAGATTGTTTAACATGTAATTTTTCCATCCAGATTTTTTAAAGTTACTTGGAATAGTTTTTCGATAAATTTTTCATAATACAAAAAGATCACAGTAATTTATTGAAAATAGTTTAATCGAGTCAAATTCATAGCAATTAATGTAGACATTATCTTTGCTGCAATTGAGGCAGTGGCTCCGTTATCATATTGTGGATTTAATTCCACAATATCGACACCTGTCACATTTATGTTTTCAAGTGAATAAATCAGATCAAATAGCTCACGTGAGGTCATACCTGCAGCTTCTGGATTTCCAACGCCTGGGGCATATGCAGGATCCAAGACGTCAAGATCAAAGCTAGTATACATAGAATCAAACGAAGATGCAAACTCCTTTAGAATCCTAGGACCTTCCCCTTCTCGTACTTGTCTGTCAGAAATTGTTTTTATGTTGTGTTCTTTTAGAAATTCTAATTCCTCTTTAACAAATGCTCGTGCACCTACATGTAAAATATTATCTGCACCTCTTTGTTCGACAATTCTTCGAAGATATGCAGCATGACTTAGTTTGATATTTGCATACTCATCTCGCAAGTCATAATGAGCATCAAATACAACATATCCCGTTTCTTTTGGAAAACTCATGTATGTACCATATGTGATAGAGTGTTCACCACCTAAAATGAACAGCTGTCTTTTCTTTGCAACTAGTTCTTTTGTAATTTTACCTACCATGTCAATCATCTCACTTGCCAAAACAGTGTGAGTTGTATTTCCTAAATCTTCAATGTTGACAGTTTCTAAATCAATACCCAAATTTGGATGAAATATCTCAATGTTGTTAAAGGCATCACGAATCACATCAGGTCCAAATCTGCATCCAGGCTTGTAAGAGTGTGTAGAATCAAATGGAATTCCAAAGACGGTTGCCACAGGCTCAGTATCACTAGATGAAGCAGTTATCAATGGATTTCTGTTCATGTATAAATCTAGAAAACTCATTTTTACACCATCAATTGGGGTCTGTGTGAGAGATATTTTGGAAGGTTTAATCCTGTAAAGGGTTTGCCTTTTGTTTGCTCACTTATTTCATTAATAAAATCATCAAATTTCAATTCTCTAACATCTCCTGTTTGTCTATCTCTGATACTTAGATTTTCCGAATTTGCCTCTTTTTCTCCAATTACTAGAGTATAACGAATCCAGTCTTTTTCTGCATCACGTATTCTTTTTCCTATGCTTTCGTTTCTATCATCAATGTCAACTCGAATATTGTAAGAAGACAGCTTATCTGTCAAAGTATCACAAATTCCAGAAAATTCTTCTTTGAGTGGGATTACACGTACCTGAGTTGGTGCAAGCCATAGCGGGAATTGTGGCTTTCTTCCTTCTTTGATATCTTGTGCTGCATTTTCCAATAGTGCATAGATGATTCTCTCAATTGCGCCACTTGGAGAATTGTGTAAAATTATTGGGTTTTTGCGAACATTGTTTTCATCTACAAATTCAATTCCATAACGGTTTCCATTTTCAACATCTATCTGATCAGTCGAAAGCGCAGATGCTTTTCCCATTGTGTCTACAAAATTAAATTCCCATTTCAAAACAAAATAAAAGAACTTTTCTTTCCACATTTCAACTAGCACAGGTCTACCATGTTTCTTAACTAGTTCTTCGATTGAAGATTTGTTTTCATTGTAAAAATCTTCAGTAAATCGAATTGCCATTTCATAATCAGATTCTTTAATGCCGAGCTCTTTTAGAACATCTCGTGATAAATCAAATCTGACTTTAATTTCCTGAATTGATTGTTCAATGTCTTTGCAAAATGCATGGCAGTCAGGCATTGTAAATGCGCGCAATCGCCTCAGTCCTACCAGTTCGCCAGACTGTTCACGTCTAAAACTGTAACGAGTTAATTCGTAGAGTCTATAGGGCAAATTCTTGTATGACATCTGATACTCATTTGCCATTAGAAACTGTCCAAAACAGGCAGCAAATCTCAAAAATAGTTTTTTCCCTTCGGAGTCAATATTGTATTGTCTAGCAGGAAATCTATTGAAGTAACTTACCATACTTGGATGATGAGAGTCATACATAATCGGAGTCTCAACTTCATATCCGCCATACTCCTTGACTCTGTCAGTAACATATCGTTCAATTAATGATTTAATCAAACGACCATTTGGGAAAAATCGCATGTTACCAGAATCAGAAGCTGGTTCATAATCTGCAATTGCCATTTTTTTCATCAACGCAACATGTGGTGGCGGTTCATCTACGGCTCTCTTTTTTGCAGATTCATATTTTGCTAACACCTCTAATTTTGGATATTTTGAAAAATTAAAATCGCCGATATTGCTCATGGTTCCATCAGGGGATAGAATTTTCCAATATGAGATGATTTTTGATTCGCCTTTCAGAGCATCAGATGTCATTTCCTTTTCTTCATTTGGATTTTTTTCTCCAGAGATTTCTTTTGTTACAACCTTGGAGCTTTCAGCAAGTGGATGTCCCTTTACTTGAACTTTGTATGACTTTGTCCAGCCAAATGGAGAATGTGATACTTCCAATTCGGATGCAGATGACTCCATCTCTTTTAGTAATGATAATGCAATTGATGGGGCTGCCAGATTTGAGCTAAGATGAGCATATGGGTATAACAATAATTTTTTACAGCCAATTTTTTCCATCGAGTTTTTTATCTGAGATATTGCGTTTTGTGCAACAGATGAATCATCTCCTTGTTCAATTGCTACAAATGCAACTACTACTTCCTCCAGCCTTTTTGTTTCAGGAGTAATTTCCTCAGCACTTTTGATCTCCTTTTTTGTCGGAGTGTATTCTATGCTGTCACAGTGTAGTTGTAATATACGCACAGTTTCAAACCAAATAATAATTGAATTAAGTCTTTGGTTAAAAAACCAAACATTGCGATTTTCGTGCCTAATTTTTAGGCATATAGCGATCAAAAAACATCACCATTTTTGATCCTAGTACGTACATGCACTAACTCTTGAGAACATTTTAGATGAAAAAAGAGTTTAGAATCTAAGGATTATTTTTAATAATTTTGCTGATTTTCATCAATTCTGCAATCTTCGCAAGGACAATGCCAATGACACTGAAGATTCTGGTGTTGTTTCAAATCCTTTTTCTTTCGTGCCATGAGTATAATCCAAAATCTATGAACTTAAGCATGTTGAAAAAGAGTTTAGAAAATAAAAAAAGAGACTAGGTAAATGTATCTAATAGACTCATAATTAATCCCATTCATAGATTGAAAAAGAAAATTCTTCTTTTTCATCTTTTTTGACTAATATTTTTTCTAAGATTATCCTATGAATCAAATTGGTGTTAGTCACAATTGCCATGCCTTTAAGAGCATCTTTTTTTGAGGACATTTCTTCTCCAAGAATTTTGATGATAGTTTCAGAAAGACCATCTAAATCTTTTTTTGAATGTGTTGTCTTGTGTAGGAAAAAAGTAATGCTAACAGACAGTGGTTTTCCAGCACATCTTTTTCGTACATTATCTATGTTCTTTCCTAGTTTGGTAAGAATAGCTTCACGGATCAGTAGTTTGGTTTCTTTGGCTTTTTTTCCTGCAGATACAGGTACAAGTTCGCTTACCTTGATATTTTGTAGTAAAACATCGCCTTTCATGACATTCCTTAAAGCAAGATGAATTTAATTCGGGATCATAATAAAATATGATTGAAAAGTTTACTTTTTGAATTGTTTGATAGAAATTTACCTTTTAGATACAAATGGTGCGAATCATAACACAGATAGATCATGCGTAAATTTACAGTAACTAAAAGTACAGAATCAAGACTTTGGTGTTTCAATTCGATCTCGCAGTGTGATAATTGAACGTAAAACCAATCCAGATATCCCCAAATTAGATGTGAGAAACTGAACAGAGTGATTCAGTGAGTCGTCTCCTCGAAACCCCTCATCATAAATCATCTCAACAGAACCCTTGTCAGTTTCAACAAATGATGTAATTAGAGAATATTGCCCTAATTTTTCATCTATTTTTTCAAGGTATAAACGAAGTTCAACTCGATGTATTGAAAATCCTTGGTCTACAAAATTACCTGATGAGAACAACACCTCAACGCCATCAGGTTTACGGTTTATTCTTTGAGGGTTGTGTAAATCAACAATGTTCATTTTGTGTTATAGGTATCCTGTTCCCACATAAGAGATATTTGTATAGTACAGTCCTCGTGACCAGTTTTTTATTCCACCAATGAGAAAAAACGCATCTATATTCTTTGAACGTAATGTAGCAGTCATCTTTTTTGATTGTTCCTCATCTTTACTTATTAAAACCACCTTTGAGAGTTTTGGGATATCAAGCAAATTTTCTTCGTCATATTGAACAAGAATAGATTTTTTAATATGGCCTTTTGCAAAATCTTCTTTTTTTCTTAAATCACAAATTACCAGATTAACATCATGTTGGATTAAATCAGATAGTTCATGTTCGGTCAATCCAAACGATGTATCAAAAGTTTTCATTTTAATCTCAAAATAAGTCAAAGGATTAAGAGTTTAAAGTTTAGTCAAAATAGCAGGTAAAATAACGGTCACATTCACAGATATAGCAGATCGCATTTATTTTGAGATCAGATGACACAAGATTAATCTGTAGTAGTTCTTGAATTAGAATAATTGTCTCAAGAAAAGAACCTTACAGATTATTTGAGTAAAAAAGTGTCACAGTATTATAGAAAAAATATTCTAATGTTATCAGAATCAGCAAAGCTGTCAGAAGCATGTACAATATTAAAAAAGAAAGATGTTGATGAGATCATTGTAGTTGATGATTCGTATAATCCGACAGGAATTGTCACAGATGAAGATATTTTAACAAAGTTAAGTGAGTCTTTTGTAAATCCTCTAAAAACAACATTGGGGGACATCATGGTATTTCCCTTAATTTCAATCAGAGAAGAACAAACTCTTTCAGAAGCACTTGAGATAATGCAAGAAAAAAAGATTAGAAAACTAGCAGTAATCTCAAATAGCAATTTAGTTGTAGGAATGCTTTACTTGGATACAATAGTTAATCTTGTAAAAAAATCATTGGTAAAACAACAAAAACAATCCACACTTTGGGGTGTCATTTGGAACCTTGGTGTCGTATTACAATTTACAGGCGTCTTGATGTTTATTCCGGGAATTGTTGCAACGTTACTAAATGAACCGCTAGTTGCAACAGGAATATACCTCATGTCGGTCCTGCTCATAGTTTCCGGTTTTTTCATGAATTCCTATGGTGAAAAGCAGCCAATTACACTAAGAGGCACTGCAATTCTGGTCTTTGCAAGCTTTATGATTTTGGTTCTATTTGGTATGATACCTCAGCTTTTTGTGATTCCATTTGATTCAAGTGATCCAATAGAATTATTTGCAAATGGATTTTTTGAAAGCTCGGCAGGATTTACAACTGGAGGATATTCATTGGTGCAAAATCCAGAAGACTTGCCAAGAAGCTTTACATTTTATCGTGGATATGCTCAGTTTGTAGGTGGAATGAGCTTCATCTACCTAATCGTAACTGCATTTTATTCAGAAAAAAGAGTAAGCACGATGAAAGGATTCATTTCAGGAAATGTTCCACATCTAAAAGAATTATTTGCAATAATTACAATTATTTTTTCTATTTATGCAGTAATTATCGCACTACTTTTATTTTATTTGGGGGAAGGTGAGATACTAGATGACTTTGCACTGGCATTCAGTGCACTCTCTACTGGAGGTACAAGTCCAGATTCCAAAATATTTCAAGGATTTACAGATCCAGAGTACATTGTGTTGATGGTAGGAATGGTATTAGGTGCACTTCCATTTGGATTTCACTATGCATTTGTTAGAACAAAATTTCTATCCATTAACTTGACAAAAGAAGTTGCAGTGTATTTGTGTATTTTATCAATTTTGTGCATTGTATTTGTAATTTCAACAGATGCAAATTGGCTAGACGGCACGTTTAACATGATTTCAGCTAGTACCACTACAGGATTTCAAACGATGAATTTTGAGAGTTTGAATCTCATATCATTTACAATTATCATCATAGCAATGACAATAGGAGGATGTGGATTCTCAACTGCAGGAGGCATAAAGATTTTCAGATTTATGCAATTGTCTAAATTGAGGTATATTTTTGACAGAAAATCTGCAAAGGTATCAGAATCAGATAAAAAAGATATTACAATTGGAATCATAATACTTGCAGTATCACTGATTGTTCCTTTAGTGGTTGCAACATACATGTCTTTTTTGGGATATGACTTTCAAAATGCATTCTTTGACGGGGTATCAGCAATAACAACCACAGGGCATGGTGCAGGAACAGTTAGCAGTGCACTTGATCCATTTATGACGATAGTTTTTGGATTTTTGATGATTCTTGGAAGAATTGAGATAATTTTACTTGTATACATATTTGTCCCAAAACTTATGAAATAAGCGACAATAATCTAATATTCAGATATTATTTATTCTGTTTTTGTTAAAATTAGTTTTTAGATATCTTTTTTGTTTTGTGAAATATTTTAGCGCCCATCTTGATAGTTTTTAATTGCTTTATCAGACTTAGTCCAATTTTTAAAAATTTGAATATAGAAAAAACAGGGATCAACGCCAGCATCAAAATATCAATCCAGTATTTTTTTACAAATTTTTTTGGATTATTTATTTTTCTATATTTAAGAACAAGATCAAGTGTAAGCAATGCAAGAATAGGCAATATTAAAAATTCAAAAAATTCTTTAAATTCATTAGGAATTGGCAAAATTGGATGCTCTAGTCCAAATACATGATACTCAAATGCCAACAATCCAATAAAAAACAATGAGACAAGGACAAGGATTATCAGATCAAATATTCTAGAGTTCACATCATCAACAGGATAAATCAAGTATTAAATTTTTGAAAAATATCAAATCACAAGTATTATTTACAGTAAAATTTTGCGTATAGAAGTGGATCCACATAAATTTCATGGCAAAGACATTCCGCATATCAAACTAGATCCGAATATGACAATTGAGGATCTGGTGGATGTTTTTGCAAGCTCTGGATATAACGGTAGACAGTTAGGTGATGCTGCAAAACTATACGCAAAAATGATCAAAGAAGATGCAACAATTTGTCTTACGGTTTCAGGGGCCATGACACCTGTTGGATTTGGTGGAATCATCAAAACTTTGATTGAACGGGGATTTGTAGACTGGATTGTGACAACGGGGGCCAATGTTTATCATGAAGATCATTTTGCGTGGGGGTTACCTGTCAAACAAGGAAGTTTTGATGTAGATGATATGAAATTATATGAAAATGAGATTGTACGAATTAGAGATGTATACATAAAATTCCATGAAACATTGGAAGCAGAAGATTTAATCATACAGAAAATGTTTGCCAATGATTTTACAGAAAAACCGTTTACGACTGCAGAATTTTGTAATTTGATGGGAAAGATCAGTAAGGAAAAATCAAAACATCCAGAAAAAAGTTTCATCACAACGGCATATGACTATGATGTTCCGGTGTACATTTCTACCATGAAAGACTCATCATTGGCATTAAACTTGGCAGTACACAGATTGCACGATAAAGTGTATAGTTTGGATTTTGTAAAAGAGATAATAGAGCAAGCATCAATTTTATACAATTCAAAAAAATCAGGAATAGTCGAGCTTGGAGGGGGGGTTCCAAAGAACACAGCACAGCAGACAGGTCCTCTTTTGGATCAAATATTGCAAAGAAATGACGGAGGCCAAGACTATGTAATACAGATTACAGATGCCAGACCAGATACAGGGGGATTATCAGGTGCGACACTACAAGAAGGAAAAAGTTGGGGCAAAGTGCAAGATGCACATCATGATATGATTACAGTTTATGCAGATGCAACAATTGCGTTTCCGATTTTAGCATTGTATGTACTTAGCAATCAAAAACCAAGAGAACCAAAAAGACTGTACAAGAAATTGGGAAAATATTATGACAAGTTACAGGCAGATTACTTGGGGACACCCGGTACAGATAGAAAACAAAAAACAAAGAAAAAGTAAAGCTAAAACTTGTTAAAACGAGCACGTTCTAGATCTCTATCATCTTTAGATTCTTTTTTCCATTCTTTATAATGATCTTTACAAAGAACTGATTTTTTGCCTGTAGAACTTACATGCAATCCTGCATTTTCTACTTTGGTGGTGTTTAATGAACGAGCGCCTTCTTTTTCACAGCCATCGACATTGCATTTTGCACCTTTTGAAACAATACCCATAATTATCAATAAACAAGATGTTATTTATATTTGAGAATTTTTCAGTTATTTGTCATTTGGATCTAAGTAAGGTTTGCAAAATGAGATTAGATTCTATTATACATCGTTTATAAGAGGAATATTTTTTTCTGTGACTATGGGTGGAACAAAAAAAGTAACCGCAGCAAAACAAGATAAGGCTCAAGGAACAAAAGATGCTAAAGATACAAAAAAAGGCGGCAGAAAAGACAAAGGAGAGGGCGGACCACGAAAGGCAGAGATTACAGTAATGGTAAATGAAAGCGAGGCAATGAAAATAATTCAAAATGCCAAAGTCGTCACAGTTCATGATCTTGCAAGACAGACAGGAGTTAAAATTTCAGCAGCAAATAAATTTTTAATAGAATCTACAAAGAAGGGAATTGTTAAAAGAGTTGGTGGTTATAGTGGCCATCACATCTATCAAGCAGTTTCTTCATAGAGACAAAATACATCTCCAGACTTTACATCTTTTAGTGCATCAATATTTCCAAGCATTTTTCCAATTGGCGCCATTATTTTTCCAGGTAGAGTATCTTCAATAAAAAAACAAATACCTCCAGCAGATGATAAAAATGCAATATCGCCTCTCTTGAATTCTTTTACTGATCTTTCAGTTCCAGAATCAACTCCAGTTTCAAAGTATGCGATATTTTTTCCTAGGAAATGAGCATGTCCTTCCAATGGCAAAGATCTCATTATTGTGCCAACAGTTCTCGGTGCTAAATGCCGTTTTAGATCACATTGGATCTTTGCTTTTCCTTTAATCTCCAAGATTATCTGTTTTCGTGAGACTGATTGGGAGCTCAATTCGTAGTTTAGAATTATTGGATTATATAACGCTTTGAGAGAAATTGTGTACTTGTCGGATGCTAACGAAGCTGAATTAATTGTAGAAGAGCCGGAGGAATATGTAGAAGCTCCAGAAACTGAGGAAATTTTTGACGGCGACGTAGAAGTAAATACAGGATTAAACAAAGCATTAGATACTTATCGAAAATTAATTGAAAAAAATGAAGGCCTAGAACCACTTACTGAAAAACAACAAGAGGCACTTGAAAAAAGAATTAAAGAGATTGAATCACGTGAAGTAGTAGAAACAATTGAGGAACATGAAGCAGTCGAGATTCCTTGTGAGAAAGGCAAGATTACAATTGGACCACCAACATTAACAAGATTTGAAAAAGCAAGAATCATGGGAGCAAGAGCATTACAATTATCTCTCGGCGCCCCTCCATTCATTCCAATTCCAAAAACTGCAAGAATATCACTAGATATTGCAATGGAGGAATTAGAACAAAGAGTAATTCCAATCACTATTAGAAGAGTACTCCCAAATGGAGATTATCAAAACATACCAATAGACTATTTTGATTAGTGAATCAATCGTCGATAAAACTTAATAGAACACAAAATTGCGAATTATTGAATAATGCTCATGGAAGAGATTAAAGAGGAACATGGTCAAGAGCAGATCAAAAAATCTGATGATACCATAATTTACATTCGAAACGACCCAGTAATGCAGTCAGCTATAGAATTGTTGCCAATATTGGGAAACAAAAAGATAGTGATTCTCAAGGCAGTAGGTAATTCAATTCCAAATGCAGTTGCAGTGGCAAACATCATAACAGAAAAGATGTTGCATGGAAATTCCAAAGTTCAAAAAATAAAACTTGACACAGAAGCTGCTGCAGGTATTGGAAGAATGACTTCAAATATTGAGATTATATTAATTAAAACTTAGTAAACACTTCCAGGACCTTTTAGAAGCATGTTTTCACATTCTTTGCAAACTTTTTCATCAATGTTGGATTCAAGATTATGATGAATCTCACAAATCAACAAACTTGATTTTATGTAATTGCAAAGACCGATAAATTTTGAAAGACTTGATGGAGTGTATGCCATATCAGATGAGAGATTATCAGTTAGCTCATTGATGAGAGTAGAAACTTGTTTTTCTGCCAAAAGTTTTGCAATCAATGACGGATCACCACGTGTTCCACGAATGTAATTGCTTACGGCTGCCTGTGTAACACCAAGCATTTTTGAGATTTCGTCTTCACGAATACTGTGATCTTCTGCCAACTTTTTGGCGAGAATTGCTCGTAATGCAGGAATCAAGGTTTTGGATTCAATTTCTGCGGGCAGTAACATTAAACCACAAAGTTTGGATAAAGGATTTAAAGTTTGCAATGGTCAAGTTGCCTGAGTTGCAAATCAAGTCATTAGGCTAACCTATTTTAGTTTCAAAAGGATAATCAAATCATTGGAGAGTATTTCCAAAAAATTGTATCAGATGTTAAAAGAATCATGTGAGTCATGTAAGTCAAACACAATAGCATTGTCAGGAGGATTAGACAGCACAATAATAGCATATTTCCTAAAAGAAAGAAAACCAAATTCGATTGCAATCATTGCAAAAGATTTTGTTGCAAATGATCTAACATATTGTCAAAGAGTTTCAAAGGAATTTGACATACCGCTGACAATTAACCAGATAAGTACGGCAGACATTCTAGAGGCTGCAGAAGAGACGATAAAAATTCTAAAAAACTTTAACGATATTGAAATTAGAAACAACATTGTAATGTATATGGCAATCAAATGGGCAAAGGAGCAAAACATTGCAGGGATAATCACAGGGGACGGGGCAGATGAATTGTTTGCAGGATATAGTTTTTTGATCAATAAACCACAAGAGGATCTAGAAAAGGAGATTCAAAGAGTTTGCTCGGTGATGCATTTTCCAACTCAAAAAATAGGCAAAGCGCTTGGAATTGATATAGAATCACCATTTCTTGATGAAAAGACAGTAGAATTTGCAAAAACGATTCCATCAGATCTAAAAGTAAGAAATGAAGGAAAGAAAAGACATGGTAAATGGATTCTTCGTAAAACATTTGAGAAATACATACCAATGCAGATTGCCTGGCGCGAGAAATCACCAATGCAAGATGGTTCTGGAACAGCAGGATTAACAAATTTGTTTGATTCGGTGATAAACGATCAAATATTTTCAGAAAAGAAAAAGAAAACAGAAGAGACGGACGAAGTAAGAATTAGAACTAAAGAATCAATGTACTATTATGAAATTTACAAAAAACTCTATGGAGTGCCAGAAAAGAAACAGGGTAACAGTTTTTGTCCTTATTGTAATTTTGATGTAGAAAATTCAAAATTTTGTCGTATGTGTGGCGCTTTTCCAATCTAGATATTTTTTTTCCATTTTTTTGGTTTTCTTATGAAAATTTTCCTGCATCCATCGCAACAAAAAAATAGTTTTTTTCCTTGATATTCATGTGTGACAGCTAATTCTTCAGCAAGTTCAATTCCACAAACAGGATCTACTGGCACAAATTTTTCACTGATCAATTCTATTTATAGATATGTAGATTGTATGAGGAAAAAATCAGATTAGAAATTATGAGTGGATAATTTGTAGTATTTTTTTGGGTAGTGCGCCGTAATCTGCATCAGGTTCTGAAACGACATACAAAATATCATCATTAATTAGAAAACTAATTGCCAAAGCACGTTCTCTTGATGCTAGTGCAAAATTTACGCGGCCTAGTTGTTTGTCAAATTCTTTTCTCATTTTTACCCTTAATGCAAGTTCCATAAAGATCATCTCATCGTCTTTTTCATTTTCTAGCGGTGTTACATTTTCTTTCATTCCACCTGCAACTAATCTACCTCGCTCATTAATTACTCCCGCAAATCTAATTTTTGGATCTGATGACAAAACAGTTTTACAAATCTTCGTGTAATCAAAAATCTTAGATGACAAATTTCTGATTATAATCTAAAATGACCCATTTATTAGCTTTCTACAAAATTAATCATTTGAAAGTTGGAATTAGAATAGTTTGGATATTATGATGTTAATTTCTTAACTAGTGCAAGAAATTCATCCTCAGCCATCGGTGGAATTTTCATGATTTCCAGATTTTCTAAAACATGTTCGGCGGATTTTTGCCCTACAAGTGGAGCTAAAACACCTGGGGAAGAACGGATAAACTGTAATGCACGAAACGACGGCTTGAGTTCATTGAATTCGGGCATTGCCCCAGGAGTCAACAGTCTTCCTTGCATTAATGGCACACTAGTAAACACTCCAATGTTTAGATTCATTGCAGCTTCTAATACAGAGACCAATTTACCGTCAAGTAATTGATTTTTTGCAAGTAGTGCTTGATCATAATACATGTTGAATGGAAGTTGAATGAATCTAAAACCGTGATTTTCACCACCAACTTTTTTTGCTAATTCAACTGTATCTTGTAGTGATAGATATTGTGGGCTATCAGGAGAGACTCTAAAACATTCCCAGGTAGCCATGCCGTAAAATTTTATTTTTCCTTCTTTTCTTTTTTGTTCATATAGTTCAAATACAGACTGGAGGTTTTCCAAAAACTTTTCTTTTGAGACGTCTTTGATTTGACCTTCCACGGCATTATGCAAATATATCAAATCAACACAAGATAATCCCAAATTTCTCAAACTTCGTTCTAGCTGGTCATCAAGATATGGAACAGTCATGCAGTGATAGCCAGATGTTACATCACCTTCTTTTATCACTCCTTTTTGTGTGTATTCGTTTTTGATATATTCCCAAAATTCTTGATGTACGTCTGCATCATTTGTGATGTAGCCATTTTTTGTGCTAATGAAAATTTGATCACGTGAAATTTTTCCTTCATTGATTAATTCAGAGATTGCTTTTCCTACAGAACGTTCTGCTTTTTGTGCCCTGTAGTTAATTGCAGTGTCAATTACGTTGATTCCTAATAATATGGATTGTTTAACTGCATTTTTTACAAGCTCATCTGTCTTCTCATTTGCCTCACCAAGATATGTTCCAATACCGACATTGGATAATGTAAGACCATGAATTTGCTTAAAATTCAATGAATTTATGCCTGAATTTTTTAAAAAGTTTTTTGTTCCATCTAAAGTGGCAAAGCCTGAAATCATAAAAAATATCCAGTTACACCGAATTTATGTCTAGAGTATTAAAGACTAGGCAAAAAGCTAAGTGCAAACAATACGCCTGTAATCCTACTAAACATTAGTGTTAAAGACATGAAAGGCACCAATTCATCAATAGAATTAAAATTTCTCTTCAGACCCAACCCTGCCTTTATTATCAATGGGATACTAAACAGTGTGATAAGGGACAACATAGGAAAAACACCAATGATGATTCCAAATACAATCACAGAATAAGAGATTGTAGGAAATATCCAAAACAAAGATACTGCTTTTTCTTTGCCTACTGTAATGACTAAAGTTTTTCTCCCTTTAGATTTGTCTGCATCATGATCAGGAAATGATGCAATAAAAAGAACAATTGAGGATAAAACCCCCACAACTATTCCACCCAAGATGGATTCTGCAGTTATTTGATTTGATTGGATAAAATATGTTCCAAGTACGATCATTGCACCCTTTACTGCAACAAAAAATTCTGCCAGTCCAGAGTCTACAATTTTAGTAGAATAAAAATAAATAGATAAAATTGTAAATCCCAAAATAGCTGCAATGATTATTCCATCAGTAAATACAAAATAAAATCCAATGATAGACCCTAATATCAAAAAGCCAATTCCTGCACGATACACAGTGGATGGTTTGAGTAATCCTTCAGGTAAAACACCAGTTCCACCACTCATTTTAGTTCTTTTTGTTGCGGTGTCGATTCCTCTTTTGTAATCCCAATAATCGTTTAACAGATCAACACTTGCATGAAGTGCCATGACACCTGCCAAAGTCAAAACAGCATCAAGAGGATCAATAATGTGATTTTGACGCCAGTTTATTGCAAGACCGACAGATACAGCAATAACAGATGCTAAAAGAAATCTAACACGAATTACTCTAAACCAAATAGAGAGTATCAATTATTCAAACGGGCTTGGGTCTAGTTAAATTTCTTCTTCTTCCCATTCTTCTTCTACTGGAGCCTTTGATTTTTTGAGAAATAGCACAACTAGAACGCCTATCAAAAATATTGCTGCAATAATTACATATACAATCCATTCAGGCAATTGAAGGTCCACGGCATTCAAAGTTTTGTCGGGAGAATCAACATTGATTGTTAGGGTGTCCTTTCCTTCAGAGTATCCTTCGGCAGTTGCAATAAGATTAAGTGAAACACTGGGACCGTTTGTTGCAGTCAATCTGACAATAGCGCTGCCATCAGGACCGGTTCTAATTACATCTGGAGAAACCAGCGAATTTCCATCAGTTTCTATCGTAATTGAAGCCCCTGATACAGATTCGGCATTTTCATCATCAATAAATAATTTGAACTCAACTGGTTGATCAACTGGAATTAATTCATCCAATCCACTCGTAAATATTTTTAATTGAGTTAATGAAGAACCAGTGGTTATCATTTCCTCAGTTCCAATCACACCCTTTGCACTAGCTGAAATTATTGAATCGCCTACAGACCCAGTAGTTTCAATTGGGAATGTTGCATAAGAAACGCCAGCACGAATCACTGCATCGTTAATCACTTGAGCTATGCTATCTTCAGATGAGATAATTTTTGATTTAACATCAAAGGATGGTATTATTGGATTACCTTGTAAATCAACAATTTGCACTATGCCCAAATTATTTTCATGATTTGCATTGATTTCATCCAGTGGAAGTATTACTATCATCTTTGATGATGGTTGGGTGACAAATGTTTTTTCTGTTTCCAGTGATAAATCAGCACCTTCTCCAATTGGAACTACTTTTAGATCCATCATATTTTCATCTTCAGTTATGGTAAATGAATCACTGTGAAGTTTAGAAAATGCAAAAGTCGTATCTTTTTTAATTTCGATTATACCATTAGTGGGTGTAACAAGATACTTTGAATCATGTTTCAATACTTTTGGTCTGTCTTGACTATCTATGGCAATTAAAAATACATCAAAATTGCCATCACGGTCAAATAATATACTGTCTTGACCAGTGGGAGAGAAAATCCGTGCTTCTTTTTGCTCAAGTGTATTTACAACTTCAGTCAAAATAGAATCAGACCCTACACCTTGAACAGATGCAGAGATCAAAACAGGACCGCTTTTTTGTCCTGCAGAGATAATTGCAGTGCCAAAAGAGTTGCCAACCTCAATTTTTCCAATATCTTTGACAGTAACTAAATTACTGTCTCCAGAGATGACGTCTAATTTTTTCACATATCCGTCGGCATAATAGTTTTCATTTGTTTGAATTGGATAAAATTCTCCATCTTCTAGATCATCCATGGATAAAATTATTTTATCCTCATCTTCTGTGTCTTCAGATGATTCAGTTTCACTAGTTATTGGATTTCCATCTTCATCTACATCATCGTCATCGTTTTCTATTGCATTAATTTGATAAGTCACAATACTAGTTGCATTGCTAGGCATTCTTTCGGGTATGAAGAGTTGAACATCCTTTTCAGTTATTTTGTCGTTATCAATATTGATGGATTTACCTACGGTAGAAAACGTATCAGTTGCAATACCGTATCCTTCAGCACTGACTCCAATTACAATATCATTTGCAATCAAGTTTGAGAGATTCAAGTCCTGTCTAAGATAAAATCCAAACTGTCCTTTTTTTATCACAGTTTTTACTTCCTTCATGGTTTCATCTAATTTATCACCTACAGAATATTGATCATTTGAGAAAAAATTCAACTCTATATCTTCAGGGGTGATGGTAGGATTTCCATCAGAATCAACTACACTGACAAAAATATCCAATTTTTTTTCAACTTCAGCTGTGATTAATTTTGGGAAAACATCAATTGCCAAAGAAGTAGGAAGTGTTGATGAGATTTTTATGCTTTTTGCAGTATCTAAATTAGATTCATTTTGAATTGCACGCAAAAATGTATTTCCAACTTTTTCATTGGTTTCAAGTGTTCCCCATGCATAATATTCGCCCTTTTTTATAGTCAACACATCAGAATTGGGAGTGGCCAAAATTCCCTCATATTCCAAATTAACATCAATATCAAAAGGAGCTCGAATCACATAATCTTCAGAATTTCTCAAATAAACAGAAAAAGGCATTTTAGAGTTTACATGCATCTCATCAGTGGGAATGTTTAGTTCTAAAACTAAATCATCAGGCAAATGAATTTCTGCATTACCTATATGGATCTCTTGAAATGTTGTTTTTGAATTTAGTGTTGCAGTAATTACTACATCTCCAGTCAAAGTTCCAGTAGTGACATCAAATGACGCATATTCTTCATTTGCCTTTAAGATAATTTTTTCAGGAACTGATGCTATTGCAGGGTTATCAGAATTTAATGAAATTGAAACATCGTTAGAAGAAGTGATAGGAACTCCATTTTTACTTAGAACATAAAGATATCCTATAGGATGTTCAAATGGTCCTTCCTCTATGTGAGATGGCGATATTGCAAGTTTTATTGAATAATCAGATAGTGCTTCAAGATTTTGTGCAGATGCAAATTGCAAATGAATAGTAAGCAACAAAGTTATTGTTAAAAGAAAGAAGAGAGATTTTTTTTGAGTCATTTTTGAGTCTCCATAAAAAAGGAAAAAAATGTGGAGTTATCCACTTTGTTGACCTGCTATTACAGTTCCTACAAAGACTGCACCGTTAGCTGTTGTCAGCTTGAATTGTGCATCTCTGCCACTCTTAACATTTTCAGCAAGTTCTAAAATAACTGTAGCTTGTTGACCAGGTTGGAGTTCGGCTGAAGTTGAACTTAGGATTGTGTCTGGACCTTGTGTCAAGATAACAAATCCTGGAGTTGCAGGAGTTCCCATGATTCCATCGGTTGTGATTGCTGTCCATGCATCTAATGTAGTTCCAGCATTTGGTACAAAGCTATACACAGTACCACCAAGTCTAATTTCACTTAATGTGACTTTGCTGACACTGTTATTTTGTACATAGATTGCAACTCGTTCTCCGATTGCGGTTCCATCACCAGTAGCACCTTTTAGGGTTGCTGGGATTGTACCATCATGGATTTGTAACGTAGTACCATCAGTAGCATCATATCCTGTGAATTTTAGGGATTCAATACTTGGTGAGCCACTTACTTGGGCAGCACTGAAGAATCCTTGTGAGAACACAAAGATAATACTTCCACCTACGACTGCGATAGCGACTAGAAGAAGTGTTGCAATTATTGGAGCAACTGCTCTTCTTGAGGTCGTTTTTTGTTTTGACGTTTTGTATGTCATTCTTAATTTTGTAAAATACAAAAAGATGTTAAAGGGATCTGTGTTCAAAATGCACTACAATTTGCAAAAGTGTTCATTTGTAATTTGAAATGAACAGAATTATGGAGAGTCTACTTGTAAAACAACTTCAGACACAGGGCCAAGAGTAAAGTTGTTACTTGTTTCACCTATTGCCAAAATATACATTACATACATTTGATCATTTGTGATGTCAGGAGCTTTTGCACTGAATTGTATTGTGTTAGAAGGATTAGCAGTAGTTCCCATACATGCTGTAGTACAAGATGGTAATGTTGCAGTTATTTGATGTGAGCCATCACCGAAAGCAACTATAGTTGGAGCATTGGCACCTGTATCAAAGCCATAATTGTTTAAAATAGTTACTTCAGTCCAACCTTTTGGAACATTGATTACTAATTGTCCACATGATTTGATATAAGTGGTATCAACACCATCAAGATCAGCAAATACAACATTAAATGTTTGAGTACTATTTGGTGTAATACCAGATCTTGAAGTTTTCATATTAGAACTAGCCACAGAATCTACAACATTTGAAAGATACACACTACTGATTACTCCATTTCCATCTAACATCGTACTTTGATATCCAGATTTTCCAAATGCTCCTGAATTAGAAAACACATTTGCTTGAACCATCATTGCTTCCATAGTAGAAATGGAATTGCCAAGATTTGGAACAACTTGCACTGAGAAAGATTTTACTGAAAAAGGTGGAATTATAATCGGGGTTGCAACATTTTCCCACATAATGGTATTTACAGGACAAGTCCAATTATCTGGTCCTTCAATAGCTACGTGTCCAGAACAATCAACTAAAGAAGAGGAGCCAGTTAATCCAGGACCCATCAGTATAACAGATACTTTAGTTACTTTCATAGTAGAATTTACAGGATTTACAACATTTACGCCCCATAATGATTTTGCAGAACTAGCTTCGCCTGCAGGACCTGGAATGGTCAAAAATAATTGTGGTCTTGCAAGTAATTCATCAGTTAGAACATCAATTTGTACCTGACCTGTGCCACCATCAGTAGGTAAACGTAATGTGCTTACATCAGAAACAGTATTACTAATTTTACCACCCTCACCTGTTGCAAATGATGAAAAAGTTAGATTATCACCACTGTTTCCTGTTACTTGATAGTCCCAAGAAAACATCACAGATGCACCTCCATTCAAATCAACAGCTGTTGGAGTATAAGATGAAGAAGCAATAACAGAACCAATACCAGTACTAGAAAACGTAAGAGAGTTAGGATGCACATTTGTAATTGTAGAATCACCAGTGTTTGTTACAATCATTGCAACGGTTACATTTTGTCCAATGATTACATCTGGTGGGTCAGTAATTAATTCAGATCTTAATCCATTAGTTGAACCAGAAATCATATTTAATTCAGCAATTTTTACAGTGCCTAATGAAGAGATTACTTTGATGTCATAAATGTCTGGAATCATGTAAAGTGTTTGAGTAGAAACAACATTTGATTGATGAGCAGGGGAAACATATGCATCATCGAAATTGATGAAAAAATCCTGTACAGGTTGAGATGCCATAGTTTTGTTAGTTATGAATAAATGAGATATTTGGACTGGGTTTTGACCAATGTTGTCAATTGTGACATTTAAGATATTATTTACATTTGTAGAAACTTGAATTACAAATTCCTCTTGTTGTGCTTGTAGTTCAACGGCAGCCACTACTCGCTGTGTATTTACAATATCAGTTTGAGAATCTAATGCCAAACTCATAGCAGAGAAACCAGCAATCATCAAAACAGTGAAAATTAATGCTCCTACAACAGATGAAATTCCACGTCTGGAATCAGGAGAAAATGAATGTGTCATCGTGCGTTACCACTCTCAATTAAAAATTCTGCGGGATACATATCCCCAAGATTAAGAAAAACCCGAATTCCTTTGTTTAATAAAATATCAGGGCTATTAGAACCGAGTTTAATTAAAAGATCAACAGTTTGTCCGCTCTGAATTTCATTATTGGTAGATTGAATATTATCAGAAAGGATAGAAAATGTTCCATCATGTGGATAGCTGCCACCAGATGATAGATTTTGAACAGTATTCAGTGCGGTGCCAGATACTTGAGAATCCCAAGTATAAGATATATTATTTAATTGAATATTCTCTAAAAAAATTGAATTAATACCGTTATTTTTAATTTTGATCATAATAAATTCAGAACCACCATTGAGTGGGAGTTTATCAGAAAACCCAACAGTACAAGAATCACCGCATAATTTTTGATCTAATTTATTATCAAGATTAGATAGTTGTAACAAAGTTGAAGCGTCTCTTGTGTCATATCCCAACAATTGAACAGATTTTGTTGCAGTGTTTGTGGATGCTGCAGTAGCTAAATTTCCAGAAACAAAAGAATCATTTACAAAATATGTCAGAGTTGTAGCGCCAGTGACTGTCAATCCCATAAGCAACATAGTTGAAATAATATCAGTAACACCTCTTCGTTTACATGTTTTAGATTTTTTTCCAGAGTGATGATTGAAATTGTTGTTCATGAGAATTCTATGTGTTAAATGGACTTGCGACAGTTGAAAAGAAATTGCCTTTAGATGTGGTTATTGATATTTTGTATTTAGAGTCAAAATACAAAGGTTCATTCCAAGTATGCGAGCCAATGTTTGCAGTTAGAAATATCGGATCACTTGATTCTTTAATCTGGATAGTAGAACTGACGCCATTTTCCCAATCAACTAAAATATTTTGAGTTTCAATCTGAACTACAGTAATGCTTTCAATTGTAGATTCTGTTGTTCCAATGTTTGCAAGATAAAGAATGATCTGATTGGTTCCAGGCTCAAATCTTAATGCCATTTAAAATTCAATATAGATTTGAAGATGATGCACAAATTCATTATTGTGTAGTTTCATATGAACAATACCGAAATTTTTGCGCACTACCAATAATTCAAGAATGCAAAATAATCAAAGGAAAT
>SXGR01232889.1_pt1 | contig 22919 bp, 19 predicted proteins | sample 3174711 | NCBI WGS metagenome assembly SXGR01 (sample SAMN11356860, study PRJNA531348) | freshwater metagenome | isolation source: freshwater sample F1-60 | place: China: Fuxian Lake, Yuxi | collected 2017-12-25 | reverse complement strand
GGGCCTGCCTGCTGTTCGGCCTGCTCGACGCGGTGGCGATCCGGCTGCAGGGCACGGTCCTGCCGGGCCTGGGTGCGGTGCCGGTCGAGCTGATCCAGGCGCTGCCCTATCTGTTCACCGTGGTGCTGCTCGTCGACGCGTCGGAGGGCCCGCTCCCCCAGACGCGCTTCGTGCTCCGCAAGACCCTGGAGCTCGGGCTCCCGGTCGTGCTCGCCGTCAACAAGGTCGATCGGCAGGACGCCCGGATCGACGAGGTCGTCCACGAGGTCGAGGAGCTCTTCCTGGACCTGGACGCAGATCTCGACCAGCTGGACTTCCCGATCGTCTACCTCAACGCCCGCGCCGGACGGGCGGGCATGGAGCGACCCGACAGCGCCGAGGACCTCGACGAGGACCTGACCTGCCTGTTCGCGCTCCTCGCCGACCACCTGCCGGCACCGACGCACGATCCGGACCACCCCATGCAGGCCTGGGTGACGAACCTGGACGCCAGCCAGTTCGTGGGCCGGCTCGCCCTCTGCCGGATCATCAACGGAACCGTTCGACGCGGCCAGCAGGTGGCGTGGTGCCGGGCGGACGGGTCGATCCAGAACGCCAAGCTCGGGGTGTTGTACGTGACCGAGAGCCACGAACGGGTCGAGGCCGAGTCAGCCGGACCGGGCGAGATCATCGCCGTCGCCGGACTCGACGAGGTCACCATCGGCGAGACCCTCGCCGATCCTGCCGACCCCCGGGCCCTCCCCATCATCACCGTCGACGAGCCCAGCCTGGCCATGACGCTGGGGGTCAACACCTCACCCCTGGCCGGCCGGGACGGCAACCTGCTCACCGCCCGGCAGGTCCGGGCCCGACTCGATGCCGAGCTGGTCGGCAACGTGAGCCTGCGGGTCCACCCCACCGAACGACCCGACACCTGGGAGGTCCACGCCCGCGGCGAGCTCCAGCTCGCCGTCCTGGTCGAGACGATGCGCCGGGAGGGCTTCGAGCTCACGGTCGGCAAGCCCCAGGTGGTGACGAGGGAGATCGACGGGACCCTCCACGAACCGGTGGAGTTCGTGAGCATCGACGTGCCCGAGGAGTACCTGGGCGCCGTGACCCAGCTGCTCGGCACGCGCCGCGGCCAGCTGGTCGACGTCGTCAACCACGGCACCGGCTGGGTGCGGATCGACCAGCGCGTGCCGGCCCGGGGGCTCCTCGGGTTCCGGACCGAGTTCCTCACCGAGACCCGGGGCACGGGCATGCTCCATCAGGTCTTCGACGGGTGGGCCCCCTGGTTCGGCGAGATCCGCGTCCGCGACCGGGGCTCGGTCGTCGCCGACCGGGTCGGTGCCGTGACGCCGTACGCGGTGGTGGCCATCCAGGAGCGCGCCACGCTCTTCGTCGGACCGACCGAGGACGTCTACGAGGGGATGATCGTCGGAGAGAACTCCCGCGGCGAGGACATGGACGTCAACATCTGCCGGGAGAAGCACCTGACGAACATGCGGGCGGCGGGCTCCGACAACACCCAGAAGCTCACGCCGCCGCGGCGACTCTCGCTCGAGCAGGCACTCGAGTTCCTCGCCGAGGACGAGTGCGTCGAGGTCACGCCCGGAGCGATCCGCCTCCGCAAGGTGGTGCTCGACGCCGGCGATCGGGCCCGACGGCTCAAGCAGCTCAAGAACGCCCGGGGGTGACGGCGTTCAGCCGTTCGCCTGAAGGATGACGGTGTCGACCACGTGGATCACGCCGTTCGAGGCGGTCACCTCCGGGAGGTCCACCTGGGCGCCGCCGACGTAGATGGCGTCACCCTTCGCCTCGACGCGCAGTGCGCCTCCCTGCACCGTCGTCAGGCTGGTTCCGTTCGCGGCGCGGAGGTCGGCGGCGGTGTAGGTGCCCGGTACGACGTGGAGGGTCAGGACCCCGGCGAGGGCCGTCGGGTCCGCCGACAGGGAGCGGAGGGCCGCCGGGTCGACGGCGGCGAAGGCCTCGTCGGACGGGGCGAAGACCGTGAACGGGCCGCCGGTGGCCAGCGTGCCGACGAGGCCGGCCTGGATGGCGAGCCGGGTGACCGTCTGCGTGGCCGCCGTTCCCGCAGCGATCTGGGCGATGTTGTACGTCTCGGAGTCGCCCTCGGGAGGCGTCCCCATGGGCGTCGCCTCACCCGACTCGAGAACCACCGGGGTCGCCCCGTCCGGACCGGGGGCTGCGGCGCCGGAACCCGTCGGCGACTGGGCGGTGGCGACCGTCGTGTCGGCGGACCCGCCGTCGGCGGACCCGTCTCCCGAGCACCCACTGCACGCGAGTGCGATCGCCACGGCGATCGGGATGAGGACGCTGATTCGACGCACCATGGACCCTCCCGGGATCGTCGGAGCCGTTCGTCGTCTCCGGCACCGTCGAACCTACGGAGCCGGTACGGCACTGCCGCTGTGGCGACCGGCACAACTGCCGAACAGCCCTATTCCCGACTTGTTTGGTCGGGATTACCGACCTAGGCTGCCGACGTGAGCGCAACCTCGACCGGACCGGACACCGACGACGGGACCAGCAGCGACGGCCATCCCCTGCGGTCGCTCGTGTCGTTCCCCAATCCCGTGAACGAGGTCGCCGCCCGGACCGTCGCCGCAGGCGTCGTCCTCATGGCCCTGGCCGTCGCCGTCCCGGGCTGGGGCTGGGTGCTGATCCCGCTGACCTACGGGTTCTGGGCACGCGTCGTGACGGGACCGACCCTGAGCCCGCTCGGGCAGTTCGCCACCCGGGTCGTGGCCCCCCGACTCCGCTCCCACGAACGGCTCGTCCCCGGCCCACCCAAGCGCTTCGCCCAGGCCATCGGGGTCGCCTTCTCGACCACGGCGTCGCTGCTCTGGCTGCTCGGTTCGACCGGGGCGGCCCGGATCGTCGTGGCCGCCCTCGCCGGGGCCGCGTTCCTCGAGGCCGCCTTCGGGCTCTGCCTCGGCTGCAAGGCGTTCGCCGTGCTCATGCGGATCGGACTCGTCCCGGACGAGATCTGCGAGGACTGCGCCGACATCTCCCGTCGGATCCCCGAGCTGCGCGACCCGACGAGCGGCGCCCACTAGCGTCTCGCGGGTGCGTCTGGTCGTCGCCCGCTGCACCGTCGACTACGAGGGACGGCTGGCCGCCCACCTCGCCGAGGCGGTCCGACTCATCATGGTGAAGTCCGACGGCTGCGTGGCGATCCACGCCGACGGCGGCGCCTACAAGCCGCTCAACTGGATGAACGCCCCCAACACGCTCCTCGACGAGGGCGAGCGGTGGGTCGTGTCGAACCCCAAGGGCGAGCGCCTCACCATCGACCTGCTCGAGATCCTGGCCGACGAGCTCCACGAGTTCGGCCCCGATCCGGGCCTCGAGAAGGACGGCGTCGAGGCCCACCTCCAAGCGCTGCTCGCCGAGCACCCGGACACCATCGCGGCGGGGCTGACGCTCGTGCGACGGGAGTTCCCGACGGACATCGGCCCGGTCGACCTGCTCTGCCGTGACGCCGACGGGACCGCCGTCGCGGTGGAGGTGAAGCGACGGGGTGAGATCGACGGGGTGGAACAGCTGACCCGGTACCTCGACCGGCTGGAACGGGACCCGTTGCTGCGGGGCATCCGGGGCATCTTCGTGGCCCAGATCATCAAGCCGCAGGCCCGGGTGCTCGCCGAGTCCCGCGGGATCGGGTGGGTCGAGGTGGACTACGACGCTCTCCGCGGCATCGAGTCCGACGAGTTGCGCCTCTTCTGAGTCACATCCGGTCGATCCACTCCAGCACGGCGGGTGCGAAGGCCCCCATGCTCTTGTGCTCCAGGGTCCCGGGCGGGAAGGACCGGATGGTGCCGGCCAACCGGGCCAGGACCTCGGGTCGGCCGGCGAGACGTCCGAGCAGATCCTGGTGGACCCGGATCCCGAACACCACCGCACCCGTCGACGGGAGCCGCCTGAGCGTCTGACGCTCCACCCGCAACCAGATCCGATCGGGGACGTCGGCCGCCGACAGGTCGTCGGCCGGCTCGGTCCGGTACTTGCCGGTCGGCTGGTAGAGCGAGTCGTCGTCGGAGAGGTTCCAGTTCAGACGCCACCTCGGGGCGTCGACCTCCAGGCGGTCGAAGAACCGGTCGACCGGCGCTGCGAGCTGCTCCGCGTACCCGGCCACCGGCTCGTGGACGGCCGCCATGGGGCGGCCCAGCTTCTCGGCCAGCACCCACCTGGTCGGCGAACAGATCGAGGCGGCATCGAGGGTCCAGCCCTCCGATCGCCTGAGCTGGACCGCCCAGTCCTCGGCGACCAGCCGCCCCGCCGCATCGACCGGATGGATGCCGGCGCGGTCCAGCGCTGCGGGCGTGACCGGAACCGGTTCAGGCCCGCCGTCCACCACCACGGCGTCGCCCAGCCGGCGATGGGTCGTCGCATGGCACTCCGCCAGGTGCTGCACGAGCACATCGAGCAGCTCCTGGCCGGCTCGACGCACCCGCCCGTCGGGATCGTCGACCACCGCGACCACGTCGCCGGGCCGTGTCTCGAGGACGTGGGCCTTGTGGTCCAGGAAGGCGCCGAGGTCCTCGTCGACCTCGAGCCAGTCCCCGAGGTCGAGCGGCCGCAACCCCATGCGCAGCCGGGACCCATCGCCCGTGAAGGGCAGGTGACGCGGCCGGGCCCCCGCCACGGGTTCAGGCCCGGGTGGTCGCGGTCCCGGCGTCGATCACGACCCGGCCGTCGGCGCCGAGGGTCCGGTACACGGCCTCGTCGGAGGCCGTGCGCCAGATCTGGACGGTGAGGGACTCACCCGGGAACACCGGCGACGAGAACCGGCCGGACATGGACGCCAACCGGGCCGGGTCCCCGTCGCAGAGCCCACGCAGCAGGGCCCGACCCGAGAACCCGTAGGTGCACAACCCGTGGAGGATCGGCCGGTCGAACCCGGCGAAGGCCGCGAAAGCCGGGTCCGAGTGGAGCGGGTTCCGGTCGCCCGACAGGCGGTAGACCAGCGCCTGCTCCGGTCGGGTCTGCAGGTCGATCTGTGTGTCCGGCTCCCGGCCCTCGGGGAAGGCGGCACCGCCCGACGGGCCGCGCTCCCCGCCCCAGCCACCCTCACCGCGGATGAAGGCCGACATCACGACGTCGAACAGCGGCTCGCCGCCGTCCGCGGCCAGGGACCGACTGGTGATCTCGACGACCGCACCCTTGCCCTTGTCCCAGATCGCCGTGATCTCTGCGGTCGTGGTGACCGCACCCTCGACCGGGAGCTCCCGGTGCAGGACGATGCGCTCCTCGCCGTGGACGAGCATGGCGGGGTTGAACGAACCGATCGACCCGAAGACCCCGGTCACGTCGGGCAGCACGACGGCGAACGTCGGGAGCGCCCGCTGCTCGACGTCGATCGAGTTCTCGGTCACGAACGGGAGCTCGCCCCGGTCGAGCGGGTCCTGGCCGGCGCCGACACCGACGGCGTAGAGCAGGGCGTCCCGCGAGGTCCACGACGACTCGACCGGCTGGCTGGTCGTTCCGACGGCATCGGGGTTGATCGGCACGTTGACTCCTCTCGACGGCGACCCGTCCGGCCCGGGCGGGCGACGAACCTCCGGACGGTGGACGCCACCGCCCCGCAGTGATCGGCGGACCCGCATCCTGACAGACCGGCGACGGGACCCGCTGCAGCGGCCCGGCCACCGAGCGGGAGGCGGCACCACCCGGGGCCCGCCATGTGCCACATTTTCCCTGTGTCGACGCCCCGGAAGGTGCTCCTCTGCCTGCTCGCCGCGCCCCTCATCGTGGTGGGGCTCGTGGCGGGCGTCTGGGCTGTCGACACCTGGGCCGCCGGCGACACCGTCGCCCGGAACGTCGCCCTGGCCGGAGTTCCGGTCGGCGGCATGGATCGCGACGAGCTCCGCACAGCCGTCGAGCAGCTCGCCGCCGAACTGCCCCCCACGGCCCTGACGATCGACGCCGCCGAGCTCCACCGTGAGACGACCTTCGGCGCGGCCGGGCTCACCGTCGACGTGGACGCCACCGTGGAGGAGGTGTGGGACGTCGGTCGACGTGACCCCCTCCCCACCCCGCCGCTGCGTTGGCTGGCCTCGATGTTCACCGACCGCGAGTACCCGGTGATCCTGTCGGTCGACGTGGCCGTGCTCGGCGAGACGATCGGCGTGCTCGAGGGCGAGGAACGGGTCCCCGCCACCGAGCCGACCGTCCAGATCAATCCGGGTGACGTGGTGCTGGTGCCCGGGCGGCCGGGCCGCGAGATCTCCATGAACTCGGTGGTGCAGTCGCTGCCGCTCACGCTCGATCGGGTCGGCGAGCCGGTCGCGGTCGACGTCGAGCGGGCGACCCTGCTGCCGGTCAGGACCGACCAGGAGGTCCAGGCCATCGTCGACCAGGCCAACGCGATCACCCAGGGCGAGGTCACGCTCGTCGTCGGTGACGAGCGGGTGACCGTCGACGCCTCGGAGTTCCGTCCCGCCGTCGTGGTCGCAGACGACGGCCCGGGTGCACCGCTGCGGCTGACGCTCGACTCCGCCCTGGTCGCGAACGTGCTCGCCGACGAGGTGCCGACCAACCGCTCCAATCCGACCGGCGTCCGCTTCACCGTGGACTCCGGCCTCCCGGTCCCCGTGCCCGGCAGCGACGCCGTCGTGTGCTGCGCCCCGGAGGCACCCGACCTCATCGTGCAGGCGCTCCTCGCCGGACAGCGAGAGGTCACGCTGCCCACCACGACCGTCACCGCCGCCCAGGGCGTCGAGTGGGCCAACACCCTCGGCGTGCGGGAGGTCGTCGGCGAGTTCACCACGAACCACCCCGCCGGCCAGCCGAGGGTCAAGAACATCCACCTCATCGCCGACGCCCTGCGGGGCGTCCTGATCCCGCCGGGCGCCACCTTCTCGGTGAACGACACCGTCGGCGAACGCACCCGGGCCAAGGGCTACGTCGATGCGCCCGTGATCTACGACGGCGAGTTCAAGGAGGACGTCGGCGGCGGCGTCAGCCAGTTCGCCACGACGCTGTTCAACGCCGCCTTCTTCGGTGGACTCGAGATCCCCGACTACATGTCGCACACGAAGTACATCAGCCGCTACCCCTACGGGCGTGAGGCGACGCTCGCCTACCCGGGGGTCGACCTCAAGATCACGAACACCACGCCGTACGGGGTCGTCATCTGGCCCACCTACACCGATTCCTCCATCACCGTGAAGCTCTACTCGACGCCGTTCGTCTCCGGACGTCAGGTCAGCCAGAGCCAGACGACCGGCTGTGGCTCCGTGGCCACCGAGCGGCAGCGCACCTGGCTGGACGGGCGGGTCGAGAACGACACCTTCAGCGCCTACTACGAGTGCGAAAAGGACAAGAAACCCACCACGACGACCACCACGCAGCCCCGCTGACCGGGCCGGGCGGGGCCCCGGTGCGACAGCCGTCCTAACCTGTGCCCATGAGCGCCGACGCCGAACCGCAGGTCGTCTACGAGGACCGCATGAGCGACGCGGATGCGCTCATGTGGGGCATCGAGAAGGATCCGATGCTCCGCTCCACCATCACGACGGTGTGCGTCCTCGACGGACGCCTCCCGCGCGAGGTGCTGCGACGTGAGTTCGACCGGATCACCCGGGCCATCCCCCGGCTCCGCGAGCGGGTGCGGTCCAACCCGCTGTCGATCGCACCACCCCGCTGGGAGGTCGACCCCAACTTCGACCTCGACTACCACCTGCGCTTCGCACGCGTCCCCGGCTCCGGCGGCGCCGACGAGTTGCTCCGGATGGCCCAGCCGCTGGCGATGCAGAGCTTCGACCGGGCCCGCCCCCTCTGGGAGGCCGTCGTCGTGGAGGACCTCGGCGACGACCAGAGCGCGGTGATCCTGAAGATCCACCACTCGATCACCGACGGCGTCGGCGGCGTCCGACTCATGCTCGAGCTGTTCGACCTGGAGCCCGACGCGGCCGAGCGCCCCATGCCGCCCGCCCCCGAGGCGAAGGTGCTGAACCAGGCCGAGCGGTTCGTCGACGCCTTCCAGCACGAGAGCCGCCGCCAGCTGCGCTTCCTCGGCGACCTGGCCGGCCGGGGGCTGTCCGGCGCCACCAGCGCCGTGAGCGACCCGGCCGGTGCCGTCGACTCCGTCAGCGAGCTGGTCGCATCCACGGCCCGGATCCTGCGGCCGGTGAGCCACCCGCTCTCGCCCCTCATGACCGGCCGATCCCTGTCGACCCACTTCGGCCACATCACCCTGCCGCTCGACCGGGCCAAGCTGGCGGGCAAGGCCATCGGTGGGACGATCAACGACACCTTCGTCACGGGACTGGTCCAGGGTTTCCGGATCTACCACCACGAGCACGGGGTCGAACTGCCCGGACTCCGCATGGGCATGCCCATCAACGTGCGCGCCGCCGACGCCGTGGAGCGCGCCGGGAACGACTTCGTGCCCGCGCGGTTCGAGCTGCCGACCTCCGCCGAGGACCTGGCGGAACTCATGGGTGGCATCCGGGAGCGGATGATCGGCGCCCGCAACGAGCCGGCGAACCAGTTGGTCGAGGTCCTCTCGAACGCGCTCAACCGGCTGCCCACCACGGTGGTGACCCAGATCTTCGGCACCATGATGAAGGGCCTCGACTTCCAGGCGTCCAACGTGCCGGGCTCACCCATCCCGATCTACCTCCGAGGGGTGCCCGTGCGGTCGATCACTCCGTTCGGCCCCATCGCCGGTGCCGCCGCCAACGTGACGCTGCTGAGCTACCAGAACGAGCTCAACATCGGCATCAACGCGGACCCGGCGGCGGTGACCCAACCGGACCTGTTCGTCGAGTGCGTCCGCCGCGGCTACGACGAGGTGCTGGCGCTCGCCTGAGGCTCATCGCCGACGGGACTGTGTGCTCCGCCGTCCGGCCCGTAGCCTGCGACCGTGCACGAACTCTCCGACGAGGCGACGGGCGGTGACACCCCCGCGGTCCGCACCGACGTGGTCGTCGTGGGGGCCGGCCCGGCCGGTTCGGCTGCGGCCATCGAGCTCGCCCGCGCCGGTCTGGACGTCGTCGTGGTCGACCGGGCCGTGTTCCCCCGGGACAAGATCTGCGGCGACGGCCTGACGACGGGGGCCCTGCGCCAGCTCGAGCAGCTGGGGCTGGACCCGGGAGCGGTCGCCTCGTGGCAGGACGCCACCGACTGCTGGGTCACCTCGCCGTCCGATGTCACGGTGCACTTCCCCCTCCCGCGGGGGCAGGGTCGGTTCGCCGCCGTGGCCCGCCGTCGAGATCTGGACGCCGCGCTCGTCGACCTGGCCCGCGGAGCCGGGGCCGTGGTGCGTGAGGGGGAGACGGTCACCGGAACCGTCGAGACCGGCACCGGAGTCATCCTCACGACGGATGCGGGACGCATCGAGGCCCGATGGTGCGTGGCCGCCGACGGCGTCTGGTCGCCGGTCCGCAAGCACCTCGGCCTGCAGCGACCCGGCTACCGCGGCGAGTGGCATGCGTTCCGGCAGTACTTCCGGGGCGTCACGCCGTCGGCGGCGCAGGACCTCCACGTGCGCTTCGACGCCGACCTGCTCCCGGGGTACTTCTGGTCGTTCCCCCTGCCGGACGGCGGGGCGAACGTCGGCTTCGGCGTCCAGCGCGGCGGGAAGGTCGCCGTGGGCGACATGGGCGCGCTCTGGCGCGACCTGTTGTCCCGGCCCTGGGCCCGTGAGCTGCTGGGTGATGCCGTGCCCGAGGGGCCCCACCGGGCCTGGCCGATCCCGGCCCGGATCGACGACATCGAGCTGACCGGCACCCGGACCATGTTCGTCGGCGACGCCGCCGCGGCCTGTGACACGTTGACCGGTGAGGGAATCGGCCAGGCCCTGCTGACGGGTCGACGCGCCGCCGAGGCGGTGATCGCCGGCGGGCCCTCCGGCGAGGTCGTGGGCCGGTACCGCTCGACGGTGAGCGCCGACCTGGTGGCCGACCACCGCATGTCGGTGCTGTTGGTACGGGCCATGCGCCACCGCAAGGGCGCCCGGACCGCCATCCGGGTCGCCGGCGCCACCCCGTGGACCCGCCGGAACTTCGCGCGCTGGCTCTTCGAGGACTACCCCCGCGCCGTCGTGGCCACGCCGCGGCGCTGGCGACGGGGCGTGTTGTCCTCGCCGGGCGCGTACGTTCCGGCGTGATCGTCGGCACGGTGGCCCACCCGGATGATGAGGTGCGCCACCCGGACGATCAGGACGTCGCCTCGACCGGATCGACCACTCCGGCGCCGAGCTGCGGGTTGCCGTTCGTGTCGGCCGTCTGAGCGATCCGGTCGAGCACCAGCGCCGGATCGATCCCGGCACCGAGGAGCAGGGCGGCGATCCCGGCCACGATCGGTGTGGCCATCGAGGTGCCGTCGAGCCGCTCGTAGCCCCTCGACCCGTTGGGCCACAGAGTGGTGGGTTCGGTCGGTGCGGTGGAGAGGATCCCGACCCCCGGCGCCGCCACGGCGCGCAGGTCGCCGGTGTTCGAGAACTGAGCGACCTGCCCGGCCTCGTTGGTCGCGTTCACCACGAGCGTCGGCGTCCCCGCCCGGTAGTTGCGCTTGGCCGTTCCCTCGTTGCCGGCGGCGGCGAGCACGACCACGCCCCGGGCCGCTGCGTTGCGGATCGCGGCGTTGAGCGGACCACCCTTGGAGATCCGGCTGAGGACACCGGTTTCACCGAGGGACAGGTTGATCACGCCGGCACCGTTGGCGACCGCCCAGTCGATCCCGCGGGCGATCCCCTCGTCGGTTCCCGTCCCGTCGGTCCCGAGGACCCTGACCGGCATGATCCTCGCCCGGGGTGCGGTCCCGGCGATCCCGATGCCGTTGTCGGCGGTGGCCGCAGCGATGCCCGCCACGTGGGTCCCGTGGCCGTTCGTGTCCTGGGGCACCGCGTCCCCGTCCACCACGTCGATCCCGGGGACGAGTCGGTCGACCAGGTCCGGGTGGTCGAGGTCGACGCCCGTGTCCACCACGGCGATCACGACACCCTCACCACGGGCGCCACGAGCCCACACCTCGGGGAGCCGGAGTTGGCCGACCGCCCACTGCTCCCCGATCAACGGGTCGGCCACGGCGACGGGTGCTGCGGTCGTCGGCGGCGGTGGAGGCGGGCTGGGGGCAGGACGGGCGGGGGCCGACGTGGTCGACTCCACGGGTGTCGACGTGGTGGTCGACGTGGTGGTCGTCGTGGTCGGGGTCCCCGACTCCTCGGGATCGCTGCTGCACCCGACCGCCACGACGGCCATGACGACCGCAACGGCGAGGAGCGGGATGATCCGTCGGCCGATGACCGGGCTGCGTCCGCTGACGGAACCGGTACGAACGAGTGACCTACAGGCTGCATGCACGAACCCGAGGGTAGGTGAGCGGGCGCCTAGGCTCCAGCCATGCAGACCGCTCTCACCGAACTCCTCGGCGTCGAACACCCCGTCATGCTGGCGGGGATGGGTGGCGTGTCCTACCACCGGCTCGCCGCCGCCGTCTCCGAGGCGGGCGGGTTCGGCTGCCTCGGCGCATCCACCATGGGCGACAAGGCCATGGTGGAGGAGATCGCTGCGGTTCGCGGGCTGACGGACCTGCCGTTCGGGGTCGACCTGCTCACGGCTGCGCCCCAGGACATGCCGGCGAAGGTGCAGGCCATCATCGATGGCGGAGCCACCGTGTTCGTCGCCGGCCTGGGCGTGCCGCGCGAGGTGATCGATCAGTGCCACGAACAGGACGTCCTGGTCGTGAACATGTGCGGACGGGTCCACCACGCCGTGGCCGCCGTGGAGGCCGGCTGCGACCTGGTCGTCGCCCAGGGGACCGAGGCGGGAGGACACACCGGCCAGGTCGCGACCATGGCACTGGTGCCGCAGATCGTCGACGCCGTGGGCGACTCCGTGCCCGTAGTCGCCGCCGGAGGGATCGTCGACGGCCGGGGGTTGGCCGCCGCCCGCTGCCTGGGCGCCGCCGGCGTGTGGATCGGCACCCGGTTCATCGCCACACCCGAGGCCCGGGCCGTCCCCGGGTACAAGGAGCGGCTGGTGGAGGGTGCCGAGGACGGGACCATGGTGACCCGCGCCTACACCGGCAAGACCTGCCGGGTCGTGCGCACCCCCTACGCCGAGGACTTCGAGCGCTCCGGGGCCACGGCCGAGCCCTTCCCCGGACAGGTCATCCGGTCCATGACCGATGGCGTCAACCACCTGGGTGGTGACGAGCACACCCCCGACGTGGACCCGACGAACGAGTTCATGCCCGCCGGACAGGGCATGGGGGCGATCCGGGAGCTCGTCCCGGCGGGCGACCTGGTGCGATCGATCGTCGCCGAGGCCGAGGCCATCCTCGCCGGTGGTGGGCGGTGACCGACCGTCCCGGTGCTGCATCCGTCCGGACGCGCCGACCCGAACCACAGGGGTGAGCGTGCTGTCGAACCTGTCCGCGTGGGACGTCCTCCTCGCCGCCGTGGTGTTCGTGATCATGGAGGCCATCGCCGCTGCGGAACACCGGTGGGCCATGCACGGGTTCGCCTGGTCCTGGCACCGCAGCCACCACCTGCCCCCCGAGGGACGCTTCGAGCGGAACGACCGGTTCCCCTTCGTGTTCGCCGGCCTGGCGATCGTGATGTTCGTGGCCGGGACGAACATCGGGTCCCTCCGGTTCCTGGTGCCGGTCGCCGTCGGGATCACCGCCTACGGGGCCGCCTACTTCCTGGTCCACGACGTCTACATCCACGGGCGCCTGGGTGGCCGCCACCTGCCCCGGATCGGCGCGCTCGACCGGCTGGGCGCCGCCCACGAGTTGCACCACCGCTTCAACGGGGCGCCCTACGGCATGCTGGCCCCGGTGGTGCCGGCCAGCGTGCGGGACCGGGCCGAGCGGTCCCGGGGCGCACGGATCGACCTCACGGAACGACGCCGGACGACCGCTGAGCGGGCCGATTCGTGACGACGAGTCGGCCCGGAGGTGCCTCCGGGCCAGCATCCGGGCATCGGAGTGATGAAATCGCCCCGGGTGGCTTGTGGTCGGGCCCGCAGGTCGGTACCGTCGCCGGACAGGGGAAGCACACCTGCGACCGCAGGCGTGCGTGAGCGAGCGGACCGTCGAGTGCATCGACCGAGGAAACGGGTGACCAGCCGAGTGGTGGCGTTCGGGTCCGTCGCGCTCGTTCTGGTCCTGGGATTGAGCGCCACCTCACAGGCGCAGGACGATCCCACGACCACAACCACGACGACCGAGGCCCCGCCCACCACCGAGGCCCCGCCCACCACCCAGGCGCCGCCCACCACCCAGGCGCCGACGACCACCGTCCTGCCGAGCAGCAACTTCCTGCTCGCCGGCGTCCGCGACCTGACGTCGGGCGAGATGGTCTCGATCGACCAGGACGTGACCGGTTCGTTCGCCCACTGTGCCAACCCCAACGGGCTGGGAGCCGAGGCCTACCTCTCTGCGTCGAGCCCGTCGGGGCTCCAGGTTCGCCATGCGACCGTGACGCCGTTCGTCGTCCCGATCCACATCGGCCTGCTGCAGGTGAACAACCCCGACCCCGGGGCGTCCCTCAACGAGGAGATGCTGACGCTCGGTGTCGTCGCCGGGGACACCGTGCAGTTCGGGACCACGGGGCTCGCCACCGCCGAGTACAGCGGACTCTTCTTCGGGACGACTGCCGCCGGCGTCGTCAACTGGCGCTACGCCGAGACGATCACCTGCACCGACTCGCTGGTCATGCCGATCATCGAGCCGCTGCTCACCGGCGGCGCCCCCACCCCCTGAGCCCAGCTCCTGGGCCCAGCCCCATCCGGCTCCGGGCATCCAGAGCGTCAGGGTCCCGGCCACACCTGGGGCGGCCGGTTCAGGGGAGCAGGTTCCGGACCGTCTCGATCAAGCGCTGCTGCGCCGGGAGGTCCGCCGCGATCGGCGTCACGTTCAACACGGTGACCCCTGCGGCTGCGTACTCGGCGATCCGGTCCCGGACGTACCCCTCGTCACCACAGAGCGAGGTCTGCTCGAGGAACGACTCCGGCACGGCCGCAGCCGCCTCGCCCTTCTTGCCGTCGAGATACAGGTCCTGGATGCGGCGGGCTTCGTCCTCGTAGCCGTAGCGCTGGAACAACTGGTTGTAGAAGTTCCGCTCCCGCGCACCCATCCCACCGACGTAGAGGGCGACCATGCCCCGGCTGAAGTCACGGAACCCGGCGACCTCGCTCTCGGCGCCGATCGCCAGCAGTCCACCGGCGACGACGTCCATCGGGCCCAGGTCCGTCGAGCGCTTCGCAAAGCCGACCTCCAGGTCGGGACCCCACACGTCCGCGGCCTTCGCCGGGTGGAACAGGATCGGCAACCAGCCGTCCGCCAGCTCTGCGGTCATCTGGACGTTCTTCGGCCCCAGGGACGCCACGTGGATCGGGATCCGCGGTCGCTGCGGGTGGGTGATGATCTTGAGCGGCTTGCCCAGACCGGTCCCCTGCCCCTCGGGCAGCGGCAGCTGGTACTTCGCCCCGTCGTGGACGAGCGGCTCCTCGCGAGCCCAGACCTTGCGGCAGATGTCGATGATCTCGCGGGTCCGGCCGATGGGCGCGTCGTAGGCCACACCGTGGAACCCTTCGATCACCTGCGGGCCCGATGCCCCCAGACCGAGCACCGCCCGACCGCCCGACAGCTCGTCGAGACCGGCAGCGGTCATCGCCAGCAAGGTCGGCGTCCGGGTGTAGATGGGCAGGATGCCGGAGGCGATCTCGATCCGCTCGGTCTCGGCCGCCAGGTAGCCCATCAGCGTGGCGGCGTCGAAGCCGTAGGCCTCGGCCACGTAGACGATGTCCATGCCCGCCTGTTCCAACGCCTGCACCTGGGCGACCGACTCGGCGAACCCTCCGGCGTACCCGATCTGCATGCCGAGCTTCACGCGGCACCCTCCCACTCCTTGGCGGGCACCAGGTCGTCACGACCCAGGAACCCGATCTCCTCACCGTTGGCGAACCGGACCCGGTACCGGACCCAGGAGAACCCGTTGACCAGTTGCACCTTGCCGGGCGTGCCGGCCGGGACGCCCGGCAGGTCCCGGGACGCCACCACCTTCTGGTGCCGCTTCAACGGACGCTCTGCCTTGGTCGCCATGGGCTCAACCTAGCCCCGGGGCCCCACCGGCGGAGCATCCGAGATGCCGACCCGGGTTCGATGCCGGCCAAGTTCAGTGGTGGGGCGCTCGCTGCGCCTCGGCCCAGGTCAGGCCGCGTTCGACGTCGGTGTCGTGGGGGAGCCCCAGGACGCGCTCGGCGATGATGTTGCGCTGGACGTCGCCGGTCCCACCGCCGATCGTCAGCGCCGGGGCGAAGAGGAACCCGTGTCCCCACCAGCCGGGATCGGTGCCCAGCGGCCCGGCTGCCGTCGTCATCCCAGCAGCACCGGCCAGATCCCGCGCCAGGGACATGATCCGCTGGCCGTGCTCGTCGGCGAGCACCTTGCGGACCGAGGCCTCCGGTCCCGGCGCCCGGCCCTGCACCGCGGCGGTGACGGTCCGGAGTCGGATCAGGCGCAGGATCTCGGACTCGACGTGGAGGGCCGCGAGCTCCTGACGGAGCACTGGATCGTCGACCCCACCGGCCGCACGGACGATGTCGAGCAGGTCACCGGCGTCGGGGCCCATCCCCCACAGCGCACCGCCCGAGGACAGCGACACCCGCTCGTTCGCCAGGGTCACCTTGGCCAGACGCCAGCCGTCGTGGACCGGACCCACCACGTTGGCCGCCGGGATCCGGACGTCGGTCAGGAACACCTCGTTGAACGTGTGTCCGCCGGTCATCTCGACGATCGGCCGGACCTCGATCCCCGGGGCGTCCATGGGGCAGATGAAGTAGGTGATCCCCTCGTGCTTCGGTCGGTCCGGATCGGTGCGGGCGATCAGGATGCCGTAGCGAGCCAGGTGGCCGAGCGAGGTCCACACCTTCTGGCCGTTGACAACCCACTCGTCGCCGTCCAGCTCGGCCCGTGTCGACAGGTTCGCCAGGTCCGAGCCCGCGCCCGGCTCCGAGAACAGCTGGCACCACACGTCCTCGCCAGAGAGGAGCCCGAACAGGTGCGCCTCGCGCTGCTCGTCCGTCCCGGCCGTGAGGATGGTCGGACCCGCCCACCCGATGCCGATCGGATTGGATGGTCGGGACACGCGAGCCCGGCGGAGCTCGTCGTCGACGATCAACTGGTGGATCGGGTCTGCGTCCAGTCCCCAGGGCGCCGGCCAGTGCGGCGCCACGAACCCCGCCTCGGCGAGCTGCCGGCCCGTCGGCGAGGGGTGCTGCTCGAGCCAGGTCCGCACCGCGACGCGGCGAGGGTCGTCGTCTCCGGGAAGCTCGAAGTCCACGGCGCTGGACGGTAGTCGCACCGCCGAGGGTCGCGAGGACCAGCACGAGCGCCACCACCTATGCTCCTCGGCCGGGCGGCTCATTCGCACGACGCCGTCCCGAGGTGACCACCTGCCGCTACCGGCGGGGCCGAGACGGGGGGACGCATGGCCGGATGGAACTTCGCTGATCTCTGGGAGGGCATCGCCGGGAAGTTCCCGGACGCACCCGCCCAGATCCAGGGCGATCGTCGGACGACCTGGCGGGAGTTCGATGAGCGCGCCAACGGCGTGGCCCGCCACCTCCTCGACGGCGGGGCCGAGCACCAGGACAAGGTCGCGCTCTACCTCTACAACTGCCCCGAGTACATGGAGTCCTGCGCGGCCCTCTTCAAGGCCGGGTTGGTTCCCGTCAACACCAACTACCGCTACCTCGACGACGAGCTGCTCTACCTCTGGGACAACGCGGATGCCGTGGCCGTCGTCTTCCACGGGGCCTTCACCGACCGGATCGAACACCTCCGGCCGCAGCTGCCGGCGGTGCGGCACTGGATCTGGGTGGACGACGGCACGGGCGAGCGGCCCGAGTGGGCCGTCGACTACGAGGACGTCGCCGCCACCACGACCGAGCGGGTGGAGGCCGACTGGGGCCGTTCCGGTGACGACATCCTCATGATCTACACCGGCGGCACCACCGGGATGCCCAAGGGCGTCATGTGGCGACAGGACGACCTCATCGGCGCCGTGTGCGCCACCGCCAACCCGCTCCTGGCCCAGGACCCGGACGAGGTCGGCGGCGTGGCCGCGATCCTGGAGAGCATCGCCGGGCCCGGCCTGGTCGGGCTCCCCGCCTGCCCGCTGATGCACGGCACCGGATGGTTCACCGCCCTGCTGTACCTGACCTCCGGCGGGTCCGTGGCCACCCTCGAGGAGCGCCACCTCGACTGGGTGGAGCTCCTCGACACGATCGAGCGCGAGGGCGTCGGCGCGCTGACCATCGTCGGCGACGCGTTCGCCAAGCCCATCCTGGCCTGCCTCGATGCGGAGCCCGACCGCTGGGACCTGTCCTCGCTGGTGCTCGTCACCTCCTCGGGGGTCATGTGGTCCGAGCCCATCAAGCGACGACTGCTCGAGCACCACCCGGGGATGATGCTCGTCGACTCGTTCTCGAGCTCCGAGGCGCTCGGTATGGGGCAGTCCGTGTCCGCCGCCGGGGCCGCCGAGAAGACGGCCCACTTCTCGCTCGGGCCCGGGGCGATCGTCCTCAGCGACGAGGGGCACCGGGTGGAGGCCGGATCGGAGGAGCGGGGCCGCGTCGCCATCCCGGGTCGGACGCCGCTCGGGTACTACAAGGATCCCGAGAAGTCCGCCGCCACGTTCATCACCGTCGACGGGGTCCGCTACTCGATGCCGGGCGACTACGCCACGGTGGACGCCGACGGGACCATCAGCCTGCTCGGACGGGGGTCGGTCTGCATCAACACCGGCGGCGAGAAGGTCTTCCCCGAGGAGGTCGAGGAGGCGCTCAAGACCCACGACACCGTGGCCGACGCCGTCGTCGTGGGGGTGCCGGACGACAAGTTTGGCCAGGCGATCGTGGCGGTGGTCGAGCCGGCGGTCGGGACGGTCATCGATCCGGGTGAGCTGGTGGCACACGTCAAGACCCACCTGGCGGCCTACAAGGCGCCCAAGCAGATCGTCGAGATCGACACGATCGGCCGGGCCCCCAACGCCAAGGTGGACTACAAGCGGATGACGGCGTACGCCCTCGACACCCTCGGCATCGAGGCCTGAGGGCGGGTCGCGTCAACGCTCCCCCGCCCGCGGACGCCACCGGGGACCCGGGGCACCGGGGAGGCGACGGCGGGGGGCACCGACGGATTCGTCCGGCCCCGCGGCCATCGGTATCGTGACGGCGCACGATCGCAGCGTCGTCGACGACCGACGGTCCGACGGCCCGAACCCCGGGGGGAACCCACATGTCTGATCTCACCTTCGACGGCCAGGTCGCCATCGTCACCGGGGCCGGAGGCGGACTGGGCCGGTCCCACGCCCTGGAGCTCGCCCGACGTGGTGCCCGCGTCGTGGTCAACGACCTGGGTGGTTCGGTCAGTGGCGAGGGCGACAACGCATCGGCGGCCCAGCTCGTGGTCGACGAGATCACTGCGGCCGGCGGCGAGGCCGTGGCGAACCACGACTCGGTGTCGACCCCCGAGGGCGGGCAGGCGATCGTGCAGACGGCGCTCGACGAGTTCGGCACCGTGGACATCGTCATCAACAACGCCGGGATCCTGCGGGACAAGACGTTCCACAACATGACGCCCGAGTTGCTGGAGCCGGTCATCGCCGTGCACCTGCTGGGCGCCTTCCACGTGACGCAGCCGGCGTGGGTCGTCATGCGCGACAAGGGCTACGGCCGGATCGTCAACACCAGCTCCAACTCGGGGCTGCTCGGCAACTTCGGCCAGTCCAACTACGGGGCCGCGAAGCTCGGGCTCGTCGGGTTCACGCGGGTGCTCGCCAACGAGGGACGCGCCAAGGGGATCAAGGCGAACGCCATCGCACCGGTGGCCAAGACCCGGATGACCGAGGACCTGCTCGGACCGTTCGGCGACAAGCTGGATCCGGCCGAGGTGACGCCGACGGTGGTGTACCTGGCGCACGAGGACTGCCCGGTGAACGGCGAGGTCTACTCCGTGGCCGGTGGCGTCGTCGCCCGGTACTTCATCGGCCTCACGCCGGGCTGGTACGCCGAGGGCCACTCGGCGGAGGACGTCCGGGACCACTTCGATCAGATCCGGGACGAGACCGGCTACATCGTGCCGGAGGACCCGTCGGGCGAGCTGAAGAAGCTCCTCGAGACCCTCTCCTCCTGACCCCCACCGATATAGGGGTCGCCCCCACCCCCACCGATATAGGGGTCGCGCGCGGGGTACGTCTCGCGCTCAGGAGCCGTAGAACTGACCCAGATGACGACGAGCGGGTTGAGCGACGCCGCTGAGGGTTCGGGCGACGACAGCATCGTCCCGTTCCTCCAGCTCGAGGCGGCCACGATTCTGTCCGGGGCCGGCAACGGTGCGGCCCTGGTCGTGCTCCCCTGGCTCGTCCTGGAACGCACCGGGAACCCGGCCGACGCCGGACTGCTCGCCGCCGCCACCGCGCTGCCGCTCCTCGCATCCAGCCTGTTCTCCGGGGCGCTCGTCGACCGGATGGGGCGACGACGGACGTCGGTCGTCTCGGACCTGTGTTCCGCCGCGTCGGTGTCGGCCATCCCGATCGTGGCGGCCACGGTCGGCCTGAACCTCCCGCTCCTCATCGCACTCGCCGTCCTCGGCGCCGTGTTCGACCCCGCCGGGGTGACGGCCCGCGAAGCCATGCTGCCGGCCGCGGCGACCCGCTGCGGTTGGCGCCTCCAGCGGGTCAACGGCATCCATGAGGCCGTCTGGGGAGTCGCCTTCCTGATCGGGCCCGGGGTCGGCGGGCTGCTGATCGCCGCCGTCGGGGCCATCTCGGCCCTGTGGTTCACGGCCGGTGCGTTCCTGGTGTCGGCGGTGACGGTGGCCACGATCCGACTCCCGCACGCCGACCGGACTCCATCGGTCGAGGAGCGCGAGCCGATCTGGCAGAGCGTGCGCACGGGTGCCGCGTTCGTCTGGCGGGACCGCCTGCTCCGGACCCTGCTTCTGGTGGTGGCCGCACTCGTGTCGGTGTACATGCCGATCGAGGCCGTGCTGCTCCCGGTCGAGTTCGAGGCCCAGGGCGCACCAGGCCGACTGGGCCTGCTGGTCACGGCGATCAGCGCCGGCTGGGTGCTCGGCGCGCTGGCCTACGCGTGGCGAGGCCACAGGCTCAGGCGGAGTCGGCTGTTCCGGGGCGCACTGATCGCCACCGCAGTGGGCCTGGGGGTCATGGCGGCCAGTGACAGCTACCCGGTCATGGTGCTGGCCGGCCTGGCCCTCGGCTTCGGTTACGGACCCGTCGGGCCGATCCTGAACCTGGCGCTGCAGACCCGCTCGCCGGAGCACCTCCGCGGACGGGTCGTCGGCCTGGCGTCCTCAGGCGAGTACGCCGCAGGGCCACTCGGCTACCTGCTCGCCGGACTGCTGGTCGATCGGCTGGGAGTGGGACCCACGTTCGTCCTGCTCGCCGTGCTCGTCGGCCTCGTCGGCCTGGGTTCCCTGGCGCTCCGACCGCTCAACGAACTGAACGACCTTCCTGACGAACCGAGCGAGCATCCGGTCACCGACGCCACCCTCGACCACGGGGCGGGGCCACTCCCGTTCCACTGATCGATCCGCGGCCATCGCCCGTCACCCCTGACGCCGCCACTCCCTCTCCCTGGCTGTGTGGTGCGGGCGTCATGCCTCTGCATGACGCTCGCACCACAAAGCTGGCGGGGGGGGTGGCGGGGCGGCGGGGGCGCGGGGAGCGAGGGGCAGGGCAGGTACGTGACGTCGACTCAGCCGCTGTGGTCGTCGACGGGTCGGCCGGTCGTCGTGTCCACGACCTTCCCCGTCCGCAGGTCGAGCGCCTCCTTCTCGGCCGAGTACCGCAGCTTCATCCGCAGGACCCGGAGCTCGACCAGGTAGTAGACGGGCATCGACACCGCGAACGCCGAGGCGATCAGCACCGGTGTCCGCAGCAACTGACCGGCCAGCGAGATCTCGACGCCACCGGTCAAGGCGAAGATGATGATGTACGGCAGCGCATGCCAGACGTAGAGCGTGTAGCTGAGCCGTCCCATCCACTGGAACGGACCCCAGGACCAGCAGCGGTTGAGCCACCACTCCTTCCGGTGGACCAGGCACATCAGGACCGCCGCGAACCCCAGCGCCCCGAGCGTGTGCCCGAACCGGAACCAGTAGGTGGGCGAGACGGAGAGCATCTGCTCACGGCTGAACTCGCTCGGCCCGTTCGGCTGGTACGGGAAGTACGGGCCGCCCACCTTCTCGAGTGCGCCGCTCGACAGGTTGAGCATGGCGAACCAGACGACCAGACCGATCGTTCCGACGACCACGAAGGGGCGACGCAGTTGCTCGACCCGCTCGGCGGTCAGGTGCGCGTTGGCGATCGCAAGCAACGACCCGAGCATCAGCGCATCGGGACGCTGCAGGAAGAGCAGCCGGATGCCGGGCAACACGCCCTCGGTGTCCTGGAAGAACCCGGTGAAGGCGAACCAACGGGCCAGGGCGATCGCCACGAACAGAACCCCGAAGAGCCACGCCAACTGCCGGACCCAGTTCCGTCGGACGCAGACGAGCACGGTCGCCGGGATCAGGAAGTAGAAGAACTCCTCCACCGACAGCGTCCAGAGATGCCACATGTAGCGGTCGTCCTGGGTGTCCGGCTGGATCATGTAGAGGCCGCTGGGGAACACCAGGTCGTAGACGTAGGTCACCGCAGCGAGGGCGTCCTCGAGGATGCCGCGCAGGCTGATCCCCTCCACACCGAGGATGGTCCCGATGATCCCCACGACGATCCACACGGCGCAGAACAGCCACACCGTGGGCAGCAGCCGGATGGCCCGCCGGGCGTAGAACTTCCGCATCCCGATGTCACCGGTGGAGCGGTGCTCCTGGAGGAGGAGCGTCGTGATGAGGAACCCGCTCAGCACGAAGAACGTGTCGACGATCGTCACCCACGACTCGACGTACTCGAACAGCGCGTGGCCGACCAGGACCATCACCACGCCGATCCCACGGATCCCGTCGAACCCGCCGACCAGACCGAGCTTCGGCGCCTGGGAGACGAACGGCGAGCCGGGCGTCGCCGTGGTCGTCACGAGCCGGCCCCCGAACGGCCCTTCGGTGCCGTGGCCTCCTCGACGCTCACCATCCGGCCGGTGTTGAGGTCCAGGACCTCACGTTCCGATGCGAACCGCAGCTTGACCCGCAACATGCGCTGCTCCACTCCGTAGAAGATCGGCAGGCAGGCGACGATCGTGATGACCGCCAGGATCGGGATCCGCCACTTCTCCCCGAGCACCCGGTCGCCACCGAGCACGTCGAGAACGACGAAGAACACCAGCGTGTGCCACACGTAGAGCGTGTAGGACATGCGCCCCAGGAACCGCACCGGCTTCCAGCTGAGCGCCCGGTTCGCGATCCAGTCCTTGTAGCGGACCATGCACAGGAGTGCAGGCACGATCGCCAGTGCACTGAGCGTGTGCCCGAAGTTGATCCAGTAGACACCGCCGTCTGCCTCGACCGGCGTCGGGGGCGCCATCGGGACGTACGGGAACGGCAGGCCCACCTTGGCGAAGGTGTCCGACAGGATGCCGCTCGAGAGGAACATGGAGGCGAACGACACGGCCAGGCCGATCCCACCCGCCCACGGCAGCCACCGACGCCACACCGCCGGAAGCGGCTCGGGGATCTTGGCGTTCACGACCGCCAGGCCGACACCCCACATGAGCGAGTCCGGCCGGGACAACCAGAGCAGGCTCAGACCCCGGACCACCGGGTTGGCGTTCGCGGGGTCGTCCGGGATCGGGACTGGTCCGGGCACGCCGTTCCATCGTTGCCAGGAGATCCACGTGGCGACCAGTGCCAGGCCGATCGCCAACTGCACCATCCAGCGGCGCCGGATGCAGACGAGCACCGTCACCGCGATGACCAGGTAGAACTGCTCCTCCACGGCC
>SXGR01107523.1_pt1 | contig 22926 bp, 16 predicted proteins | sample 3174711 | NCBI WGS metagenome assembly SXGR01 (sample SAMN11356860, study PRJNA531348) | freshwater metagenome | isolation source: freshwater sample F1-60 | place: China: Fuxian Lake, Yuxi | collected 2017-12-25 | reverse complement strand
TTCCTACCAGCCAAATCTTCCTACCTCAATTTATGAAACGGCTGAGAGTCTGGCCGAAACACCGCTGGGATCAGTTTCTGCGTTACGTCCAGTATCACTACGAATCAGATAAAAAGCGGAAGCTGAGAAAAAGAAATCCATCGAGCGTCGATCGAACTTGTGCACGAACTTATGCAAGGATTGATAGCGTCGGCTCGCGTTGCCCATAGTCGATATCGATCGTCGCAAATTCGTCCCAAGGAAATCCGGCCATCAACCCGGTCGGCTCAGAGAAGAGAAAAATCACCCCTTGCGCCCCCCTTGCCCGCAACACCCGCACAAATCCATCCGGCATCGTGCCATCGCAGTCGGCACTGAACTCATAGACCTGAAAACCCAGCTCCTTGGCCCGCGCCGTCGCAGCCAACAAGATGCGCCGCTGGGCCGGCAACAACCGCGGCTGCCCGGGCGACGGCACGTGGATCAGCGCTAGGTTTCCGATGAATCGCTGCGTTCGCCCCCACGCACATGGACCATGAGTTTTCCCACGAGCTCATTGCGCCGGTACCCGAGCTTCGCCGCCGCCGCTGCAATTTCCCCTCGCAGGGCCGCCCGCACCGGGGTATGCCCAAAGAGCGCCCGCGACACCGTCGCCGTCGAAACCCCGCAGGCCTCCGCCAACACCCGCAACGAGACTTTCACCATCATGCGTGCAACGCTTGCAAGACGAAGAGCCTGACACCACCACAACCGTTGCCATCTTTCTCCCGATTTCGCCCACTGCTCACCCCACGCCCCAGCCTGCCACCCTTTCGCGTTCCTTCACCCAGTGACTACCATGACTACCTCCCCTGCCCGATCCCCACTCTCGCAGCGCACCCGCGCCGCTGCCGCCGTTCTGCTCCTAGCCGGACACCTCGCGGCCCAGACCGCTCCGATGCCCAAGCCCTTGGTTGACCCCGGCGTCGCTGCGCTGAAAGACGAGACCATCATGCTCTCGCCCTTCCGCGTCGTCTCCGACGACAAAGGCTATCAGGCCGCCAACACCATGTCCGGGACGCGCCTGAACACGAAGCTCGAGGACGTACCCGCCTCGATCACGGTCGTCACAATGCAGCAGATGATCGACACCGCCGTACTCGATATCAACGACGTGTTCAAATACGAGGCGAGCACTGAGGGCACCGCCAATTTCACGCTCATTTCCAAGGATCAAAACGGGAGCGTCTCGGACAAGACCGCCAGCGATCCGCAGCGTGCCAACCGCATCCGCGGACTGTCGGGCGGTCTCGGGAGCTCGGTCGGCGCCAACAGCGGTGGTGTCAACACGGCGTGGGGCAACTTCTCGACCAATGCCACCATCCCGATGGACCTCTACAACGTGGAGGCAGTTGAAATCTCCCGCGGTCCGAATGCGAGCCTGTTTGGGATCGGCCAGCCCAGCGGCACGGTGAACGTCATCCCCACGCAGGCGAACCTGCAGCGCTTCAGCTTCAACGCCACGTTGCGCGGCGACAGTTGGGGTGGCCATCGCGAGAGCCTCAGCGTCAACCAGCCGCTGATCCGCGGCAAAGTTGCCCTGCGCGTCGCCGCCGTAAACGAGGAAAAGGGGTTTCTCCGCAAACCAGCCTACGAAAAAATCCGCCGCGAATTCGCGTCGATCAATGCGCAGCCCTTCGCGACCACGACGGTGCGGTTTTCGGCCGAGCGCTATAACAATTCGAACCGCCGCCCAAGTTCCATCACACCCATCGAGACCATCTCGACGTGGAAAGAAAACGGCAGCCCCAGCTGGGATCCGACCACGCGCATCGTCACCTATCGGGACGGACGAACGCAGGGCCCCATCGCCACCAACGTGGAATCCGCCCTGCCGACCGCGGGCGGGTTGCCCATCGGCCTCACCACCGTGAGCACGAGCCAGCCCGGGCTCTGGTTCGACAACACCGGACCGCAGTTTTTCACGGTCTTGCGCACCGGCCTCCCGACCACCGGCCTGCCCTCTCCCTATACGACCAATTCCGAACTCCGCTATCAGGCGTCAGGGGGCTACGTGCAACGCTATCAAGGGATCACCGGCGCGCTGGGCCTGCCGCTTTACGCCCCCAATCGCATCGGCAACAAGTCGGTTTACGATTGGTCGACGATTAACCCCGTCGCCGCCAATCACGAAGTGGGCTCGGCCAAGACGATGAGCGCCGAATTGGAGCAGATCGCCTACAAGTCGCCGACCCAGCTGGTCGCGGCCCGCGCGGGCTGGTTCCGCCAAGACTTCCGCAACGAGCGCTCAAACTGGCTCGACAGCAACATCACGATCAACCTGGACGTGAATACTAAGCTCTTAGACGGCCGCCCCAATCCGTTCTACCTGCGCCCCTACGTCGAGACAATCTCCCCGAATCCCGGTTACCTGGTCTCGATTCAGGACATTCAAAACGCCGATCTGACCTACCAATACACGCCGCAGTCACGGTCAAAATGGCTGTCATGGATCGGCCAGCAGCGCCTCGCCGCCCACGGTGAGGTCGGGCGCAATGATGCGACCACTTGGAATACGGCCCCTTATTTCTCGGACTTATCGAAGGTCAATTGGCTGAGCCAAACCGCAGCCAACTATAATTCGCGGCACGAAATTGCTCACCGGTTTTATCTGGGGGCACCCAATGCCAACGGGCTGGTGCAACACGGTCCCTTCCCGGAGGATGATGCCTCCGGCACTTTTCCGCTAACGTGGTTCAATAACACTACAGGGCAGTGGGAAAACACTTCGCTAGCCGTGAAGCGCCTCGAGCAAGCGGGTAACCACAGCCGGAACCGCACCGAATTGCGCTCCATGAGCTACAGTGAGCAGGGCTTCTTTTTCGGCGGTCGCCTCGTGACCACCGTCGGTTACCGGAAGGACCGCCAGCGGCAGCGCACGTCGACCGGCACCGTGATCGATCCTGCAACCGGGTTGGTTAATTACGCGCCCAACGTAGTCTTCGCCAATCCGTGGTTCGACACGAGGGGTGAAACCAAAACCTACGGGGCGGTGGCCAAAGTCACAAAGTGGCTCAACCTCACCGGAGGCTATTCCGACAGCCTTCTCCCCCGGCCCGTCTTTTATGACCTCAATACTCTGAATCCGGTGAAGAATCCGCGCGGCTTCACCAAGGAATTCGGCGTGGCCCTCAACCTCCTCGACGGAAAGTTGTATGTTAAGGTCAATCGCTTTACAACGAAGACGCTCGGCGATCAGGGCACGGGCATCCGGACCCTAGGCAATCGCACCCTCGATTCCCTCATCGGACGCAATCAGCCTAACAACCGCCCCGGCCAGTCCACCTTCCGCTACATGGCGGAAGAAACCGTCGCCGCTCGCTTCCAAGCCCAGCGCATCACGCCCACGGCCCAGCAATCCTTCGACGCCGTGGCCAAGTTCATGAATATTTCGCCGGAGTATCTCACGGTGCTCTCGCGCGACTATGGCAACCGTATCAACACCGTCGATTCGGTCGACACGTCGTCACGCGGCTACGAATTGGAATTGACCTACAACCCCACGCGCAACTGGCGCATCAAGGTCACCGGCTCCCAATCCGAAGCGAAGGACGACCGCATCGGCACCAACATCTACGACTATTGGGTCAACAACGTGCCCTTCTGGTCCAACGTCCGCTACGACAGCGTCCCCGGCAACGGCGATGGCAAGGGACCGCTCTGGTGGTCGAACCAAATCAACACGGTTTTCAATACCTACCTGCCCACGGCCTCGCTGGGCCAAAATACCGATGGCACCATTTGGGCGAACCGGCTTTACACGACCGAGTATATGGCGACCTACCGGAATCTGGCCTCCAACGTCGGCAAACGCCGCTCGCAGGAGCGCGAGTATCGTCTCGCCGCCGTCACCAACTATGATTTCACCGAGGGCCGGCTGAAGCACTTCAACGTGGGTGGGGCCGTGCGTTGGGAAAGCCAAGCTGCTATCGGCTTTCTCGCGGGTCCGCTGGAAACCAGCGGCGCATTCCAAGGGGCCGTCCTCACGCTCGACAACACCAAACCGGTCTTTGACGACGCGCGCGCCTATTTTGATGTGTCCGCCGGTTACCGCCTGAAGCTGTTCCGCGATAAAATCCAAACCAAGATTCAACTCAACATCCAGAACGCGTTCGAAAGCGGGCGTTTGCAGGCGATCGCCGTCAATCCCGACGGCCGACCCTACGCCTACCGCATCATCGATCCCCGCAAGTTCGTGTTGAGCGTGCGCTTCGACTTATAAGGAGCCTTATCACTGACCGGCCCGACATCGGACCGGTCCCCGCTCGGTCGACGCCGTGTCGATGCAGTTGAGCGCTGAAAAATCGATCTTCAGAGCTGATATGCCCGTGCCCCCGGCACCCCGGCCACCGCCGCCGACATCGACGCGGCGAGTAGCGCCTGGAGCGCCGTGGAGTGCAAAAAACGCCAGGTCCGCTGAATAGTCTTGTGAGCACTGAAACACCACGTGCAACGCTTGCGCGCTTGCCATACAGTCGGCCTGACGCAGCATCTTCATTCGTCAACGTCACCTCGTTTTTACCGCCAACCGTCTCACACGACGACGGCGGTTGATTCTGACCTGATTTCTACCATGCAAACCAACCCTGCTCAAACCCCGCTCCCGCGGCACACGTGTGCCGCTATCGCCGTCCTGCTCCTCGTCGGACAGCTCGCCGCCCAAACCGCACCCGCTGCCAAGCCAGCGACCGCTCCCGGCACGGGTCCGGCCCTGAGGGAAGAGACTGTCATGCTCTCGCCCTTCCAAGTCGCGTCCGACGCCGACAAGGGCTACCAAGCCCTGAACACTCTCTCGGGCACTCGCCTCAACTCAAAACTCGAAGATCTCGGCGCCTCGATCACGGTCGTGACCAAGCAGCAAATGCTCGATACCGCGGTGCTCGATATCAACGACGTCTTTCGCTACGAGGCCAGCACCGAGGGCACCGATAATTTCACGACGTTTAACCGCAATCGCTCCGGTGGCGTGAACGACCAGGTGCAGTCCAATCCCCAGCAATCGAACCGCATCCGCGGTATTAGCACGGCAGGTCAGAGCGCAGGCGGCGCCAATACGGCCTTCGGCAATTTCCGATCAAACAACTCTATCCCGTTCGACCTCTACAACGTAGCGGCCATCGAAATTTCCCGCGGCCCCAATTCCAATCTATTCGGTCTCGGCGCTGCCTCCGGCACAGTGAATGTTGTGCCCACCCAGGCCAACCCCGAACGCGTCACCGCCAACGCCACTCTACGGTTTGATGACTGGGGCGGCCACCGCGGGAGCCTCAACTTCAATCAACCGATCATTCGGGGGAAACTCGCCCTCCGCGTGGCCTCCGTCCAAGAGAGCAAAGGCTTCACCCGCCAGCCAGCCTCCGAACGCATCCATCGTGAGTTCGGCACGATTCTAGCGCGTCCGTTCAAAAATACGCAAATCCGACTCACCGCCGAGTCGTACAAAAACGACTACCGTCGTCCCAACTCAATTACGCCCCGCGACACGACCACGGAGTGGAAAGCCCAAGGCAGCCCGACTTGGGATCCAACCACTCAGATCGCAACTTTCGCCAACGGCACCAAGACCGCTGCCATCACCAACGATGCCCTGCTACCCTTCGGCCTGATCGGCGGTTACAACGGCATCTACTCCCGTCCGGGCGTCTACATCGACAACACCAGCATCCAAAATTTTTCCGTCCAACGCACCAACAACGCCGTCACCACCGGCAATCCCACCAACCCCTTCACCGGCGGCAATAGCACCCTGCGCTATCTGCAGAGCGGCACCACGATCCAACGCAACCGCGACATCCTCGGGCCAACCGGCCTGCCCCTGTATCTTATTCCCGGTACCAACGATAAATCCATCTACAACTGGTCGTCGATCAATATCGTTTCCCCCAACAATGGGGCCGACAAAGCTGAGACCTACAGCGCCGAAATCGAACAGGTTGTCTTCAACAACCGCAGCCACTTGATCGCCGTCAAAGCCGGCGCGTTCGCTCAGAAATTTGAAAACAACGTCTACGGTGCGATCGATAATCTCGAGACCGTCATCTACGTCGATGTGAACGAGAAAAGTCTCGATGGCAGCCCCAACCCCTACTTTAAGCGCCCTTACATTCAGGCCACGGCGCCCAGCAGCGTCCGCCGTCCCCAGACGATCGAAATTCAGTCGGCTGATCTCGCCTACCAATACACGCCCAACAACCTGCCCAGTTGGCTATCCTGGATCGGCCAGCAACGCTTCGGCTCCCACGCCGAGGTGGACCGCAGCGACAACACCGGTTACCAGTCGGCCCAACGCGTGACCTCCAATCATCCTTGGATCACTCCCACCAATCGAATTAACACCCAAGGCATCGCCCAACGGTATTTTCTCGGCGACAACGTCGGCCAAAACGTGGACCGCGGTCCCTCCTTTCTCAAGAACCTCGACGGCACCTACCCTCTCACGTGGTTCGACAACCGCAACGGAGTCTGGGTCAAGGAGCCCGTTGCCGTGTCCACTCAGCTCAACAACGGACAGGGCGCCCGCCAGCGCACCGAGACCCGCACGATCAACGCCACCGCCCAGAGCTTTTTTTTCAATGATCGTCTCGTGACGACCGTCGGTCTCCGCCGCGACCGCCAGCGCTCCCGCACCAGCGCCGGCGCCTTCGTCAACAGCGGCACCGGCCTCGCCGATCTTTCCAACACCAACATCTTCGGGCCCGCCCAAGGCTTCGTCTCGCCCTCGGGCACCGTGATTAATCTTCCTGGCTGGGCGGAACAAGACGGCAACACCAAAACTTACGGTGCCGTCTTGAAGACCACCAAGTGGCTTAACCTCCACTTTAACAAGTCCGACAGCTTCGCGCCGCAAGTCGTCCGGCAATCCGTCGGCCTCGGCAATGTTCCAAATCCACGCGGCTTCGCCACCGAATGGGGCGTCAGCGTCTCGGCCCTCGAGGGCAAACTCAACGTCCGGATCAACCGTTTCCAGACCAAGGAACTCAACTCGCGCGGCAGCGAAGTCGGCACGCTCGGCAATCGCTACCTCGACATGGAGGGTCGACCCGACGGATCCAATAATATCCAGCAACCTTCATTTCGCTTTTTCACGACTAACATCGCCCGTAGTCGGTTGATCGCGCAAGGTATCGCCAATCCCACCGACGCCCAGATTTTCCCTCTCGTCGCTTCACTCATGGCTCCCTACGGCAGCGATAAATCTAAGAACGAAGAGTGGCTCACCCGTTTGATGTTCTCCGGGCCCAGCCAACCTCAAACCGTCGGCACCACCGACGTGTCATCCAAAGGATTCGAGTTTGAAGCCACCTACAATCCCACCCGCAACTGGCGCCTGAAGTTCACTGGCTCACAAACCACCGCCCAAGATGATCGCGTCTCACCCGAGATCTACGATTGGTGGCAGGCTCGGCTGCCGGTGTGGACCACGGTGCGCAGCGATATCGTCCCCGGCGACGGCAAGGGTCCGACTTGGTGGACATCGCTGCCGCCGAACACCACGCAAACTCCGGAAACACGCTGGATCGGCGAACAGTTCGGCCCGTACTGGGCCGCCGCCACGAATGCCGGCCGCCCACGCTCCCAGCTGCGCGAATACCGCGCCACGGGTCTCACCAATTACGATTTCAACGAAGGTCGGCTGAAAAACTTCAATGTTGGCGGGGCGTTCCGCTGGGAAAGCAAAGCATCGATTGGTTTCGGCGCCGCACCGGCCGAGAAAACCGGCCCTTACGCCGGCACCACCCTCTTCCTCGACAACAATAAACCCTATTGGGACAAGCCCCGTGCCTATTTTGATCTGTCTACGGGCTACAAGTTCAGGCTCTGGGGCGATAAAATCCGCGCAAAGGCTCAGTTGAACATCCGTGACGTCCTCGAAAACGGCCGTCTCCAGGCCGTGGGCGTCAACCCCGACGGCAATCCCTTCGCGTATCGAATCATCAATCCCCGTCAGTTTATCTTCAGCACGACCTTTGATCTCTAATCCGTCCCGTCGGCTACTGTCCTCACCCTGCCCCGCCCGTCGGAAGTCCGACCGGCGGGGCAGTTTTTTTGAGTGCTCAATCCTCTCGGCCAACCTTCCGCTCCGCCGCGGCCTTACCGCAAACGGAGCGACGCACACGACCTTCTCCGCACCGCCCAACCAAACCACTTGGCCTTCACGTTGCGGTCAGGCACTCCGGACCTACTTCCCCAAACACAACCGCATTGACGGCGACGACACCCTCGCCGCCACTCCCACCGCTCCTTGCGCGCGGAAAAAAATCCGCCGACCACGCCCAGCATCAAGACTCCAGAATACTTGCGTCCAGATGCTGGATAATCAACTCCTGCACCGTGGCCAAAAACAGGTAGCACATGAACGCCTTCCGCACCGGCTCAGCAAATTTCAACATGTCGACTTCGCCCGTTTCCAGCGCCTCGTCGCCCAGGGGCAGGAGAAAATGCTCCCGCACCCGCAACCGCACCGCCGCACACGCCCGCACGATCATTTCGGCGTTTTCCTCGTCAAACGCGACCACGCCTTCGGTAAAAAATTCTCCGTCAAACAACGCGAGCAGCAGCTCGACATCGCCGGACTGCGCCACGAGCAGCTCCGCCACCCAAGCGTCCCGAAACTCTTCGTCAAGATCCGTCAGCGTCAGCGGTGCGGCCAGACGCTCGCGCAGCCCGTTGCCGAGCTCGCGGATCACGTCCAACAAGGGAGCGACCACTGGCAGACTTAATTTGACCTCAATGCGCTTCATCTGATTCGAGCACCGCTGTGAGATGCCACTGTTGCAAAGTGAAAACGTACGCCTCCGCCCGTTCGCGCAAACCCACCCACACCACCGACCGTCCGCCCTCGTGCACCTCCAGCATGTGCTTGCGGGCCGTCGGCTCGTCGAAACCAATGACTTTCTTAAACACGAGCACGACGTAGGACATGAGATTGACCGGATCATTCAGCACCACGACACGCCACACGCCCTCGAGCTGAAGCTCATTCTGCACGGTGTGCTTGGGAAGACTACTGGAGTAAATTTTTCTCACGGATCGGTGAGTGAACACGCCCGAATCCCGTGCGCAAACGGAATTCTCTTTCCCATTACAATCCCCAAGATTTCCTTCCGTCGACGGAATCCCGCTCACGGTCATTTACCGTTGAATGACGCAAGCAGCTAAAAAACGGGGACTCATGTCTCACTTACCCGCGGCGATCGGCGCTGCGGGCCGGGCCCGACCGCAGACCTCTCCGGCGATTGTGCTGCGCCTCATCGCCATGACGATCACCGCCTACGGGGGTATCGGCCGGTGCGGTTTCGTAAATCTGGATGACGACGCCTACGTCGTACACCAACCGATGGTGAATCAAGGGCTTCGTACTGTGGCCATCGCTTGGGCATGGACCGCTGTGCATAGCAGCAACTGGCACTCGCTCACCTCCCTCGCCCACATCGTTGACTGCGACTTGTTCGGATTAAACCCTCTACCAATGCACGGGGTGAGCTTGGTCTGGCACATCCTCAATACCGTGCTGGTCTATTTCGTCTGGCGAGCGTTGACCGGCGCGACTTGGCGTTCCGCCATCGTCGCCGCGTTGTTCGCCCTGCACCCTTTGCACGTCGAATCCGTCGCTTGGATTTCGGAGCGCAAAGACGCGTTGAGCACTTTTTTTGGTTAGTCGGACTCGCCCTCTCTGTCAGCTTCGTCCTACACCCAAGCGCCATTCGATACGCCTTACTCGCTCTAGCTCTGATTTTGGCACTGCCCGCCATACCGATGACCATTACCTCCCCCAGCACCCTGCTGCTACTCGATCTTTGGCCCCTCCGGCGTTGGCCGAGCCTAGGATGGTGGATGCTTCTGAGATAAAAATTCCTCTCTTCGTCACCGTGTTCGCGCACAGCGTCGCGACTTTCCTCGCCCAGCACTCGTCCGGAGCGGCTGATTTAGGTCAACGTTTCTCGCTCGCTGACCGACTCGGCAACGCTGTGGTGGCTTATGTGCGCTATCTTGGAAAAACTTTCTGTCCGAGCTCCCTTGCCCCGCTTAATCCGCATTCCGGCCAATGGCCAGCCTGGACCATGGCTGGAGCGTTGGCGCTGGTAGCTACGATCAGCGTCGTAGCTTGGCGACTTCATCGAACCCACGGCTGGTTCGCTTTCGGTTGGTTATGGTTTCTCGCCACACTGGTGCCCGTCATCGGAATCGTCCAGGTCGGCGCCCAATCGATGGCCGACCGATACACGTATGTTCCTCTCCTGAGCGTCTTCACCCTGCTCGTCTGGGGGGCCGCCGCACTCGCCACTGATGGGCCGAAACTGCGACGCGCCTTCATCGGTATGGCGATCGTCGCCGTGAGCTGCAGCGGGTTCCTGACCCAAAAACAAGTATCGGCCTGGGAAAACAGTATCAGCCTCCATAAACGCAGCATCGCAGCCCCACAAGAAAGCGCGACCGTCCGCTACCTGCTCGCAGTCGCCACTCAAGTGGCCGGTCGACCTGAAGCCGAGGCCGTTGCGCACTATCGACGCGCCTTGGCCTTCGAGCCCGACTACATCAACGCCTCCACCCAGCTCGCCATCCTCGCGGTCAATCACCAACGAATCGAGGAAGCCCGCCAGCTCCTGGAAGCAAACCGGCGCGCGCAACCTCTAAACCCCGGCGTTCACGTCAACCTGGGATCGTTTTTCTCCGGCCAGAATCAACGGGAAACGGCCATCGTTCATTTCAACACCGCACTGCGGCTCAACCCCCATCATCCCGATGCGCACCGCGAACTCGCCAAGCTCGCCGTCACGGAACAGCGATACGAGGAAACGATTGTTCACCTTGAGTCATTGGTCAATGCCCTTCCCCGGGACCCGATCGCGCTCTGCGAGTTGGGCACGCTCCAAGCCAATCTTCAGCGTTTCGAGCGCGCTAGGGTGTGCTTGGAGCGGGCCGTTTGGATTGGTCCAAACTACCCGGCCGCGCGCGAGAATCTCCGGATCCTCCAAAGCCTGATGGACGCCAAGCGCTAGCCGATCGCCCGCAACCGCGCCTCCGTCACCGCTGCCGCCAGCTTCGCCTCGATCTCCGTCAACGGAATCTTGGCCACGTCTTTTTGAGCGCGCCATTTCATTTCAACGATACCGTCCTTCAAGCCCTTGCTGCCAATCGTCAGGCGCAGCGGAATCCCGATCAGATCGGCATCTTTAAACTTCACCCCGGGACGCTCGGCGCGATCGTCGATGAGCACATCGGCCCCCGCACCTTCCGCTGCGGCGGCGAGTTTCGTCGCGAGGTCCATCATTTCGGGCAGTTGCGGATCGAGCACACAGATTAGCACCTGAAACGGAGCGACATTCCACGGCCAAACGATGCCGTCGGCGTCGTGGCTTTGTTCGATCACCGCCTGCATCGTACGGCTGATGCCGATACCATAGCAGCCCATGACCATGAAATGCGACTGCTTCTGATCATCGGTAAAGACGGCCCCGAACTTTTCAGAATACTTGGTCCCGAGTTTGAAGATATGCCCCACCTCAATGCCACGACGTACCTTGAGCGGCTGACCGGATTTTGGATCGGGCTCACCGGGACGCACGCGCCGGAAATCACCAAACTGAGTGGCCGCGAGATCGCGCGCGACATTGACGTTGCGGACATGGAATCCATCTTTGTTTGCGCCAGTTGTGCCATTGCCGATCAAGCGGATCGCGTAGTCCGCGAAGATTCCCGCGAATGCGCTCGGATCCACGAGGGAGCCCTTGATAGCACCGAGGCTGCCCGGCTTCGCTCCCATGACCGGAACAATCTCATCCGGCGTCGCGGGCCGGAAAAGCGTGAAGCCCAATGAACCTAATTTCGCCTCTTCCAATTCGTCACATCCACGCAAGATCACCAGAAACGGTTTTCCGTCTCCCATGTAGACCAGCGTCTTGAACTGCTGATTGGCCGACACTCCGTAAGGCGCCGCCTCCAACGCCGCGATCGTCACGGCACCGGGAGTTGCAAATTCTTCCAACGGTCCGATCGGAGCCGCGTCCGCCGAATCCGCCGGCACCAGCGCGCTGGTCGCCTTTTCGCGATTCGCCGCGTAGCCGCTCTCTTCGTTGTAAATCACGTCATCGTCGCCGATTTCGGCCGGCACCATGAACTCGTGCGAAAAACTCCCGCCCATCACGCCGGTATCGGCCTCCACCGCGATCGCGTGCGCACCGATGCGACGAAAAAACGCAGCGTACGCCGCCTTCATCGCCAAATAGCTCTTGATGGCCCCATCGTCGGTGGTGTCGAACGAGTAGGCGTCCATCATCACGAACTCGCGTGAACGCATCAGACCAAAACGCGGACGGATTTCGTTGCGAAACTTGGTTGCGATTTGGAAGAAATTCTTCGGCAGATCCCGGTAACTGGAAATCTCCTGCTTCACGAGCGGCGTAATGACCTCCTCGTGCGTCGGCCCGAGAACAAACTCCGGCTCCCGCGGCCCACGCTTGCCGTCACCCGCAGTGTCCGCGCGAAACATAATCTCGCGAGCCGCCGCCCAACGCGGCCCCTGCTGCCAGTTTTCCACCGGATGCAAGTGCGGCATCTCGAGCTCGATCCCCCCGCCACGCTCGATCTCTTCCCGGCAGATTTGGGTGATCTTCTGCATCACCCGCAAACCGAGCGGCATGTACGTATACAGACCGCCACCGAGTTTGCGCACGAGCCCCGCCCGCACGAGGAGCTTGTGCGACGCGATTTCGGCGTCAGCCGGACTTTCTTTCAACGTGGGGATGAAATATTGGGACCAGAATTTCATGAGGTCGGGCAACGAAACACCCCGCGCGGGCCGGAGCAAATTTATTTGCGAGTCCGAGCGCTAGCCCGGTTAATCCGCGGGTCACCTGATGCCTTCCGCTCCCACCGCTCGCCGCCCGTGGCCCATGAAATGGATCGTGCTCACGATCGCACTCGTGATCGTGCCCTACACGTTTCTCACACTCCACTATCGCAAACCGGGGCCGGCCCATCGCCCCTATCAGGACGCGCAGGAGCGGGCCAATGTCGTGCGCCTGCTCTCCGCCGGCTACCAACGGATTACCCTCGCAGCACAACGTCCCGCCGACCCGGTGCGGGGCACTGCCACCGCGACCACAACGGCTGCCTTAGGCGGTCTCCCTTCGGCTTTGGTTGCGACCCTCGTGCAGAAACCGCTGCTCCCCGCCGAAATCTTGGCCGTCACCGCCGCACCTTCCGTCAGCGCGCTACTGCCCTACCCCATTCAGTTCACGTGCACCCTCCCCGACCACAAACAGCAACTCGCCGGAGCTGCGCTCTACATAAAAGATGCTGAGATTATTATCACGCCCGACTTCGAGCAGCTCGCCGGCGAGCTGCTCGCACGCTCGCGCGAGTGCATTATTTTACTGACCGTCCCAACCGGCGCCCTCAAGGCCGGGTCCTATCGCATCACGCTCGCGGGCCAGCGCTCATCGCGCACATGGACTCTGCAAGTGCATTGACGTGCCGCGTGGCATCGTCGACAACTTTACTCCCAACCACTGATGAGCACCGGTAACGGTAATCCCATGTCCTCCTCCGCTTCGTCCGCCAACGCGACGACGATCAAGCCCACGGACCTCCGCGGCATTCTCCAATACGTTCCGCGTTTTCAGGGACAAATTTTCATCATCGCAATCGACGGTGCCATCGTCGCCGACGAAAATTTCGGCAACCTGCTCGTCGATATCGCAGTCCTCCGTTCACTCGGCATTAAGGTCGTGCTGGTGCATGGCATCGGCCAGCAGATCGTCGAACTCGCGACCACGCGCAATATCCCCATCACCAATGCCGACGGCACCGGTATCACCGATCCGGTCACGCTCGACCTCGCGATTCGCGCCTCGTCCCGGGTTTCCCACGCCCTCGTGGAAGGCCTCACGCAAAATACGCTGAAGTGTGCGACCACGAATGCGGTCCGCGCTCTGCCCCTCGGAATCATCAAAGGCGTCGACCAACAACTCACTGGAAAAGTGGAGCGCATTGACCGCGATTTCTTCGGTGAATTGATTGAAAAACAGATCGTGCCCGTCGTGTCGCCCATCGGTTTCGGTCCCGACGGTAAATCCCTCCGCGTCAACTCCGACCTGCTCGCCGCCGAACTCGCCGAGGCCTTGCACGCGACCAAGATCATTTACCTGACCCCCCAAGCCGGCCTCGAAATTGACGACGCGATCCGCCGGGACATCTCCATCGACGCGTTGCGCAAAATCCTCGAGAGCGAGCCGAGCCGCATCTCACCAGAAAGTCTCAGCAAGGCGCAACACGCCGTGAAGGCGATCGAGACCGGCACGCCTCGGGTACATGTGCTGGACGGACGCGTCTTCGACGGCCTGCTCAACGAGATTTTTTCCAGCGACGGCATCGGCTCGCTCGTTTATGGCAACGACTACCAGCAAATTCGCCAAGCGCGGAAGAGCGACGTGCGGCTAATCTACAATCTCACGCGCGCCGCCGTGCGTCGCGAGGAGCTCATCAACCGCACGCAGCAGGCGATTGAAAAGAACATCGACCAATTTTTCGTCTTCGAGATCGACGAAAACATTATCGCCGTGGTCACCCTCTATTTCTACCCGGATAAACCGCAACTGGCCGAAGTCGGCTCGCTCTACGTCATGCCGTTTTATCACAACCGCGGCATCGGCAAGAAAATGGTCGAGTATGCGTGCATGCAGGCCAAAGAACGCGGCGTAAAATCAGTCATCGCACTCTCCACCCAAAGCTTTGGTTTCTTCACCAACGTCGTGGGCTTTGCGGAGTCGACTAAAGAGGTCCTGCCCGATACCCGGCTAAAACTTTACGAAGAGGGCGGTCGCAACGCCAAGGTACTGGTGAAACTGCTGGGGTGAGCCCTTCCTCGCGATTTTCGGTGACCTTGGGAATCAACAGTAGCGATTGAATCGTGTCTGCATTCTGCAACGTGCCCTGCGCGGCGACGAACGGCCAAAAAGGCTCCGCGTTCTTCATAGAACCTCTTTTCTCCTACGGTTTCAGAGACTTTAATTTCGTTTCGAGCGTGGCCATGTCAGCAACGTGGCACCGGAGTTATCCCTCCATCAAGCAGGTGCCATCATTTGCTGCCCTCACCTCACCTCGGCCACCACCTGCACCTCGACCGTCGTCCCGCGTGGCAGACCATTCACCGCGACAGCCGCTCGGGCGTGTTTCCCGGCATCGCCAAACACCGCGAGAAACAATTCGCTCGCGCCGTTGATCACCGCCGGGCTGTCCGAGAAATTGTCCACGGCGTTCACGAAGCCGTTCACCATCACGATGCGGGTGACGTTTTCGAGTGAGCCGACCGCCACTTTAATATTGGCGAGCGTATTGAGTGCGCACACTTCGGCGGCCTTCTTCGCGGTCTCGACCGTCTGCTCCTTGCCCACTTGGCCAACGTGAGTCTGCTGGCCGTTGAAGACCGCAATGGTGCCCGCGCAATAAAGCAGGTTTCCTGTTCGCACCGTGGGCACGTAGGCACCGGCGGCGGCCGGCGGATTCGGGAGCGTGAGACCGAGCTGGGCGAGTTTGGCTTCAGGATTCATAAGGTCGATAGGCGCAGAGCCTCCAACATCTCGTCGACGAGGCAAAGTTTTTCAACGCGGCGACACCGGCGGCAAAAACAGCGTCGTCGCGACCGCTCCGATCGCCACGGGTGAATCCACGACCTTCGATTCGAGCAGGACATCCAACTGTTGGGCCAAACGCCCCAGCGAAAGTTGCCCGACATCTTCGCCGAGTTCACGGTCACCCGTCACCAGCGCGCGCAAAATTAGTTCGCCCCGGGAAAAATCGAGGACTTCGCCCGACATCTGGGCGTTTCGCTGAAGGATGACGGCGTGCGCCGGGCCCGGATCGTGATCGAGGTAGTCGCGCCAGCCCCGAATCGAAGCCGCGACAAATACGCGCACCACGTCCGGTGACTGCCGCACCAAGTCCCGCCGGCAAATAATCGTGTGATAGACGTCGTAGCCCGACGCCGCGAGCGGCAGGGTGCGCACCCGCACGCCCCGCTGTTGCGCGTAAAACGGTTCGTTGGTTACGAAGCATTGCTGGATCGCCGACGGATCGGCGAGGAACGCCGCGATGCCGTAGGGATTGGGCTTCAGATCAAACTTGATGCCGTATTTTTTCTGTAGGTAGGGAATCCACGTCATTCCAACCGAAGCGATCAGCGAGCGTCCGTTGAGATCCTTGAAAGTTTTCACCGGACTCTCCGCATGCACCATCAGGGCCTGCGGATCGTGCTGAAACACGGCCGCCACCATGACCAGCGGCAGACCGCGACTCGCCACCACCATCACGTCGTCGCTGCGATTCATCCCGAAATCCACATCGCCGGTCGACACCGGCACCTTGATTCCCACCCCCGGTCCACCCGAACGAATCTCCACGTCCAAGCCGGCTTCCCGATAAAATCCCTTCGCCAGTGCTTGGTAAAACCCACCGTGCTCCGCCTGCGGAAACCAATCGCTCTGGAAAACCACTTTCCGTAGCGGGGGCACCGAGGATGTTCCGGTCGCCGTTGGCTTTTCCCGAGCACAGCCCGCCCCAATTATGATCACGGACAGGAGCAGACTGCGTGTGCTGACAGAAAACATGGGCTGAGAAGGGGGCGTCGCAGCCCGCGCGGCGAGCCTCAACACCGTAGGGTTGCGTCATAGCCGCCGCGCTGCAATGCGTCCTCCATGAATTTCGCTGATTGGCAGAATCTCTCCCCTGCCGACGCCGCGCGCGAACTGCACCGTCGCGCCGTTACCCGCCTCTCTCCCGCCCAACAACGTGCCGCGCTCGCGAGGGTGTTGCCGGAGGAAAAACTGGCAGAGGCCTTCGCCACCGCCCGCGCCTCAATCGGCCCGCTCGCCGGCGTGCCTTACCTCGCCAAGGACTTGTTCGACGTCGCCAATCTGCCCACGTTTGCGGGCTCCACGTTCCTCCCCGAGGTGCGCCCGACGCCCACGCGTGACGGGGCCTTCGTGCGTGCCGTGGGCGCGACCGGCGCCGTGCTCACGGGCAAAACCCACATCCACGAATTTGCCTACGGCATCACCGGCGAGAACCCCCACTACGGCGACTGTGAGCATCCCCGTTTTCCCGGCCGCACCACCGGTGGTTCCAGCAGCGGTTCTGTCGCCGCCGTGGCCGCCGGCCTCGTGCCCTTCGCGCTCGGCAGCGACACCGGGGGTTCCGTACGCGTGCCCGCCGCCTGGTGCGGACTCTACGGTTTTCGCCTCACCGCGCGTGATGCGTGGATCAGTGACGCGTTTCCCCTGTCACCCAGTTTCGACACGGCAGGTTGGTTTACCGCCAACGCCGCCGACATGCGTCTCGCGATCAGCGCGCTGACGGGCCTCCGCACCATCCAGCGCAATCTGCGCGGCTGTTACGTCGACATGCCCGGCGTCGACGCCGAAGTAGCCGACGCCTGCCGTCTCGCCGCGGAACGGCTCGCTCCCGCCGCCGATGCTGCCACCCGCGAAGACCTCCTTCATGGCTTTGCCCCTGCCGTCGACGCCTATCACGCGACGGTCGCGGTCGAAGCTTGGGAAGCGCACAAATCCTGGGCAGATCGCTACCGCGACCGCTACGACCCCGTCGTCTGGCAGCGGCTGAACCGCGTCCACGCATTGACCTCGGCCCAGCGGAGTTCCGCCCAACTCGGTCTCACAACTGTGCGGCTGCTTTGGACCAAATTTTTCCTTACCTACGATTTTCTCGTTCTCCCGGCCACCCCGTGCGCCGCCCTCACGAAGGCCGCATGCACGTTGGAAAATCGCAACCGGGTCATCACGCTCACCGCGCCAGCAAGTCTCGGAGGATTGCCCGTGCTCACGGTACCGGTCCCCCTGCCCTCCGGCCTGACCAGTGGCCTGCAGATCATCGTCAACCATCCGCAGAGCCCGGTCATCAATTGGGCGTTGGAGAAATCTAGCGCGTAAAAAGACGCAGCGCATTTTCGCGCATGATCGCGTCACCGGCGCCGGCCGCCCGCGCCTCGGCGATCATCCGCGACATCTCCGGCTCGGCGCCAAGCTTCGGGTAAACGTTCAGCGGGAAATCGGACCCGAAAATCATGCGCTCGGGCGGCACCGCTGCGGCGAAACGCCCCCAAATGTCGCTCCCGTAAAGGAGCGGTGAGGCCGCCGTATCATAATACACATTATGGAGGTCGCGCGCCTCCGGGTCCACCAATGGCAACCGGCCACCCCAATGGGCGAGCGTGAATTTTGTTTGGGGAAACGTCCGCGCCAGCCGCACAAAATCCGTCAGGGGCGTCTCGATACGCCCGGGATAGTTGTCACCGCCCGGATCGGTCACATGCAGATTCACCGGTATCTTCCAATCTGCGGCGAGCGTCAGCACCTCGCGCAACACCGGATCGTCCACGCCGTAGCCCTGTGCATGCGGAGACAACTCGCCAATTCCCACCAACCCTTCGTCCCGCGCCCGATGCAGCTCCCCCAGCGTCGGCCAATGCCCCGCCCCCGGGTGAATCGTCGCGTAGGCGAGCAGGCGATCCGGGTGTTCACGCACACAGCGGCCGTAAAATCGGTTTTGCCAGACACAGGTTTCGGCCTGTTCCCAGTACCAGCCCAGCAACACCGCGCGTTCGACGCCCGCACGGTCCATTTCACGCAGCAGGTCGTCGACCCGCGGGAATCCCTGCACCGCGACCCCATCTTTGCGCCGACGGGTACACAATTTGGCCCAGTGGGGCTCGCCCCGCTTGAGCGCCCACGCGGCCGGGTCCGCATTGAGTTCGGTAGGATAGAGGTGGACGTGGCTGTCGATGACTTTCATGGCGCGCGAATTGCTAAAGTCGCTCGTTCCCCGCGGTCGCGCAATCGGCATCTCTGTCAGCACCCGTCATTTTTTCCCCACGCTCAACCGAATCTTCAAACTCGATCAGCACCAGACCACCGTCGGACGCGAGTTGCCGGCCGGGCTCACGACGTTCACTGCGATGGCCTCTATCCTCGCAGTCAATCCCCTGATCTTGAAAGACGCCGGGACGCCGCAGGCGGCCGTGGTCACCGTCACCGCCATCACGGCTGCCATCAGCACGCTGCTCATGGCTTTTATGACGATTTTCCCCTCGCCCTCGCGCCCGGGATGGGAATCAGCGCCGACTTCACGTAAACCGTTTATCTCAGCGCCGGCGTCCCGTGGCAATCCGCGCTCGGCCTCGTCGTCGCGAGCAAAGCCACGTTCGTCACCCACGGTGACTTCGGTTCCCCCACGGTCGCTCTCGCATTCTTCGGCATCATGCTCACGCTCCCGATCATCCATATGTTCGATAATATCGGCACTCTGATTGGCGTCACCAAACGCGCGGGACTCCATCGCCCCGATGGTTCGCTGCCGAAAGCCGGCCGCGCCTTGGTCGCCGATTCGTTCGCCGCCATCCTCAGCTCGCTTCTCGGCACCTCGACCGTCGTGAGCTACATCGAATCAGCCGCGGGCGTCGAAGCCGGCGGACGCACCGGACTCACCGCGGTGAGCACGGCCGTGTGCTTCCTGCTCGCGCTCTTCCTAACGCCGTTGATCTCGATCATCCCCGCCGCGGCCACCGCGCCCGCACTCGTGATTGTCGGTGTCTTCATGTTTCAGACGGTGGCCGAAATCAAACTCGACGACTTCGCACAGCCGATGCCCGCGGTCGTCACGATTCTTTGCATCCTCCTTGCATTCAGCATCGCCGAGGGTCTCGGCCTCGGCGTGATCGCGCTGACCTTCCTGGCGCTTTGCACCGGCCGCGCCGAGGGCCTCCCAACTTTCACCTACGTACTGGCCGCGATGTTGTTTTTCCACATTTTCCACCGCTTGTTCGTTTGAGCAGGGTGGACTTCAGTCGATCTCCGGTGAACCATACCGTTTCAGAAGCGACCTGAAGTCCGCCCACTCGCCCACTAGTCGCGCCGCCAGCCGGTTCGTCTTCTCCACCAGCACGGGCAAGTCTACGGTCGTCAGTCGGCCCTGATCAACCACGCGAGGCCCGTTGATAAGGGCCAGGGGGTCGGCAGAATCTGCTGAGCGATCGGCACATTCTTTCCTTCGAACTTACTCATCGTGACGACGTCACCGGCCCGTTTGGCTAGCGCAGTCTGCGCGGTAAGCTGAGCGATCGCGGCAGGACCGGTAAAAGTCAGGGCCGCGGGGACTTGGCGGGATTTAACCCGAACGCCGAAGTTGAAGCAGAGGTCGACGTGGTGAAGGTCCGTGGGGCAAAGAGGTTGGCATGGAAACCACCCCTTCGGACGAGGCCCCCCAAAACCGCCGCTGCTGGCGCCGCAACCTTCACGTCGACGCCCACCGCGAACGCGCCGACCGCTCCCGCGACTTTCACCCCGTTGTTCGGCGGTGCGAAGATCCTGCTGGCCGAGACACCGAAGGCGGTGACGCCGTTTGGTGGGCTCTGCAGTTTCATCGCGTTTCTCCAGCAAATCGCCTTCGGCGCAAAGGTCGCACAGGGGCTGCCGTTCGCCACGCCGACTTCGCCCAACAAGATCCCACTGGCCCATACCTTCACGGCGTTTTTCTTTGCGGTGGTGACCGGCGCGAGCCGCTTCGCCCACACCGACTGGTTGCGCGGCGATCGCGCCTTGCACGCGCTCTTGGGGATCGCGCGGTTCCCGGGCGACGACACGGTGCGGGCGTTTTTCCGTCGCTTCACCCAAGGGCACGTCAAGGCGTTTTGGCGGCCGCTGTGGACGTGGTCGCTCACTTTGATCGCCACACCGCCGGCGGGTTTCCACCTCGATCTGGACTCGACCGTCATTTGCCGCGAGGGCCAGCAGGAGGGCGCGCGCAAGGGCTACAATCCGCGGCGCAAGGGCCGCAACAGCCACCATCCGCTCTTGGCGGTGCTGGCGGAGGCACCGTTTATTTTGCACGGCTGGCTGCGCAGCGGCAACTGCAGCTCGGCCCGGGGCGCCGTGGAGTTTCTCACGGAAGCCTTGGCCCTCGCACCGGCCACGCTGAAGGTGCAGTGCGTGCGGGCAGATAGCGGGTTCTTCGCCGACGACTTCCTCGCGTTTCTGGAGTCGCGCGCGCTGTCCTATGTCGTGGTCGCCCGCCTGACCAGCGCGGTCAAACGCGGCTGCGTGGGTTTGCCGGACAGCGCCTGGACCAAGGTCGACGAAAATTACGCCGTCGGGGAGATCTCCTTACAGTTGCAGGGGTGGGCGAAGGCGCGCCGCTTCATCGTGGTGCGCGAACAGGTGCGGGACGACAAGGCCGCGGTCGGTCGCCTCCTGCTCAACGTGCCCGGCTACACTTACCGCGTGTTTGTCACCAAACGGAGCGATGCGGGCGCAGTCATCTGGCGCGAAGAACGACCTCTCGGCGGGGGGCTTTTGTGTGCGCGAGTTTTTCGGCACCGAGGCGGCGTTTTTGAGCGTGCTGTTCGCCTTCAACCTGCTCGACCTCTACCAACGCCAGCTCGACCCCGCGCGCCCGTATCGCCAGCCGGCCACCTTGCGCAGCCAGGTCTTCGTCGCCGGGGCGATCCTCGGGCTGGCCGGCAAGCAGGTCGCCCTCAAATTATCGCAGGCCTGGGGCGGCCTCGCGAAACATAGGCCGCTTTTGGACGCCATCTTGCAATGGACGCCGCTCACTTCGCCGAAGTTGGATGCTGTGCTGCTAGCAACGGTCCCAGCCGGCGCCAGCCCCTGACGTTTTGCCCAGAGAGCAACCCCTACGATGATATACAGCTATGGCACGTTTGTGCCGAACACGTTTGCTGGATCACCGATTGGTGAAGTTGCGAGCGAAGCCCGCCTCGCGCTCAACTTCGGCGTTCGGAGTTAAGGGTGGTCATGGTAATCACCCCTGTGACGTAGCGACCTGTACGCCAAAAAAAGCGCTCGCTCAGTTTATATAAAACCCGATCAGCTGCCGCCGAGGACACGCTCAGGGTCCACTTCAGCAAACAATGGCACTATCTTCATGCCGAGAACATCAACCAAGCCCTTGTCGGTCAGCCGCAGTTCCGGAATTACGGACAGTGGCAGCAAATTAAAGCCCATGTAGGGCACTTTGCAGCCGAGTTTTTTCCAGGCGCTCTTCAACGCGGTCGTCTCCTTGGCCACGACCGGCGCCCGCTGGTCAGAAAGCAATCCCGCGATGGGCAACGCGACGCTCGCGAGCACTCGCCCGCCGCGCACGACGCTGACGCCGCCACGCATTTTTTTCACCGTCGCCAACGCGAGCTGCATGTCCCGCTCGTTGGTGCCGGCGAGGACGATGTTATGGGCATCATGGCCCACACTGCTCGCCACCGCACCGTCGGTGAGCCCGAAATCGCGCAGCAAACCATAACCCACCCCACCCGTTTTTCCGTGGCGTTCGACGACCGTGAGGAAACACACCTCGTGCTTCGCTAGGTGGTCGGCCCACGACGACGCCCGCGCGAGCGCCACTCGATCATGCGCCGTGACGATCCCCGGAGGCACGACACGAATGACATTTGCCGTCACGGGCTTGGCCGGCAGCGGCGGCGTCAACGTGACTTTGCGCGGGAGCTTCACGCTCGAGTAAGCGGCGCGCGGATACCGATAGGGCTTGCTCAGCGCTTGCTCAAGGAGCGGCGTGATCTTGCGGTGCTCGACGAGCAGTTCGCCACCATACCACGTGTTTTGAACTTCGAGAGCATCATTGAGCAGCACGATATCCGCGCGGCGCGCCGGCGCGAGTCCGCCGAAATCCCCATCCATCGCGTAGCGCGTCGCCGGGTGCAACGACCCCAAGCTCCACGCCGTCGTCGTCGGCAGACCCGCCGCCACCGCCTGGCGCACGACCCAGTCCATGCCGAAGAGAAACAGGTCGTCGGCATCGCGGTCGTCGGTACACACGCAGACGCGCTTCGGATTCGCACCGAGCTCCGTCACCGCCCTGATGGCC